>Ga0079224_100001482_pt1 | contig 27088 bp, 25 predicted proteins | sample Stecom2015_FD_80414 | JGI IMG/M metagenome (GOLD analysis project Ga0079224, IMG submission 80414) | Agricultural soil microbial communities from Utah to study Nitrogen management - Steer compost 2015 | ecosystem: Environmental > Terrestrial > Soil > Agricultural land | place: USA: Utah... | reverse complement strand
GCATCAAGGCGCACGGCTGGAACGGCGACAGCGTCAAGGTTTCGACGCTCGAGTATCGCGATGGCATCGCCGCCAAGGAAATGGCGAGCTTCCGCGCCTATCGCTCGCTGGAAGACTGTTTCGAGGACTATGCCCGCTTCATCGAGAGCAATCCGCGCTACCGCAAGGCGCTGGAGGCGGCCGACGATCCGGAGCGCTACCTGCAGGAGCTGCAGGCGGCCGGCTACGCGACCGATCCGCGCTACGCCGAGAAGATCACCCGCATCATGCACAGCCCGACGCTGAGCCAGGCCGGCTCCGGCAGCGAGGAGGGCGCGGCCTGAAGACTCAAGCTTTTCGCGCAGTGACCGATAATGCAACTAACGAGAGCCGGGTCCGGATGATTCGGCGGAGCTGAAGGCCATGGCAGATATCTTCCAGAGCAGTCTCTCCGGCCTGCGCGCGTTCCAGCGTGCGCTGGCAACGACTTCGCACAATATCAGCAACATCGACACGCCCGGCTACAGCCGCCAGCGCACCGAGTTCACCACGCTGCTGCCGAGCCTGGGAGCCGGCGGCTGGATCGGTACCGGCGTCGGCGTCGAATCGATCCGCAGGCTGGTCGACGAAACCCGGCAGCAGGCGGTGCGCGTCAATACCAGCGAGTTCGCCCGGCTGGAGGCTTTTGCCGGCCTCAGCGGCCGTATCGACAACCTGCTGGCCGACAAGGATGCCGGGCTGTCGTCGGCCATGCAGGCGTTTTTCAACGCCGTCCAGGCCAGTTCCGCCGATCCGGCCGATCTGACCGCTCGCGGCGTGATGCTGACCGAGGCGCAGAACCTTGTCAGCCGTTTTCATTATTTCGATTCCCATCTGGCCGAGCTGGAAACCGAGGTCAACGGCCGCATCGAGGTGATTGCCGGCGAGATCAACGAGCTGGCCGGATCGGTGGCGCGTCTCAACCAGGAAATCAAGATCGCGCTCGGCCAGTCCCAGGGAGCGCCGCCCAACGACCTGCTGGACAGGCGCGACGCGCTGCTGGAGCAGATCGCCGAGCGGGTCGGCACCCAGGTGGTGCACCAGGACGACGGCACGGTGAGCGTGTTCATCGGCAACGGTCAGCCGCTGGTGGTGGGCAACGACGCCAGCCGGCTGACGGTGACCAGGAATCAGTACGACGGCACTCGCCAGGAGCTGGCTTTTGTCAGCGGCAACGGCACGGTCAACATCACCAAGCTGCTGACCGGCGGCACCCTGGGCGGCCTGCTGGACTTCCGCCGCGAGAGCCTGGACGTGGCTCGCAACGAGCTCGGCCTGGTGGCCATGGCCCTCACCGAGCAGTTCAATGCCCAGCACCGGCAGGGCGTCAGTTTCGACGGAACCACGGTGCAGGCCGGAGGCGATTTCTTCAAGCCGATGGCCGTGGAAGTGCTGGCCAGCACCCGCAACGGCGGTGGCGGCCGTCCCGATGTGAGCATCGATCCCAGCCGGCTGGCGGAGCTGACCGCCTCCGATTACCAGCTGCGCTACGACGGCAGCGACTGGCAGCTGACCCGGCTGAGCGACGGCCAAACCTGGCCGTTGACCGATCCGGCCCCGGACGGGCTGGTGATCGATGTTTCCGGTCTCACCGGCATGAGCGCCGGCGACAGCTTCCTGATCCGTCCGACCCGCTTGGGCGCGCGGGACATGGGCGTGGCGCTGCATCGGCCCAACGAGATCGCCTGGGCCAATCCGGTGCTGGCCGGCGAAGTCACCGGCGCCAATGGCGAGGCGGTCAACAGTGGTACCGGCAAGATCGACAAGCCGCGTTTCAACGGCGATGTCGCCGCCTGGCTGGGCGCCGGCGAGATCACGCTGACCTACAGCGCCGCCGCCGGCGGGCCGGGTGTGGCCGGCTTCACCGTCACCGGCGGCGGTGCGACGACCACATTCCTGCCTTACGACGGCCAGGCCACCACGCTGGAGATCGAGACCGCCAGCGGTACCATCCACGTCGATTTCAACGGCGTGCCGGCCGAGAGCGACGGCTTCGTGATCCAGCCCAACAGCCAGGGACGTGGCGATAACGCCAATCTGCTGGCGCTTGCGGACATCAAGGACCGCCCTGCGCTCAACGGCGGCGACACGACGCTGGAAGAGTTCTACAGCGGTGTCGTCGGTCGGGTGGGGGCGCAGACCCAGCGCGCCAACGTCAACCGCGACGCCCAGAACGTGCTCCTGAATCAGGCGCAGGACGCGCGCGATCAGGTTTCCGGCGTCAATCTCGACGAGGAAGCGGCCAACATGCTGCGCTTCCAGCAGGCCTACATGGCCTCGGCGCAGATGATCACGACTGCCAATACCCTGTTCCAGACCCTGCTCGACGCCGTGAGGTAAGTTGGCATGCGGATCTCTACCAGTCAGTTCCAGCGCACCAGCCTCAGCAGCATCCTAGAGCGCCAGACCAAGCTGGCCAAGCTGCAGCAGCAGCTCGGCTCGGGCCGCCGGATCCTGACTCCTTCCGACGATCCGGCTGGTGCTGCTCAGGCGCTGCAGCTTGCCAACAAGATCAGCCAGCTGGAGCGGCTACAGGCGAACGCCAACCTTGCCAACAACCGGCTGACGCAGGAGGAGTCGACCCTGGAGCAGGTGGGCACGCTTATCCACCGCGTGCACGAGCTCGCCGTCGCTGCCAACAACGATCATCAGTCCGCCGCCGACCGCAAGCTGATCGCCACCGAGCTGCGCGAGCGTTTCGAGGAACTGCTGCAGCTCGCCAACGCCACTGATGGCAACGGCGAATACCTGTTCGCCGGTGTGGCCAGCCGCGATGCGCCATTCCTGGTAAGCGGCGACCGCCAGGTCACCTATGTCGGCGACCAGACCGAGCGCTTTCTGCAGATCGGCCCGGCCCGGCAGCTCGCCGTCAACCACACCGGCTTTGATGTCTTCATGCGGATTCCGCAGGGCAACGGCCATTTCGTGACCACTGCCGATCCCGCCAATACCGGCACCGGGGTGATCGACAACGGCCAGGTGCTGGACCCTGCTGCTCTCACCGGCGACAGCTACGAAATCAGCTTCACGCGCCCCGACCCGGATGCCGATGAGCTCGAGTACACCGTACTGGACAGCGACGGCAACATCGTCGCCCAGGGCGTCTACGAATCCGGTGCCGCCATCGAGTTCGACGGGATCGCCTTTACCATCACCGGCGAGCCTGTGCCTGGCGACGGTGTGGTGCCAGGCGACATTTTCACGGTCACCCCCGCCGGCCCGCGCTCGCTGTTTGCGACCCTGGACGATCTGATCTCGGCGCTGGAAACGATGGGCGACACGCCGGTCGCGCGGGCAAGGCTGCACAATGTCGTCAATTCCAGCCTCGCCAACCTCGATCATGCGCGCGAGAACATCCTGCGCGTGCGTGCCGAAGTCGGGTCACGTCTGCACGCCATCGAGGCCGAAACCGCCGGCAACGAGGACAGCACCTTCACGCTCCAGAGCGTGCTCTCGCAGATCCAGGACCTGGACTACGCCGAAGCCATCAGCGAGTTCAATCTCAAGCTGGTGGGCTACCAGGCCGCCCAGCAGAGTTATATGCGCGTGCAGGGATTGTCGCTGTTTAATCTGCTGTAGCGACTGCTTCGCCTGTCATTGCGAGGAGGCGCAAGCCAACGACGCAATCTCGGGATGCTGGGTACCGACCATTGCCATCCCGCCATCCCGAGGCTGCTTCGCAGCGCTTGTCGTTGGCTGGTCTGGGTTGGATCGGCAGGCTCCTTGGCGTGCCAAGCCTAAAGGTCCTGTTTCGCCCTCCTGGGCGCCTTACTTTTGATTCGGATCCGCCCAAGCGGATCCTCGCCCTGCGGGCCGCGCTGCGTTCCCCCGTCGCTGCGCGACGTGGTCTTTGCTCGCCAAAGAAAGATAAGCAAAAGACCGCTTGGCGCAGTCAAGCGGGAGCGCCGCAGGCGACCCGCAGGGCGAGGACCGGGTAAGCCGGTCCGAGTCAAAGGCGACCCGCCGTTTCGCCCCGCCTGTGGCGAGGTGCCCTGCGCGCTTCCCGGCCAAGGGAGGCCCAGTGCTCGGCGCGACGAAAGGGCGACTAGAGGTGCCGCAACAAGTCTCCTCCCGTCATTCCTGCCTACGCCATGCACGAAGTCTTGATTGGTGTAGGAGCGGCGTCCCCGCCGCGAAGGCCCGCGCAGCAGGCCTATGCCAGCCGTCAGTGCGGGTGCGCCGCCGCCCCATCCATGTCGGAACGTCCTGTTCATGTCGTTCCGGCCAGCGTTGCCGACACCCCTAAAGTTCTCCCTTCTGCGTCCGATAACCGGGTTGGAGGCCAGCAGGTCTCTATCGGGCGGGCCGGATGCGTCTATGATGTTAAAGAAAATTCCCGGTCGGCCGATAACCAGTGTGAATAGTCAGCACGCCCATCCGTGACAGGGCAGAACGGCACAAACCGCCGGGAGCAAAGGAGACGACAATGTCAGCCGTAATCAACACTAACGTCATGTCGCTGAACGCTCAGCGCAACCTCACCGGTTCGCAGAGTGCCCTGCAGACTTCTCTGCAGCGCCTGTCCTCGGGCCTGCGCATCAACAGCGCCAAGGACGACGCTGCCGGTCTCGCGATCTCCGAGCGCATGACCGGCCAGGTCCGCGGCATGAACCAGGCCATCCGCAACGCCAACGACGGCATCTCCATGATGCAGACCGCCGAGGGCGCGCTGGCCGAAGCCACCAACATGCTGCAGCGCGTGCGCGAGCTGGCGGTGCAGTCGTCCAACGCCACCAACTCGGCGATGGACCGCAAGGCCCTGCAGGCCGAGGTCAGCCAGCTGGTGTCCGAGCTGGACCGCATGGCGCAGACCACTGAGTTCAACGGCATGAAGCTGCTGGACGGCTCCACCGGGGCGCAGCACTTCCAGGTCGGCGCCAATGCCGGTCAGACCATCACGGCCACGACCGGTAACTTCCGCACCAACAGCTATGGCAACAGCTACTATGCCAGTGACGCCGTTGCGGCATCGTCCGTTGCGGCGTATACCGCCGGTACGGTGAGCATCCAGGGCATCAACGCGGCGGATATCTCGGTTGCTGCCGACGATACCGCAGCAACACTGGCGACGAAGATCAACGCTGCCCAGGACAAGACCGGTGTCACCGCGACTGCGAAGACGACCGTCGAAATCGGGCTTGTGGCGGATGCGAGCTACACGATCGGGATCAAGTCCAATAACAGCGAAGTCGTCAACGTCAGCTTTGCTGTGGGCGAGCTGAACGCGGACGGCCTTGCGGCAGCCATGGCCGCCATCAACGAAGCTGCGTCCAAGACCGGCGTCACTGCCGAGCTCAATGAGAGTGGTGACGGTCTGATCCTGACCAACAGCAGCGGCGAGAACATCTCGCTCACCAATGGCGCGAGCTCGGGTGGTGCTGTGACGATGCAGAACCTCGAAGCGACCGGTGAGGCGGCTGGTGCGGTTGCAAACCTGGCCACCGGCGACAGCGCCACTGCTATTGGCTTCATCGAGCTGAACTCCGATAGCGGCTTCGGTGTGACCGTTGCCGGCGCAGATGCGTTCACAGCCGGCTCCGCGGAGTTGCAGTCCGTCAACACCATCGACATCAGCACGGTCGATGGCGCCCAGAAGGCGATCAGGATCGTCGACTCGGCCCTCAACAAGGTGAACGCGCAGCGCGCCCAGTTCGGCGCCATCCAGTCGCGCTTCGAGTCGACCGTGAACAACCTGCAGACCTCTACCGAGAACCTGCAGGCGGCCCGGTCGCGGATCCGGGACACCGACTTCGCCGCCGAGACCGCCAACCTGACCCGCGCGCAGATCCTGCAGCAGGCCGGTATGGCGATGCTCGCCCAGGCGAACCAGGTGCCGCAGACGGTGCTGAGCCTGCTCCGCTAAGGCGCAGCCTCATAAGCCCCGGGCTCTCCCGGGGCTTCTTCACGTTGGGAGGCACTGAGTCGAGGGAACAACGATGAAGATCATGCCGATCGGGATCGCACAGCTCAGTACCGAATTTGGCAGAGGCGTCGAGCAGCCAGCGCCGTCGCAGCCGGTTAGGCCTGCGACAGACTCAACCCGGGCTCAGGACGACACGGCGGGATTGCGCAGCGCCGTTCGCGACATCAACAGCTTCGTCCAGACCCAGCAGCGTAATCTCGAATTCAGCGTCGACGAGGACACCGGCATGACGGTGGTGAAGGTCGTCGACCCGCAGACCGGGGATGTCATCCGCCAGATTCCATCGGAGGTGGCGCTCAGCCTGGCGCGGGCACTGAGCGAAGGTGACGAATTCCGCGACGGCTTCATGCTGCGCGACCGGGCCTGAGGATGGCGCGGAGCTTGCATTAGATGGAAGGCACCGGTGCAGCGAGTGCCGGCAGCTGAACAGGCAATCGGGGAGCAACGGCGATGACGAGCGCAGTCGGACTGGGGATGGATATCAACGCACTGGTCGCGCAGCTGGTGGAAGCCGAGGGGGCGGCGCCCAAGGCGCGGCTCAACCGGCGCGAGGCCGTGCTCAACTACCAGCTCTCGGCGCTGGGACAGCTCAAGTCCGCCCTCTCCAGTTTCCGCAGCGGCCTGAGCAATCTGCTCAAGCCGGAGAACTTCCAGCAGCGCAGCGCCAGCAGCAGCCATCCCGAGCTGTTTACCGTCAGCGCCGGCAATCAGGCGGTGGCCGGCAAGCACGATATCGAAGTGGTACGGCTTGCCAAGGCGCATAAGATGATCAGCGACGGCTTCGAAAGCAAGGATGCCGTGGTCGGTTCCGGCACCTTGACGCTCAAGGTCGGCGAAGCCTCGGTCGATATCGAAATCAACGATTCCAACAACACCCTGGCCGGTATCCGCGATGCCATCAACGCTGCCGAGATCAGCCCCAAGGTGTCGGCCACCATCGTCAACGTCGACGAGGGTGAGGGCACGGTCGCCAAGCTGGTGCTGACCTCCGGCGCGACCGGCGAGGCGCATGCGCTTGAGCTGAGTGTCAGCGAGGATGCGGAAGCACCGGGACTGGCCCGGCTTGCCCAGAGCAACTTTACCGACATCGACGCGGCGCAGGACGCCGTGATTCGGGTCGACGGCCAGACGGTCACCCGCGGCAGCAACACCATCAGCGATGCCATCGAGGGCGTGACCCTGACGCTGCTGAAGGCGGAGGAGGGCACGACCGCCACGGCAAGCATCCAGCTCGACCGGGCGGCGGCCAAGAAGAATGTCACCGCCTTCGTCGAAAACTACAACAAGCTGGTCAGCAGCCTGCGGCAGCTGACCCAGTACGATGCCGAGAAGGACGACGCCGGTCCCCTCAACGGCGACTCCACCGTGCGTGCCATCACCAGCCAGCTGCAGCGGGAGCTGAGTACCGTGGCGCCGGATATCGCCAGCGGTTTTCGTACTCTGGCCGATATCGGCATCACCACCGAGCGTGACGGTACGCTGAAGATCGACCAGGCCAAGCTCGACAAGGCCTTCGACGCCAACTACAACCAGATCGGCGAGCTGTTCGCCGGCGAGGGCGGCCTGGCGGTGCGCCTGGACGGGATGTTCGAGGAGTTGCTGTCCAGCAAGGGCGTGCTGGAATCACGCATTTCCGGCATGCAGGACCGTTCCAAGGGCATCGCCAAGGAGCGCGAGCGGCTGGAGCTGCGGCTGGAGCAGGTGGAGCGGCGTTACCGCGCGCAGTTCGTCGCATTGGACTCGCTGCTGGTCCAGCTGCAGAGCACCAGCAGCTACCTGACCCAGCAGCTGCAGAACCTGCAGAAACTGACACCGCAGTAAGGTCGACAGGCCCGCCTGGACTCAAGCCTGGCGACTCTTGGCCGATAGAGTAGATAGGACGGACGGCAGCGACGTTACCAGCAGGGCTCAGTGCCGGCCCTGCCTTCCGTTCAGCGTGCATGGCACGGTATGGCCATGCGCCGGCCGGGCGGGTGGTGGAAGAACGTTCGATTCGCTACGCTGCGTTTACGCAGCCTTGCGGTTGCTGGCAGACGCCAGCCTGGAAGCGTCGCTGACACGGCATTTGTTTGAGGCCGATGATGCCAGGTGCCGTGGGCTTGTCCGCCCGACCGATGCAACCGAACAGCCAGAGGTCTGCCATGAGTTATGCCAGAATGAGCTCCGCCATCAATCAGTACCAGGCCGTGGGAGCCGCCAGTGCGTCCTACGCCGATCCGCACCGTCTGATCCAGATGCTGCTGGAAGGCGCGATCGGCCGCACCAATGCCGCGCTGAGCGCTCTCGCGCAGCAGGATCTGCCGGCCAAGGCGCAGCTGATCAGCAAGGCCACGGCCATCATCGACGGTCTGCGCGGCGGCCTGGATATGGAAAAAGGCGGCGAGCTGGCGGCGAACCTGGATGCGCTTTACGAATACATGCAGCTGCGGCTGTTTCACGCCAATCTGAAGAACGACGCTGCGGCACTGGAGGAGGTCGCCCGCCTGCTCGGTGAAATCAAGCAGGGGTGGGATGCCATTCCGCCGGAGGCGCGTGGCCTGGAAGCTGGTTAAGACCGAGAACAACATGGACGGAACGGGCGAGGACAAACGCCGCAAGGCATTTCTGCTGCTAGAGCTGACCGAGACCATGCTCAATCATGCACGAGCCAAGGATTGGGGAGCACTTGCCCGCGGCGAGCTGGAAAGGCAAAACCTCGCCCGCGACCTGTTTTCCACGCCGGTGCCGGCCGATGCGGCCACGACGGTTGCCGAGTGCATCCGCCAGGTGCTGGCGCTGGATTCCGAGCTGCTGGCTCTGACCAGCAGCGCCCGCGATGCGGTCGCTCAAACCATGCACGACGCCCGTCATGGCCAGAAGGCGCTGGATGCGTATCGGCGCTTTTCCCGGTGAGCCACGCAGGCCGGTAGCGGTCGCATTTTCGCTTTGGCGGCGGTCCGCCCATGATTTATCCAGGGCCCTGAGCCTGCGGCTTTCGAGCCCGTGCCGTCATTTCCGGTTCCACCTCGATTCAGGCAGTCTCCCCATCAGGGAGGTGATATGAGCGGTCTGTCTTACGAAGGCATGGTTTCGCTGCGCTGGCAGCCTTTGGACGCCTTGCCGGCCGGCGAGGACCTGCTGCAGCTTGCCGGCGATAACGAGCGGCTGCTGCAGTTGCTGCCGGGGCTGGAGAGCATGCCGGAATCCGCGCACGACGAGGAAGCGCCGCCACGCTACATGCAGCTGCTCGAATTGCGTCTGCAGCTGCTGACGGAACTGCTGGCCGAATTGTTGGCGCAATCCCAACCGCCGCCGCCGTCCCATCGGGTCACGCTTTCCGCGGAATCGATCAGCTGGGAAGACGAAGCGCCGCCGCCGCCTGGCACTGCCCTGATGCTGGAGCTGTTCCTGCATCGGCACCTGCCGCGTCCCTTGCGGCTGCCGGCCGTGGTCGAGCGCATCGAGCCGGCCGCTGCAGGCCAGCGGGTACTGGCCCGGCTGCAGCGGCTGCCGGAAGCTGCGGCTGCCGAACTGGATAAACTGATTTTTCGCCAGCACCGTCGCCGGATCGCCAGCTTGCGGAAGGGGAGCGGAAGCCGCGACCACGGTTCCAAGTAAAATCTTGCTCTGCGTCATTTTGTCGGCGTTTGTGCGTTGACTTGCCAGCTTGCGTCTCGTAACGTCGTGACGGTCGTCACTTTCTTGACGACTGTCGTCAACAAGCAACAAGAACTGGGTTCGCAGATGCGCATCGGGCCACAACGTGGGGGTCGGGGTTGCGCGCATCCGACAGGACGTCGTCGAGCCTCAGCCTAGACGAGGTAGGTTGGTGGTCAGAGTCCTGGTGATCGATTCCGAGCCGCAGCGCGCAGCGGGGGTCGAGGCCATCATTCGGTTCCTGGAACACGATGTCGTGGTCGTCCCCTGGGAGGGCGACTTCCAGGCCGATCTGGATGGCGGCTTTGCGTTGGCGCTGGTCGCGGCGGGCGCCGACGATGGTCCCTGGCAGCAAGCATTGGGACGACTGTGGGAAGAAGCGCCGGATCTGCCGGTGTTCCTGCTCATTCCGCCGGGCCTTGGCCGCATCGGTGCTCGTAGCAGCAGTGCCAGCGTGCTCGGCAATCTGGAACTGCCGTTGCGGCAGGCGCAGTTCGCCGCCGCGCTGAAACAGGCGCTCAATCACAACGCTCGGAGCCGCGCTGGTGTGCCGCCAACCATGGCGGTACCCCGGCTGGTCGGACAGAGCCGGCCGATGCAGCGGGTCCGGCACCTGATCGAACAGGTGGCGCGCAGCGAAGCCAATGTCCTGATCCTCGGCGAGTCGGGCACCGGCAAGGAAGTCGTCGCCTGCAATGTTCACGCGCAGTCGCCGCGCCGGGACAAGCCCTTCGTGCCGATCAATTGCGGCGCCATCCCCCCCGATCTGCTGGAAAGCGAGCTGTTCGGTCACGAAAAGGGCGCGTTCACGGGGGCCATCAGCGCCCGCCAGGGGCGGTTCGAGCTCGCGCAGGGCGGCACGCTGTTCCTCGACGAAATCGGCGACATGAGCCTGCACATGCAGGTCAAGCTGCTGCGCGTGCTGCAGGAGCGGCGCTTCGAGCGGGTCGGCAGCAACAAGACCATAGAGGCCGACGTCCGCATCATCGCAGCCACTCACCGCAATCTCGAGGAGCGGATCGCGCAGGGACTGTTCCGGGAAGATCTGTTCTATCGCCTGAATGTCTTTCCGATCGAGCTGCCGCCCTTGCGCCAGCGGCCCAGCGATATCCCGGTGCTGATCGAAGAACTGGTGCGGCGCATCGAGGCCGAGGGCCGGGGCTCGGTCCGCTTCTCGCCGGCCGTCATGTCCGTGCTCGGGCAGTATCACTGGCCCGGCAACGTCCGCGAGCTGGCCAACCTGGTCGAGCGGCTCGCCATCCTGTGTCCATTCGATGAGGTCCAGTTGGAGGACCTGCCGGACAAGCTGCTCCAGCAGGCCGGCAACGCCGGCGCGCCGGCCGAGGAGGCGCCGGCATCGGAGGACGGGCTGGTTGCCCAGGGGATGCCGCAGGTGAACTGGAAGGCCGGCGGCATCGACCTGCGAGAGTTCCTTGCCCAGCTGGAAGTCGGCCTGATCCGCCAGGCGCTGTCCGAGGCCGACGGAGTCGTCGCCCAGGCCGCCAAGCTGCTTGGCCTGCGCCGCACGACCCTAGTGGAGAAGCTCCGCAAGTACGGCCTGCAGCGGACCGAGGAAGTCGCGGCCGACTGAGCCGGCCGCGCCTGCTGTCCGGTTCTTTCCTTCTTTCCGTTCACCCAAATGCTGTCGCTGGCCCGAAACCTGCATAACAGGAGCAGGTGTCGTGCTAGGAACGAGTGTCATGACAGTCGACAAGGTGAATCAGATGTTGCGCGAGATGCGCACCATGGCTGCGCAGGCCGGAGCGCTGCCGACGGCCGCCGAGCAGCCGGCTGCCAGCGACGGACCGAATTTCTCCGGCCTGCTGAAGGATGCTGTCGGTACCGTCAATCGCCTGCAGAACGAAGCCAGTGCCAAGCAGGACGCCTTGCTCCGCGGCGAGGACGTGCCGCTGACGGAAGTGATGGTAGCGATGCAGAAGGCCCGGGTGTCGTTCGAGGCGGTCAAGCAGGTTCGCAACCGGCTGCTGGAAGCCTATCAGGAAGTTTCGCGGATGCAGGTGTAGCGCGACCGTAGCCGGGTCTGGACGCGGGAATAACGAGAGACTGAAGCATGGCGGAAGCAGGGCAGGAGGTCGCGGCAACGGCCGCGGCCACGACCACAGAGACCGATACGGCGGCGGCCGAAGGCTGGCAGGCGCAGCTCCGGCAGCTGCTGGGCGAGCAGCCGTTGCGCCGCATCGGCTTGGTTGCCGGACTGGTGGCGGCAGTGGCGGTCGGTATCGGCCTGTTCGTGTGGGCGCAGGAACCGAACTACCGGCCGTTGTACTCAAGGCTTTCCCAGCAGGATGCCGCTGAGGTGGTGGAGGCGCTCAAGGCCGGCAATATCCCCTACCGGCTCGACGCCAACACTGGCGCAATCCTGGTGCCTGCGGCACAGGTTCATGAAGTCCGGCTCGGACTGGCCAGCCAGGGCCTGCCGCGCGGCGAAGGCGTGGGCTATGAGCTGCTGCAGCGGGATCAGGGCTTCGGCACCAGCCAGTTCATGGAGAACGCCCGCTTCAACCGGGCGCTGGAGGCCGAGCTGGCGCGCTCGATCAGTGCGTTGAACGGCGTCGAAAGCGCTCGGGTGCATCTGGCGATCCCCAAGCAGTCGGTATTCATTCGCGAGCGCAACCAGCCGTCGGCGTCCGTGCTGGTCAACCTTCGCCCCGGCCGTGGGCTCGGCGAAAGCCAGGTCGCGGCTATCGTTCATATGGTGGCGAGCAGCGTGCCGGGGCTTGAGCACGACAAGGTGACGGTAGTCGACCAGCGCGGCCGGTTGCTGACCCGCAAGGAAGACAATCTGCTCGATGCCACTGCGCAGCAGCTCGATTACAAGCAGCAGCTGGAAGACGCCTACGTGCGCCGGATCGAAGCGCTGCTGACGCCGATGCTGGGGCCAGGCGGGGTGCGGGCGCAGGTGGATGCCCGGCTTGAGTTTGGCGTGGAGGAGAGCACCCAGGAGCTGTTCGATCCGGCCGGCATCGCCGTGCGCAGCGAGCAGCTGTCGGAACAGCAGAAGGAGGACCGTCCCGTCGGCGGTGTGCCGGGGGCGCTGACCAACCAGCCGCCGCAGGCCGGCACGCTGGCGCCGGGCGAGCCGCTGGACGATGCCGAAAGCCGGCTGGTCGAGTCCAGCCGCAATCAGACGCGTAATTACGAGGTCAGCAAGACCATCCGTCACAGCCGCCGGCCGCTGGGGGTGATCCAGCGGCTGTCGGTGGCAGTGCTGGTCGACGAAAAGGATGCGGTCGACGAAGAGGGCAATCCCATTCGCCAGCCGCTCTCGCAGGAAGAGCTCGACCGGATCAGCTCGCTGGTGCAGCAGGCGGTCGGCTTCGATGCCGAGCGCGGCGATACTATCAGCGTGATCAGCGCGCCTTTCCAGGGTCAGGACAGCACCGAGCGGACTCCGCTGCTGGAGCAGCCGTGGGTGTGGGAGACCGGCCGGCTGCTGCTGGCGGCGCTCCTTGCACTGGCACTGCTGGTGTTCGTGGTGCGGCCGTTGCTGCGGAATCTGTTTGGCCCGAAGCAGCCCGAGGAGCTGGAAGAGGATCCGGAGCTCGAGCAGCTGCCGGGGGCGGAAGAGCCCCTGCAGCTGCCTGGGCCGGAGGGTGAGAACCCCCTGTTGGCGGGAGTGCCAGCACCGGTGTCGTACGAGGACGCGCTGACCGCAGCTCGCCAGCTGGTGAGCCAGGAGCCGGCAGTGGCGGCAAACGTGGTCAAGGACTGGTTGGCAGAAGATGAGCAATAAACAGCTGGCCAAGAGCAAGCTCAGCGGCGGCGAGCGGGCCGCCATCTTCCTGATGACGCTCGGCGAGGACGAGGCGGCTTCGGTACTGCGCCATCTCGGCCCGCGCGAGGTGCAGAAGCTCGGCACCGCCATGACCGCGCTCAAGAACGTCTCGCGCGAGCAGGTCAACGAGGTGCTCACCGAGTTTGTGCGGACCGTGTCCGAGCACACGGCGCTGGGTGTCGGCAATACCGATTACATTCGCAAGGTCCTGGTCAAGGCGCTGGGCGAGGATCGGGCCAACAGCATCATCGACCGCATCCTCATGGGCGGCAGCACCCGCGGGCTGGAGCAGCTCAAGTGGCTGGACGGCAAGACCATCGCCGAGATGGTGCGGCTCGAGCATCCGCAGATCATCGCCATCGTTCTGTCCTACCTGGACGCCGACCAGGCTGCCCAGGTGCTGCAGGAACTGCCGGAGCGCATCCGTCACGACATCGTCATGCGCATCGCCACGCTGGAAGGCGTGCAGCCGGCCGCGCTGCAGGAGCTTGACGAAATCATGGAGCGTCAGTTTTCCGGCAAGCAGCGGATCAAGTCCTCGTCGCTGGGCGGGCTGCATGCCGCGGCCAGCATCCTCAACCAGCTCGATTCCAGCATCGAGAGCGCCATCATCAGCCAGATTTCCGATCTCGATGGGGAACTGTCGCAGCGCATCCAGGACCTGATGTTCGTGTTCGACGACCTGCGCGAGATCGACGACCGCGGCATCCAGTTGCTGCTGCGCGAGGTCACCGCCGATGTCCTGGTGGTGGCGCTCAAGGGAGCCGACGAAGAGCTGCGCAAGAAGTTCATCAAGAACATGTCGAAGCGCGCCGGCGAAATGCTGCTGGACGACCTCGAGACCCGCGGTCCGGTCCGCATCAGCGATGTGGAGGCCGCGCAAAAGGAAATCCTGGCTGCTGCCAAGCGGCTGGCCGATGCCGGACAGATCGCGCTGGGCGGCGCTGGTGACGGTTACCTATGACGGCCTCCAAGATCATCCGCGGTGAGGAAAGCGGCAGTGTCGACCGCTGGGAGCTGCCCGATTTCGGGGAGACAGCGGCGCCGGCACAGCCCGGTCCGACCGTGCGAGAGCTGGAGGCGGTTCAGCAGGCCGCCTACGACGAAGGATTCGCACAGGGCAAGGCGGAAGGGTTCGCCAAAGGCCAGGAGGAAGGCAGTGCCAAAGGTTATGAAGAGGGAGTCGAGCGCGGCTACCAGGAAGGCTTTGCCAAGGGGCGGGCGGAAGGACGAGCGGCTGGCGAGCAGGAAGGCCGGGAGCTGGTCGAACGCATGCGTCGAATCTTTGACGCCCTGGCCGAGCCGATCCGCGAGCTGGACGACAGTGTCGAGCAGGCCCTGACCGAGCTGGCGCTGACCATTGCCCGGCAGATCGTTCGGCGGGAAATCGCGACACAGCCTGACGAAATCCTGGCGATCGTGCGGGAAGCGATCGGCCTGCTGCCGCTCAGCGCCCGGGAGGTGAGCGTGCGGCTGCATCCCGATGACGCCCGCTATCTGCGCGACCATCTGCAAGGCAGCGATGAAGCCGCTGCCTGGAAACTGATCGACGATCCTGCCATCAGCCGCGGCGGTTGCCGGGTAAGCAGCGCCAGCTCCGAAATCGATGCCACTGTCGAGCAGCGGATCGAGGCGCTGGCCGCCGCCCTGCTGGCTGGCACGGCACCAGGAGACTCGGCATGACGGGGCTTGCCGAGACAGCCCGTGCCGCCGAGTGGCGCGCGCGGCTGGAGGCCAGGCGGGCCAGGTTGCGGCGCCCGCCGTTGATCGTTGAGGGCCGGTTGCGTCGGCTGGTGGGGCTGACGCTGGAGGCGGAAGGCTGCACTGCGCCGATCGGCGCCCGCTGCCTGATCCGCAACGCCGGCGGCGTCGAACTTGAGGCCGAAGTGGTCGGCTTTGCCGGCGATCGCCTGTACCTGATGCCGACCGGCGAACTGCACGGTCTGACGCCGAACGCGAAGGTCATCCCTCTGCCGGATATGTCTGCGGTGCCAGTGGGTCCGGGGCTGCTGGGGCGAGTGCTGGATGGCAGCGGCAAGCCGCTCGACGGCCGGGGTCCGATCCAGGCCGAAGCGGAGCTGCCGCTGGCCGGGCAGCCGTTCAACCCGTTGCTGCGTGCGCCGATCGAGCAGCCGCTGGATGTCGGCGTGCGCGCCATCAACGCCATGCTGACGGTTGGACGCGGCCAGCGCATGGGGCTGTTCGCCGGTTCCGGCGTCGGCAAATCGGTGCTGCTGGGCATGATGACGCGCTACACCGAAGCCGATGTGGTGGTGGTCGGCCTGATCGGCGAGCGCGGCCGCGAGGTGAAGGAATTCATCGAGCACACCCTTGGCGAAGAGGGCATGGCGCGGGCGGTGGTGGTGGCCGCCCCGGCCGATACCTCGCCGCTGATGCGACTGCACGGCGCCATGCTGGCAACGACCATTGCCGAGTATTTCCGTGATCGTGGCCAGCGGGTGCTGCTGCTGATGGATTCGCTGACCCGTTACGCCCAGGCCCAGCGCGAGATCGGGCTGGCCATCGGCGAGCCCCCCACCACCAAAGGCTATCCGCCGTCGGTGTTCGCGCGCTTGCCGGCGCTGGTGGAGCGGGCCGGCAATGGCACCAACGGCGGCGGCTCGATCACCGCCTTCTACACGGTACTGGCGGAAGGCGACGACCAGCAGGATCCGATTGCCGATGCCGCGCGCGCCATCCTCGACGGGCATATCGTGCTGTCGCGGGAACTGGCCGATGCCGGCCATTATCCGGCGATCGACATCGAGCAGTCGGTGAGCCGCGTGATGATCAACGTGACCGGCGCCGAACACCGTCAAGCCGTACAACGGTTCCGGCAGCTGTACTCGACCTATCGCCAGAACCAGGATCTGATCAGTGTCGGCGCTTACCAGAAGGGCAGCGATGCGCGCATCGACGAAGCGCTGTTGCTTTATCCGCGGCTACGGCAGTTCCTGCAGCAGGATGTCGCCGAGGCCTGCAGCTTCGACGCCGCCGTGGAGGCGCTGATGACCTTGACCGGGTCGCAGCAGTAGTTGTCCGTGGAGAGTGAACGATGAGCCGTTTCAAACGCCTGCAGCCCGTCAAGCAATTGGCCGACGACAAGGCCGATGCTGCCGCGCGCGAGCTGGCCGCCGCTCAGCAACGGCTGGGCGAGCAGGAGCAGCGGCTCAGGCAGCTGCAAGAGTTCCGCGCCCAGTATCAGCAACAGCGCGTGGACAGCGGCGGCAACGGCATGGACGGGTTTCGGCTGCGGGATTTCAACGCTTTCATCGGCCGGCTGGACCAGGCGATCAGCCATCAGCAGCGGCTGATCGCGCAGAGCCTGGCCGACGTCGAGCGGCTGCAGCGGCTGTGGACGGAACAGCTGCGGCATGCCAAGGCCATTGATAAGGTGGTGGCGCGCTGCGCAGCGGATGAACGCAGGGCCGAGGAGCGGCGTGCCCAGCGGGAAACGGACGCCTTCGCCCAAGTGCGACGACCGCAGCCTTAGGGTAACCGGCAGACGGGCAGTTGGCCTGGAGTTTGCAGCGCGGACGACAGCGACCGCACCAGGAGGGGGACATGATTCCGATGACAGGCACAGGATTGTCGCCGGTGACGACGGGTGGCGAGATCGGTGGCGCAGGAAGCCCCGGCGCCGCCGGTCTGGATTTCCTTGACGCCTTGCTGGCTGCGCTGCCGCCGGAGGCGCGGGAGCTGACCGAGCAGGAGCTGGCAGACTGGCTGCAGGGGCAGGATGCCGGCCTGGATGGACTGTCTGTACCGGAGCAGGCCGCTGCGCTGCTCGGACTGATCGAAAGCAGCCGGCAGACCCTGCCGGCTGCCGGGGAGATGCCGGCGGTCGGCGTGGCGGCAGCGCTGCCGGACGTCGCAGCAGCGGATGGAACCGACGTTGAAATCCATGCAGACTTGGCGGTTCCGGCCCGGACCGCTGTTCAGCCCGGAGCGGCGGCAGCCCAGGCGCTGTCCGCTGGCGTAGCGGCCCAGGCCGGTCCGGAAGTCGAGGCTTTGGCCGGGACGCTGACCGATCCTGCGGCAGCTGCTCTGGAAGCTGGGGAGGATGATACGCCGGCTGCCGTCGTCGAGCAGGCATTCAGGTCGCAATTGCAGGCCGCTGCCTCTGGCGAGCCCGAGGCCGTCGAGACCCAGCCGCGGGTGCCGGTACGGCATCCGGAATTCGGCCAAGCAGTCGGGGAACGCCTGCTGTGGATGGTGCGTAACGGGCTGCAGGAAGCCAAAATCCGGCTCGATCCGCCGCATCTTGGACAGCTGGAAATCAGCATCGCCGTCAAGGACGACCGGGCGGATGTGCTCATCCAGGCCGCGCATGCGCTTACCCGCGAAGCGCTGGATGCCGAGCTGCCGCGGCTGCGTGCCATGCTGGCAGAAGCCGGCTTCGCATCGGTCGATGTAGGCATAGCCAGCGATCAGCGAGGGCAGGCGGCGGGCGAACAGCAGCAGGAAGCTGGTCAACATCAGGCCATGGCAGGCGCAGAGGATGTCGAGGAGGCCGAACCGGTGACGGTCCGCGCGACGCGCGGGCTGATCGACCACTACGCCTGACTGGCCGGCGCTGTCGGCCGCGACGTGACGATAGACCGGCGTCGTTTGGGCGCCGTAGCCAGAGGAGTTTTCGGATGCCGCTGACGCGCATCTTCCCGCGCCAGGCGGGGCAATCAAAGATCGTCATGCTGCTGATCGTGCTGAATGTCGCGGTCATTGCGGCCGCTGCTGCAGCGGTGTTCTATCTGGCCCATGTGATCGATTCGCGGATGGTGGCAGAAGGCGCAGGCGTGGCCGACGGCTCCGCGGTACCGGCGCAGCCGCAGCCGCCAATCTATGTTTCGCTGGAGCCGCCGCTGGTGGTCAACTTTGACCGCAACGGCCGAATCGGCTACCTGCAGGCCGAAATCCAGCTGATGACCCGCGAGCCGAGGGTGCAGGAAGCTCTCCAGCAGCACGCGCCGGCGATCCGTAACAATCTGCTGCTGCTGTTCTCGAGCAAGAGCTACGCCGAAGTGGCCGGTCGCGACGGCAAGGAGCGGCTGCGGCACGAGGCCATGCAGGAAGTGAATAGGATGCTCTTCGAGCGCGGTGTTCCCGGGCATGTGGAAGAGCTTTACTTCACCGGCTTTGTAATGCAGTAGTCATGGCGATGCACGACGTACTCAGCCAGGACGAAATCGACGCTTTGCTGCACGGTATCGACGGCGGCGCCGTCGATACCTCGTCCGACGACGATACCGGCAGCGGCGCGCGCTCGTACGACTTCAACCAGGAGCGGATCATTCGTGGGCGCATGCCCACCCTGGAGATGATCAACGAGCGCTTCGCCCGGTTGTTCCGCATCGGCCTGTTCAACATGCTGCGGCGCACGCCCGAGGTCTCGGTCGGCGGCGTCGAGATGATGAAATTCGGCGAGTACGTGCACAGCCTCTACGTGCCCACCAGCCTGAACATGGTGAAGCTGCACCCGCTGCGGGGCACCGGACTGTTCGTGATCGACCCGAAGCTGGTGTTCATCGTGGTCGACAATTTCTTCGGCGGCGACGGCCGGTTCATGGCCAAGATCGAGGGCCGCGAGTTCACCCCGACCGAACTGCGCGTTATCCACAACGTCCTGCAGCAGGCCTTCGCCGATCTCAAACAGGCCTGGGCGCCGGTGCTCGATGTGGACTTCGAGTATCAGAGCTCGGAAGTAAATCCCCAGTTCGCCAACATTGTCAGCCCGACCGAAGTCGTGGTGGTCAGCCGCTTCCACGTCGAACTGGACGGCGGCGGCGGCGATCTGCACGTGACGCTGCCCTACAACATGATCGAGCCGATCCGCGATCTGCTCGACGCCGGCTTGCAGAGCGACCGCAACGAGGTCGACGAGCGCTGGACCCGTTCGATCCGCGAGGAGATGAAAAGCGCCGAAGTGCTGCTTTCCAGCATCCTGTGCGAGGTGCAGATGACGCTGCGCGATGTGCGCAGCATGCGGCCGGGGGACATCATCCCGATCGATATGCCGGAGCAGGTGCCGGTGTTCGTTGAGGACGTTCCTGTCTTTTACGGGCGGTACGGCGTTTCCAACGGCCAGGCCGCCATCAAGCTGACCGAGAAGATCGTGCCGAAACTCGATCTCGACATGCTTCCGAACCTGAGGAAGAAAGAATGAATGACCAGACAGATTCCGAGGTGATGGCGGACGACTGGGCCGCCGCGTTGGCAGAGCAGGAGGCCGAGGCCAAAGCCGAAGCGGCGGAGGCCGGTGCCAAGCCCAAGGTCGAGCCGGCACCGCTGGACGAGCTGCAGGAAGACGCCGGCAGTCGCGGTTCGGAGGATGAAGAGGTCAACCTGGAGGTGATCCTCGACATCCCGGTAACGCTGTCGGTGGAAATCGGCCGCACCAAGATCAGCATCCGCAATCTGCTGCAGCTGAACCAAGGCTCGGTGGTCGAACTCGACCGCCTGGCCGGCGAGCCGCTGGACGTGATGGTGAACGGCACCCTGGTGGCTCACGGCGAGGTGGTCGTGGTTAACGAGCGGTTCGGCATTCGCCTCACCGACGTGGTGAGCCCCGCCGAACGCGTACGCAAGCTGCGCTGAGGTGGTGCCCATGAACCGCATCAGCAGATTTTCCTGGCTGGCACTGTGGGTGCCGGGAATGGCTGCGGCCGCCGAGGGCAGCGTCGATGCGTCGGCGCTGGTGCGCATGATCGTCGGCCTGCTGGTGGTGATAGCCGCCATCATCGCGCTAGCTTGGTTCATGCGTCGGCTCGGCAACATCGGCCCCAGTGCGACCGGTCAGCTCAAGGTCGTGGGCGGGCTGGCGGTGGGGCAGCGGGAACGGGTGGTGCTGGTGCAGGTCGGCCAGCAGCAGCTGTTGCTGGGGGTCGCGCCCGGCCGGGTGCAGACCTTGTACGTGCTGGACGAGCCGCTGGCGCCTATGGCGGCAGGCGGCGAGCAGGGCGGGGCGTTCGCTGAGCGGTTGCGGCGGGCGCTGCAGCAGCAGGGTGGCAGGCGCTGATGCACCGGAGCGGATTCCTGCTGGCCTGCCTGGCGGTGCTGCTGCCCGGCGTTGCCGCAGCGCAGCTGCCGGCCATCGAGGCCTTTACCGTACAGACCGGGCAGGACGGCGAGACCTACAGCCTGACGTTCCAGATCCTGGTCATCATGACGCTGCTGACGCTGCTGCCGGCAGCGTTGCTGATGATGACCGCTTTCACCCGCATCATCATCGTGCTCGGGCTGTTGCGGACCGCCTTGGGCACGGCGGCCACGCCGTCCAATCAGGTGCTGATCGGGCTGGCGTTTTTCCTGACGCTGTTCGTCATGGCGCCGGTATTCAGCCAGATCAACGAGCAGGCGCTGCAGCCCTATCTCGCCGAGGAAATCCCTCCACAAGAGGCGCTGGAGCGGGCTAGCGGGCCATTGCGCAACTTCATGCTCGCGCAGACCAGGGAGGAGGATATCGCTACCTTCCTGCGAATCGGCGGACTGGATGCCGTGGAGGGACCGGAAGCCATACCGATGCGGGTTCTGATCCCGGCTTTCGTCACCAGCGAGTTGAAGACGGCGTTTCAGATCGGCTTCATCATCTTCCTGCCGTTCCTGGTCATCGACCTGGTGGTGGCCAGCACGCTGATGTCGATGGGCATGATCATGCTGTCGCCGATGATCATCTCGCTGCCGTTCAAGATCATGCTGTTCGTGCTGGTGGACGGCTGGTCACTGATCATGGGTACCCTGGCCGCCAGCTTCGGCGGCTGAGCAGGGCAGGGAAGAGGCGGAGGTAGCACGTGAACCCGGATACCGTTGTCGAACTCGGTCATCAGGCCTTGCGGGTAGTGGTGTTGCTGTGCGCGCCCATCCTGCTCTCGGCGCTGATTGCCGGTCTGGTGATCGGCATGTTCCAGGCCGCCACCCAGATCAACGAACAGACGCTGAGCTTCGTGCCCAAGCTGGCGGTGCTGGCGCTGACCCTGTTCATCGCCGCGCCGTGGATGCTGACCGTGCTGATCGACTACACCCGCGGCCTGTACGCCGTGATCCCCGAGCTGATCAGCTTCGGCATGTGAGGCCATCCGTGCCTGCCTGCCGCTACATTCCGCCGCACCTGCCTAGCTACGCATGAACTTCACCACGGCCGAGATTGCCCAGTACGTCGCTGGCTTCGGCTGGCCCTGGATCCGGGTTACCGCGATGCTGCTGGTGGCGCCGATGTACAGCAACACGCAGGTGCCGGTCAGGGTGCGGGTGCTGCTCAGTCTGGCGCTGACGGTGGCGGTGCTGCCGGCGGTCGATAGTGTGCCGGCAGTCGATCTGCTGTCGCTGCAGGCGGTGCTGATCGCTGCCCAGGAAGTTCTGCTCGGCGTGCTGATCGGCTTGCTGCTGGCGATGAGCCTGCAGGCGGTGACCATCGCCGGCGAGAGCATGAGCATGACGATGGGGCTCGGTTTCGCCACCATGGTCGATCCGCAGAGCGGGATCAGCGTGCCGATGCTCTCGCAGTTCCTGCTGGTGCTGACCAGTCTGCTGTTCCTTGGCCTCGGCGGCCACCTGATGCTGATCGAGCTGGTCGCGGCCAGCTTCCAGACCATGCCGGTGGCCGGCGCCGGGCTGGAGCGCGCCGATTTGCTGGGGGTGGCCGCCTTCGGCACCCAGATGTTCGCCGGCGCGGTGCTGCTTGCCTTGCCGGCTGTGGTGGCGCTGCTGGTGGTGCAGCTGGCCATGGGCGTGATGACCCGCGCCGCGCCGCAGATGAACATCTTCTCGGTCGGCTTTCCCATCACCATCCTGCTCGGCTTCCTCGCCGTCCTGTTCCTGGTGCTGCCGGCCCTGCAGCCGCGGATGATGCAGCTGTGGGAAATCGCCTTCGGTGCTGCGCGGCGGCTTGTTGGCGGGTGAGGTGACGGGGAGTTGACGGTTTTTGGGTTGACGCATGCCGCGCCGCTAGAACCGCTTTCTGTAGGAGCGATGTCCCCGCCGCGATTTCTCATCCACCTTTAGGTTCATGAGACCGGTTGCCGGTCTGGGACCAGTTTTTGGCTGGCTCCTTGGTGCGCCACGCTTATGTACTGTTGCGCCCGTTTGAGCAAGTTTCTTTTCTATGCGTGCCCAAAGAATAAGAAGGCAAAAGAACGGGTTTGCGCCTTCTTGCTGCCCTTTCGTCGCGCCGAGCACTGGACCTCCTTTGGCCGGGAAGCGCGCAGGGCACCCCGCCACAGGCGGGGCGAGACGGCGGGTCGCCTGCGGCGCTCCCGCTTGACTGCGCCAAGCGGTCTTTTGCTTATCTTTCTTTGGCGAGCAAAGACCACGTCGCGCAGCGACGGGGGAACGCAGCGCGGCCCACAGGGTGAGGATCCGCTTGGGCGGATCCGAATCAAAAGTAAGGCGCCCAGGAGGGCGAAACAGACCCTGGAGCCTGCCCAACCAACCCTGAGCAGCTCGTCCCCATTGGCCGTCCCCGGCCATCCAAGCCTACTTGGCACGGTTCCTGTAACCCTTTCCGCCGACGCCTGGCGGACTTCTCCGCCGTCACCTTTCGGAGCTGGTGATGGCCGAAGAAAACGACAACGGACAAGAACGTACCGAACAACCTACCCCTAAACGGCGCCAGGAGGCGCGTGAGAAGGGGCAGATTCCGCGTTCCCGCGAGCTGAACACCGCGTTGGTAATGCTGGCTGCGGCGGCCGGGCTCTACGCCCTCGGCGGCTACATGGGGAACGGGCTGTACGGCGTGATCCACAGCAATTTCCGCCTGGAGCGGGAGCTGGCGTTCGATCCGGGCGCGCCCGTGCGGCTGCTGCAGGAGGCGATCGGGCAGGGGCTATTGGTGGTGACGCCGTTTGCGCTGCTGATGCTGGTGGTGGCGATCGGCAGCTCGGTGCTGCTGGGCGGCTGGTCGTTCAACCCGGGGGCGGTGGCGCCGAAATTCAGCAAGCTCAACCCCCTGCAGGGCCTGAAGCGGATCTTCGGCATCCGCGGCTTGGTGGAGCTGCTGAAAGCGCTGGCGAAGGTGGCGGTGGTCGGCACTGTCGGTTTCCTGCTGCTGCGCAACTTTCAGAACGACTTCCGTGCACTGACCGGCGTGTCGCTGGAGAGCGGCATCGCCCACGGCGTGCGATTGTTCTTCACGGCTTTCGTGTTGCTCTCGGCAGCGCTGCTGCTGGTGGCGGCGGTGGATGTGCCGTATCAGCTCTGGGACATCAGCAGGAAGCTGCGCATGACTAGGCAGGAGCTCAAGGACGAGTTCAAGGAAACCGAGGGCAAGCCGGAAGTGAAGGGCCGGATCCGTCAGCTGCAGCGCGAATTGGCGCAGGGGCGGATGCTGGAGAAAGTGCCGCGCGCCGACGTGATCGTGACCAACCCGACCCATTACGCGGTGGCGCTGCAGTACGACCAGCTGAAGATGAGCGCGCCCAAGGTGGTGGCCAAGGGCACCGATCTGGTGGCCGCCCGCATCCGCGAACTGGCAGCCGAGCACCGGATACCGGTCTTCGAGGCGCCGCCGTTGGCACGGGCCTTGTATTACACCACCCAGCTGGATCGCGAGATCCCCAGCGGTCTGTATCTGGCCGTGGCGCAGGTGCTGGCCTACGTCTACCAGCTGCGCACGCCTGTGCCGGGCGAGCGACCGGTGCGGCCGGCGGTGGAAATCCCGGAGGAATTCATGCGGTACGCGAATAAAGGAACGGGCGCTGACGAATGACGACGACGACTCTGGACGCATTCAAGCGGGTCGGCCAGCAGGGCCTGGGGACGCCGCTGACGGTCATCGCACTGCTGGCCATGATGGTGGTGCCGCTGCCGCCGCTCGGCCTGGACCTGCTGTTCACGTTTAACATCGTGTTGTCGCTGGTCGTGCTGCTGGCGGCGGTGTATGCGTTGCGGCCGCTGGACTTCGCCGTCTTCCCCACCATCCTGCTGGTCGCCACGCTGTTCCGGCTGGCGCTCAACGTCGCCTCCACCCGCGTGGTGCTGATGGAAGGGCACACCGGCACCGGCGCCGCCGGCGCGGTGATCGAGTCCTTCGGCGAGTTTGTGGTCGGCGGCAACTACACCATCGGCATCGTCATCTTCGCCATTCTCACCATCATCAATTTCGTGGTGGTGACCAAGGGCGCCGGTCGAGTGTCCGAGGTTTCGGCGCGTTTCACCCTTGACGCCCTGCCGGGCAAGCAGATGGCGATCGACGCCGACCTCAACGCCGGCCTGATCACCCAGGAACAGGCGCGCGAGCGTCGCATGGAAGTCGCCACCGAGGCCGATTTCTACGGCTCCATGGACGGTGCCTCCAAATTCGTCCGCGGCGATGCCATCGCCGGCATCCTGATCCTGTTCGTCAACATCATCGGCGGCCTGCTGGTTGGCATGATGCAGCACGGCATGAGCTTTGCCGATGCGCTGCATAACTACATTCTGCTCGCCATCGGTGACGGCCTGGTGGCGCAGGTGCCGGCGCTGGTGCTGTCCACTGCGACGGCGATTCTGGTGACCCGCGTGTCCGCCAAGCAGGACATGGCCGGCGCCGTGCTGGGGCAGCTGGTCGGCAATCCGAAGGTGCTCGCCGTGGCCGCCGGCATCGTCGGTTTCATCGGACTGATTCCGGGCATGCCCAATCTGCCGTTCCTGCTGTTCGCGGCGATCTGCGGCTATGCCGCCTGGCAGATGTTTCAGAAGCAGCAGCGCCAGGCACTGGTGCCGGCGAAGGGAGAAACTCCGCCGCGGCCGGAGCAGGCGGCTGAGACCCGCGAGCTGTCGTGGGAAGACGTGCCGCCGGTGGACGTGATCGGCCTGGAAGTGGGGTACGGCCTGATCCCGCTGGTGGACCGCAAGCAGGGCGGGCAGTTGCTGACCCGCATCAAGGGCGTGCGCAAGAAGCTGTCACAGGACATGGGCTTCCTGATCCAGGCCGTGCACATCCGCGACAACCTCGACCTCGGTCCGAACCAGTACCGCATCAGCATCCATGGCGTGCCCATTGCCGAGGCCGAAGTGATGCCCAACCGTGAGATGGCCATCAATCCCGGCAGTGTGGCCGGCAAGGTGCAGGGCATTGCCACCCGCGACCCTGCCTTCGGGCTGGAAGCGGTTTGGATTGAGCCGGCCCAGCGTGATTACGCCCAGAGCATGGGCTACACCGTGGTGGACGCCAGCACGGTGGTAGCGACGCATCTGTCGCAGATCATCCAGAACCACGCGCACCAGCTGCTCGGCCATGAAGAGGTCCAGAAACTGCTCGACATCCTGGCGCAGACCCAGCCGAAGCTGGTGGAGGAGCTGGTGCCGAACACGCTGCCGCTGTCGGTAGTGGTGAAGGTCATGCAGAACCTGCTGCAGGAGCGGGTGCCGGTGCGCGATACCCGCACCATCGTCGAGGCGCTCACCGAGCACGGCAGCCGCAGCCGCGATCCGGCGCAGCTGACCGTGGCGGTGCGCGAGGCGCTGGGGCGGATGATCGTGCAGAGCATCTGCGGCCTGAGCAGCGACCTGCCGGTGATCACCCTCGAACCGCAGTTGGAACAGTTGTTGCTAGATACCGTTCAGGGGGCAACCGGAGTCGACGGCTTCGAGCCGGGACTCGCCGAGCGGCTGCAGCGCTCGCTGGCGGAGACTGCCCAGCGGCAGGAAATGGCCGGCCAGCCGGCCGTGCTGCTGACGGCGCCGCCGCTGCGCAGCTGGCTGTTCCGGTTGACCCGCCATGCAGTACCGAACCTGCATGTGCTCTCGTACAACGAGGTGCCCGACGACAAGCAGATCCGCATCGTCGGGAGCGTCGGCCAGGCGCAGATGTCCGGCCGCTGACAAGCAACACTGATGTAGACAGGTGGCAGCATGAAGATCAAACGCGTCTTTGCCCAGGACATGCGCCAGGCGATCCGCAAGGTTCGTGAAGAGCTCGGTCCGGATGCGGTGATCCTGTCCAGCCGTAACGTCGATGGCGGGGTCGAGGTAATTTCGGCAATCGACTTTGACGAGCGGGTGGTTCGTGCCGCGGCGACCCCCTTGGCCGAGTCCAAGCCGAAGCCAAGGCCGAAGCCCGAGCCGGCGTCCTTCGCCGCGACCTTGCAGCAGGCCGCCACCAAGGCGCCCGCCAAACGGGCCGTGGCCGAAAAACCGGCAGCCGCGGCTGGCAAGCGCCGGAATATCGACATCAGTGTGGACGACGATATCGACCTGACGGCGGATTTCCCGGAGCCGGCTGCTCCCAGGGCCGAGCCGGCGGCCGGCTGGTCGGAGCCGCTGCCGACCATCGAATGGACCCAGGAGCCGACGCTGGTCGAGATGCGCCAGGAGCTCAAGACGCTGCGCAGCCTGTTCGAGAACCAGGTAACGCTGCTCGGCTGGCAGCAGCTGGGGCAGCGGCAGCCGGTGCGGGCGGCGATCTTCCGCCAGCTCACCGACATGGGACTGGGCTCCGACGTCTGCCGCAAGCTGGCCGATCACGTTGCCGGGCTTGGCGATCCGGAGCAGGCGCTGCGCAAGGCGCTGGCGGTCATGGTCCGTCACACTCCGGTGACCAACGACGACATCCTCGAGAAGGGCGGCATCGTCGCCATGGTCGGCCCCACCGGAGTCGGCAAGACCACCACCGTTGCCAAGCTGGCGGCCCGCTTCGCCCTGCGCCACGGGCGCGGCAGCGTGGCGCTGGTGAGCACCGATAATTTCCGTATAGGTGCCCAGGATCAGCTGCGCAACTTCGCGCGCATCCTCGGCGTGCCGGT
>Ga0079224_100001481_pt1 | contig 27091 bp, 27 predicted proteins | sample Stecom2015_FD_80414 | JGI IMG/M metagenome (GOLD analysis project Ga0079224, IMG submission 80414) | Agricultural soil microbial communities from Utah to study Nitrogen management - Steer compost 2015 | ecosystem: Environmental > Terrestrial > Soil > Agricultural land | place: USA: Utah... | reverse complement strand
GGCGGGCCGCCGCTGGCGCAGGCCGACAAGCAGAACCCGGCAGGCCGCCCGACACTCGAATGGACGCCGGAGGGTTATATCCGCGATCCTTATCATATCGACCTGAATGTGCCGCCGGGCGACTATCAACTGACTGCGGGGCTGTACACCTGCGATACCCGCCCGCCTGACGCCTGTGGCAACGGCGACAGACCACCTGTTACCGACGACGCCGGCCAGCCGCTGGGCGACGCCATACCGCTGGGGACGATTCGCGTTCACTAGCTCATGCCGGGCGCGCAGGACGATAAAGAAAAGTGATACAATTTCTGGTGTCCCTGGCGATCCTTGCGGCTCAGGTGAATTTATGAAACCAACCCTGCTCGACATCCCCGACCAGTTTGAAACCGAACGGCTGCTGGCGCGCATCGCTCAACCCGGCGAAGGCGCGATTCTGTACGATGCCATTCGGGAGTCGCTGGATGAACTGCGGCCCTGGACATTTGTGGCCCAGCGCGCACCGGACGGGACGCTTGGGGATACGTTGATCTACGCCAGTGTACGGGAGGAGACATGATGGGTCAGGTTGTCGGCCTCGCCCGAAGGTTGGTTGCCGTGGGTGTTATCGCCACATCCCTTGCCGCCTGCGAGAGCATCACCCCGGCAGCTTCGGAGGAGACGATCCCGCAAGTACAGGCCAAGCTGCTGGCAACGGTCTATATCTCGCCAACGCCCGATGCCGCCCAGCAGCAGGCCACGCGCATCGCCGCCCTGCCCTCGCTGACTGCTCAACCGCCGACTCCGCTGCCTTCGCCGACGGTGTATGTCGGCGTATTCCTCGAACCTGCCGACTCAGACCCGGATGTCCCCATCCTCGACCCGACACAGGTGTTCGCGCTGGTTCCCGGCCTGCCTACCGAACGTCCCTCGCGCTGCCAGATTCCGCCGGACGAACGATTTGGCGAAGCATGGCGCAGCGAGGCCAACGCGGCGCGGACGTTGGCCTGCCCGATTGAAGCGATCACAAATTTTACTGGCACGGTGCAGGTATTCGAGCGCGGGGTAATGTACTATCAGCAGGGCGGGCCAATCTGGGCGATTGAAGTGACCAACGACGGCTTCCCCAACAAACACTGGACCATCACCCAATCGCTGCCGCCGGTGGAAGGCGACCCCGGAATCACCCCGCCGGAAGGGCTGCGCGTGCCGGTCTTTGGCTTCGGCGCGGTATGGTTTGGCGTCAGCGGTGTGCGCGATACACTCGGCTTTGCCCGCACCGGCGAACAGCAGACACAGCTTGCCTACCAGCGATTTGAGGGCGGCACGCTGTTTCTCGATGTCAGCGGCGAAACGGTATTTATCCTGCTGGCGAACGGCACAGCCTTCGGGCCATTCTGATAAAAAGCACTCACCTACGGATTAGGTGCAAAGCCCAGACCTGAAGCCAGTGGGCTTTACGGGTTAATCCATAACCCAAACGCGCATCCGATCTCATCAGTGCCAGATCAATAGCCCTTCCCGCTGCTGACCTGCTCGCCGCGCGCGCCTTTGACGATGGCAACGCCGGCGCTGGCTCCGATGCGTGTCGCCCCGGCTTTGACCATCGCCTCGGTATCCGCATAGGTGCGCACCCCACCGGATGCCTTCACGCCAATCTGCGGGCCGACCACCCGTCGCATAAGGGCCACATCCTCTACCGTTGCGCCCCCGCCACCAAAGCCGGTGCTGGTTTTGACGAAATCGGCCCCGGCCATCTTGGCGATCTGGCAGGCGATCACCTTCTCCTCGTCGCTGAGCTGCGCTGTTTCCAGAATCACCTTGCAGATGACATTGTGCGCATGGCAGGTCGCCACGACGGTTGCAATATCGCGGTAAAGCGCCTTGAGGTCGCGGCTTTTCAGCGCGCCAATGTTCATCACCATATCGATTTCGGTTGCGCCATTCTGGATGGCGAGCTGCGCCTCATAGGCTTTGACTTCCGGCGGCGATGCCCCCAGCGGGAACCCGACCACCGTACACACGGCCACGTCGCTGCCCTTGAGCAGATCGGCGCACAGCGGCACATAGGCGCTGTTGACACACACCGACGCGAAATGATATTCGCGGGCTTCGCGGCACAACTGCGCGATCTGTTCGGCGCTGGCGTCCGGCTTCAGCAGCGTGTGATCGATCAGCCGGGCCACACCGAGATCGCGCGGGATATAGCCCAGCCCGGCGGTAATACGGGATGCACCGTTATGAATAACCTTCTGCACGCGGTCGCTGCAATGGCGCACACAGCGCCCATCGTCATCATGTTCGCAGCAGTCGGTATGGATGTGACCGCCGCCGTCCTGCTCGAAGCGGGCCATCACCTGCTGCGTAATCTGCTCCACCAGCGCATCATAATCCCGGCGGCTGAGTTGTTTCGCCATAGATGTTTAGCCTTTACCCCCGGTATTTCTTTTCTACCGCCATAATCTTATCGACGCGGCGCGCATGGCGTCCGCCGCCAAAATCGGTGTTCAGCCACGTCTGGACAATCTGCTGCGCCAGATTGTTGCCGATCAACCCGGCCCCCAGCGTGAGGACATTGGCGTCGTTATGTTCGCGGCTGTTAACCGCTGTCGCCTGATCGTAACACAGGGCAGCGCGCACACCCGGCACTTTATTGGCGACCATGCTGGAGCCGATGCCAGCGCCATCAATCATGATACCGCGCCAGGCCCGTCCGCTGGCAACCTGTTCAGCCACTTTCAGCGCAAAATCCGGGTAATCGACACTCTCGGCACTGTCCGTACCGCAGTCGATCACCACGTAATCCGCTTGCAGCAGGGTTTTGAGCATTTCCTTCATCGCGTACCCGCCATGATCGGCCCCGATGGCGACTGTGCGCTTTTCTCCCGACCGGTCGGATTCCGCCGCATCAGTAACAACCTTGATGCGCCGCTCGATCACCGCCGACTGCGCCAGCGGTGTCAGAAGCGCCCCCTCAGGCACATGCAGCGTGCCGCCTTCTGGCAGCGCCTGAATCGCCTCGGCGTCGATGATCGTTTTCGGGTCCGATTCGAGGCGGCGCTGCAAGGCGGCGTTCACCAGCCGGCGGATAGTATCTTCCTGCGACATAGGTCTGCCCCAAACCTCTGGTTAAACATCCCGAACCTGCGCTGATTATATGCCGCGAATCGCAGGTCGCGCAATGAAATCAGGGGACGACCCGCAACCGAGCCAGCATATATGCATCGCCAGGGCTTCCCCCGTCCCCGTCCGTCACCGGCAGGCGCACGCCGCTCTCGAACTGGTACAGGCCGATCATCACGCGGTAATCGCCGGGTGGCACATCCGCCGGGATGTTCAGGGTAAAGGTTGGGCTGATGAGCGTCTCGCCCGGATCGTCCCACGTCAGTGTGAGGCGCTCCGGCACAGCGGGTGCGCCATCGACCTGTGCCAGCACCGTGTACTCATCCGCTGGAACCAGATGGATAAACAGCGAATAGTTATTGTCCGGCGTGGTTGGCGCGTTCCAGTAGAACGTAAAATCAACTGACTCGCCCGGATGGACATTCTCGACACTCTGGTCATACCCCGTCAGGATGATATGATCGCCGAAGCGGATATTCGTCTCGTGCTGCATCCGCCACAGGCGATAGAAAATGCCTTCCGGTTCGCGCCGGGCCGGGGGATGCACAAAATCGCGCAGCCGCAGCATCCGGTTCAGCAGCGCCTGACCTGCTTCCGTCTGTTCAAGCTGGCGCTGCTGCGGAACCGGTATCAGCGCATAGGACATACCGCGCTGTTCGACCCATTCATCCAGCGGGTATTCGAGAATATCGCTCGTCGGCCACCAGTCAAACCACTGCCGCCCCTGAATCCCGCCCCAGAAGGGGTTAAAAGTCCGTTGATGACCACCGTAAACGATCACTGTGCCGGCGTTCAGATTGATGTCCGCCCACTCGCGGATCACTACCTGCCAGTTCGGGATGCGGCGATCATTCACTAACCCTGCCAGTGTGGGAAACTGGGCGATCAGGACCAAAAGCGGCACAGCGACCAGAACAGCAGCAGACAGCCAGCCCGGTCTGAAGGCGCGGACGAACAACCCCACACCAGTCCCCGCCAGCACACAGACAACCAGCGAGGCAGGCAGCACATTCTGAATTCGCACGCCTTCGTCAGCCGGCCAGCGCACCGCTGCTGCCAGCCAGTTGATGAGGACTGCCAGCGCCACCAGCAGCGCAATCAGGCGAATATCAGTTGCAGGCTGTCCACTGCGACGCAGCCGCCACCAGCCAATGCTGCCGAGCACGCCCATCACGATCACACCGGGCAGAAAGAGCGCCTCCAGCGTCACGCGGAAATGATTCAACAGCAGTGGAAAATCCCAGAGGTCATTGGTCAGTATGCGGGTCATCCAGCGGCCATAACGCGGCGGCAGCAGATACACAGCCAGCACAGCCACCACCAGCCCCGCCCCGGCTGCCAGCGCCGTGACAGCCCATGCGCGGCGGTCAAAACCGCGCCGCTGCCCCAAACGCCAGACGAGGATCGCCAGACCCGGCAGCAGCATCACCACCAGCCGGTACTCAAACAGGATAATCAGCCCGGCCACAAGCACACTTGCCACCGCCCAGCGCCAGCGATCCGGGTGCAGCCATGCGCCAGCCGCGAAATAAATGCTCAACGCCACCAGCGGATAAACCAGCGATTCGCCAATTGCCAGAACCGACCATTCGATCACCAGCGGCGACAGCGCCCAGACTGCCGCCGCCACCAGCCCGGCAGCAGGTCCAGCCAGCATCCGGGCCGCCAGCGCCACCAGCACGACGCCGACCAGATTGGCGACCACCGCCGCCAGACGCAGCGTCTGAATCACCACCGCCGGGCCAGTGTAACCGAGCGATTCCAGTAGCTGCTGGGTCAGCACATGGAGTTGAATATAAGCCGGAGGATAACCGGACAGGTTCGACAGTTTGGCATCTGACAGGCCGCGCGCCGCCTGCGCATACCAGTAAAGCTGAACTTCATCAATGTATTCGATATAGGGCAGGCCGTAATCGTAGGTCAGAAGGCGCGGCACAGCAGCCAGCGCAACCAGCGCCATCAACCCCAGCCAGAAGGCAGGCCATGCGCGCACCGACGGCAGGGTGGTCACACGGGAAAAACCAGCCTGTGATGAGAGCGCATCTGGGGTAACAGAAGAATCGTGCTGCATAATCGCCCTGAGTGTGAACCCGGCGTAACAGGGCAATCATACAGTTCAGGAACATATCCCGCCAGCGCGGGAATCAGGACTTTGCCAGTTTGCTGACAGCATAACGGGCTTCGTGCAGCAGTTCGACCAGTTCCGCGCGATAGGGCTGTAACTCTTCGCGCAGGCGGGGCAGCATATCCTCGCTGTCGTCAATATCCAGCACCAGCGCCGGATGTCCGGCCTCCAATTCCGCCGCAAGGGTGCTCACCTGAAGGTTCTTGTAGTCGAAATCGATCAGCCCGGCAGCGATACGCCCCGTTACGCCACCGACCAGCCCACCCGCAAGCAGGCCGGTTCCCAGCGCAATAATGGGACCGATGCCCGGCAGAGTCAGCGCGCCAAGCTGCACCAGCCCGAACGCCGTCACCGCTGCCCCAAGTGTGCCACCGGCGATTGCACCCTCGTTGGGGCTGATGTCGTCATCGAGAATCACAATTTCGCCATCCTTGGCCTTCGCAATAATGGCGGCATGGCGCACATGGAGATAATCCAGTTCCATGATTCGATCCAGCGCCTTTGTAAGAATCACACGAGACGGAAACACCGCTACAATGGGATCGCCGTTCATGACGCTTTTCTCCTGGGGCTTATCGGTTTGCGAACGACCAGCGGCGCGCAACCGGGTTGAGTGGCTGTGTTGTGGCCTGTGTTGCGCCTGAATGAATGGATGCATCGCTAACACATTCGCTCAAATTTTACGGGACACCCCGCCTCAAGTCAAGCTATCCGGCATTAACAGTTGCGGAGAAGTTGGCTTAGCATTGATGGAAACCGCACCACAGCCGGTCAGGACAACGCCTATGGGTCTTCGAGTCTGGCAACAGCAGCCAGTTCCTGTGTGATCGTCTTATGCACGCGCTCCGGCTCAAAAGCGGGTGGCAGTTCGTTGATTACACCGGACTCCGCCGCTGGCCGCAGAGACTGGCGCAGCAGGGCCGGTTTCATCAGAGAGCGCAAAGGAACCACCAGACCGGCGGCCAGCAGCAGATTGTGCAGCATCTGCGTATCGGAACAGGCCGCAGCCAGCCAGCCATGAACATAGCGGCGAGTCAGGCGAGCGACACGGTCATCCCTCTCACCGGCGCACAGAATACGCCAGTTGAGGGCCAGAGACCGGCTTAACCGGGACTGAAAGCGGCGGTGCAGCCCGGCCAGACCGCCATCTGGCCGTTGTTTGCGCTGTTCTTCCAGCGCCTCGCGCAGGATCAGCGCCGCGAGGGTGGCCGCTGTCAAATCCAGCCCTAGTGCCGGATAAAACGCAAAGGCTGCCACCCCCGTCACCAGCAGATGATCGGGCCAGTGCAGCAGCCGCTCGAAATGCCAGCGGACAGCCGAAGCCTCGGACAGCGAAAAAACCGGCGTCAGCGGTAAGGCGTGCCGGATCGCTTCATACAGCGCCGGGGTTGGCAGCTCACGCGCCGCGTCCAGAAAACGGGTCCTGTCATGCGGTGGATCGCCATCACAGCCGGTCAGCATAACCAGCCAGTGTCCCTGCTCCACCGGCATCAGCACCGCGCCGGGTGAGCCTGGCTGTGGCAGGATCACAAGCGCCTGCCAGCCGGGTTGGAATCCCGGTGGCCGCCGGTACAACCCGACAGCCAGCCATTCTTCCTGCCCATTGATGGTCTGTTGCGGCAGCGGATACCCGGCTTCGAGCAGCCAGTCGGGCAGTTGCGTGCGCCGGCCGGCCGCATCGACCACCAGGTCCGCCGGCAGCGTTTCAAGCGTGCGATCATCCTGACGATGCAGACGGACGCCGCTCAGAGCCGGATTGTGTTCCAGGCCAGCGATCTGGCGCTGTTCCAGAAAAGTGATACGGTCGCCGCTGTATTCGATCAACCGCTTGCGGATCAGGTGCAGCAGCAGGTTGAGGGTCACCGGGCGGGAGATCAGGTCGGAATGAAAGCGCGGCCCCCAGCCACCGGGCAGCAGCAGCGGCGCATCGGCAGTCCATTCGACCGTTGGTGCGCGCGCCACCATCAGTTCGGCGGTGAGGCCGGGAAACAGCCGTTCCAGATTGCGATAGCCCTGCACCGCCAGCACATGCGCCGGCAGCGCCTGCCAGACATCCTGCGGCAGCGCGGGTTCGGCCGGCAGCGTACCGGCAGTCACCACCGTTACGGCGCTGAAATAATCGACCAGCACGCGGGCAGTGAGCAAACCATCCAGCCCGGCGTCCAGCACCACTGCGTGTTGATTAATCAGGGGGTAACGAACCAAACCAGCACGCTCCGGGTTTGTATGTCGCGCATCCTGAGTTTAGCATAAAGACCGCCGCACAATTGTTTGAGGTTTTTACAGTTTGACAACTGTAACTCAACGCGGCCCCATACGAATCGCGCCATCGAGGCGGATCACTTCGCCATTGAGGTAGGGATTTTCGATAATCGCCTGCGCCAGCCAGGCATACTCTTCCGGTTTGCCCGGCCTCGCCGGAAAAGGAACCTGCTGTGCCAGAGACTCGCGGGCACTGTCCGGCAGCGCGGCCATCATGGGCGTGTCCATAATGCCGGGGGCGATGGTCATGACACGGATGCCACTGCGCGCCAGATCGCGGGCGATGGGCAGGGTCATGCTGGCGATGCCGCCTTTGGCCGCCGCGTAAGCCGCCTGACCGATCTGGCCGTCGAACGCGGCCACCGACGCGGTATTGATGATGACGCCGCGCTCGCCATCGGCGTTGGGTTCGCGATGCTGCATCTGCGCCGCTGCCAGCCGGATGACGTTAAACGTGCCGATCAGATTGACGCGCACCACCCGCTCGAACGATCCCAGCGCGTGTGGCCCCTCCCTGCCGACGGTGCGCTCACCGAGGACAATACCGGCACAGTTGACCACCACGCCCAGCCCGCCAAAAACCTCCAGCGCAGTCTGAACTGCCGCCTGCACCTGCGCTTCGTCGGTCACATCCGTACACACAAAGCGCGCCGGACTGCCGACCTGCTGTGCCAGCGCCGCGCCGCGATCCTGATTCACATCGGCGATGACGACCTGTGCCCCCGCCGCGACGAAGCGCCATACGCACGCCTCGCCCAATCCTGATGCCCCGCCCGTAATGAGGGCTGTGGTGTTCTGAAGCTGCATGGCTACTGCTTCCCCATCCGATCCACCGCGAAATCGAGCGCGACGAAGTACGAATCGCCCACGCCGAGCAGTTTCCACAAGGTTGAACGCCCATGTTCGTCGCTGCTTGCGTGTTCAGTTTCCCCTTCCAGCCAGCCCTTCAGGCCGTGATGGGTCAGCACGCGCATCATCCGTTCGGCGGCGGTCAGCGGCAGCGTCCCCAGCCGGCCGCGTCCGCTTTGCAGCAGATCGACCAGCGGCTGTTCGCGGTTGATGTCAGCGGCGAGTTCGCGCCAGGGACCGAAGGTGCTGACATAGGCCTGCTGAATATCCAGCACCAGTTCGTTCACATCAGCCGGCTGGCCCTCAAAATAGACATCCGGCTTCGCTTCGTTGTGATGCAGCAGAATCGGGTGCTGCTCGGTGATGAAGATGCTCCCAAACAGCCCCAGACTCAGGCGGTGCTCGCGCACGCTCAATACGCGAATCAGGTAATTGCTCCGGTCACGCAGCCCGTTTGCCTTGTCATCATACTCAGCAGTCTGGATAAACAGGTTCAGTTCGTTGGGTACGCCCCCCAACTGTGCCATCAGCAGAATACCGACCTGATCCTCAGCCCGCAGTTCATCGAAAAGCTGTTCCCGATGCGGCATAAATCAGCCCTTGAGCCAGCGGGCAAAGAATTCGGGCGCTGGATGCCTGACCGCCTCCAATTCGGCCAGCACGGCCGGCACATCATAGGGGACACGGCGCAGATCAACCGCCGCTTCGCCGTTTTCAAAGGTGAACAGCCCCCATTCGGCCATGCCGGGCGCGCCAAACGACCAGCCCACGCTGCCAACGTTGACGGCCCGCCAGCGGCCCAGGTCCCGATCCATCTGCAAATGGGTGTGCCCGCCAACACCCAATCGCCCCTCGCGATCAAGCAGGGCGTCGCGTGCCACTTCTTCTGGTGAATCAGGCCGCAGGGCGTTCGATTCGTCGTCGCCGGGGATACCATGATAACCAATCACCGGGCCGTAACCTTCAACTTTGAGGCTGATTTCCTGATGCCGGATTTTCGTGAGGAATTCGTAATCCGCGAAGCTGAGCTGCTCCACCGACCAGTTCAGCGCCGTATCGCGCTCCTGCCACATCGCCGCCAACTTTTTGAACGCCTCTTCGTCCTGGGCGGCTGGCTGCTGTGGGCGTGTGCCGTTCACGAGGTAGCGGTCGGTATTGCCACCGATGACTCGAAACTTTTCCTTGCCAATCTGCTCTCGCAGTTCGATAACGCGCCGGACACACTCTGCCGGGCGCGGGCCAAACGCCGCCAGATCGCCCAGAATCCAGATTTGATCGAATTCGCCCTGCGCCTGCACGTCAGCCCAGGCGTTTTCAAAGGCGGTCAGGTTGCCGTGAATGTCGGATAATACTGCCAGTCGCATCGCTGTCCTCTCGTTCGATCAACCATAGAGTCGCTTCTGGGCCAATACTAACGCAGAGCAGGGCGCAGGGACAGCGCAAATCTCAGCCGGAGATCACGATTTTGCCCTGCTCGATCAGCCAGTCCAGCGACTCGAAGATGGCTTGCAGCGAGGGATAGCGCGGATTGTAGCCGATCAGGCGGCGGGCTTTATCAATACTGGCGTTCGGGCTGTGGGCGATATGGTCATAGGTGGCCTGCGCATCCCTCTCGTCGACCAGCTTGCGGAATTCCTCCCAGCCGACGTAGCGCAGCTTTGCTTCCTGCCCGAAACGCGCCGCCACTGCTTCTGCATAACCGCGCAGGGTCAGCGCCGCCGGGGAAACCACGTGGAAGCTTTCGCCTACCGCCGTACTCCAGTTCAGCATGGCTTTGATGAACGACTGGGCCACATCCGCCGCATGGACATGATGCAGCGTCTCCATGCCCAGGTTGGGCAGCACCACTTCCTCGCCGCGCATAAGCTGCAAGAACACCTCCAGATTGAGGTTGCCCTGCGGGTTGATGGGCGGCCAGCCCGGCCCGACGATGTGGCCCGGATGCAGGCAGGTGGCCGGGAAGCCGTTCTGCCGGGCCTCGCGCAGCAGGTACGCCTCAATCGCCGCCTTCTGGATACCGTAATCGCCAAAGGGCCGGCGCGGCTGATCTTCTGTCGCCGGGACGCTGACGCTGGGGCCGTAAATCCAGATCGTGCCGCAGTGAAGAAAATGCTGCACCTGCCCCCGCAGCGCATCGACCAGATGCCGGGCGCTGTCTTCGCTAAAGCAGATCATGTCGATTACCACGTCGGCTTGCAGCGCGCGGATTTTCGGGCCGAATTCTGCCCGCTTTTCGTCGGCATCCCGATCTATGGTCACGTGCTTCACCGTGCGCCAGGCCGGGTGATCGTGATAGGGATGGCGCTTGCCCCGGCTGACGACGGTCACTTCATGACCGAGCGCAACCAGTTCCGGTACGAGATAGGTGCCGACATGCCCTGTGCCGCCAATCACAGCTACGTGCATGAGAATGCCCTTTCGTTGTGTTGGGGGCACGGCGAACCGCGCCCCTGCGTGTCTGCCGATCTGTCAGAAAAATGATTACTGGCTGCCGTTATTGTCAGCGTTTTCGTCAAATGGAATCGGCGGGAAGCCGCCCGCAAATGGCGAATCAGGCCGTTCGTAATCCCCCATCAGCGCCCGGCGCAGCGGCGTCGTTCGTTCCAGAAAGGCCGGGTCGGTCTCGAAACGATCTGACCGCCGCAGCCAGGGCGGGCTGTAGATGTAGTGCATGTTGTAACGGTCAAAATCGCGGTCATTGGGCATGGGCGAATGCCACACGCCATTATGGAACAGCAGCACCGTCCCCGGCTTGCAGCGGACGATGTGCTGGATCGGGCTGACGAAAACTTCCCTGCGCAGTTCTTCGGGCAAACCTATCGGGCTGCGATGGCTGCCGGGAATCATCATCATGTTGCCCATAAACGGCTCGGACTGGTCGGTCAGGTTGAAGCTGGCGCGCAGTTGCAGCAGCGGAACCGGGTAGCCCAACAGCTTGAAGTCATAGGCGCTGGAACCATCCTGATGCCAGCCGACGCTCTGGCTGCCGGCCGGCTGCACAGTACACCAGGCGGCTTGCAGCACAAACCGATCCCCATACAGCGCGCGTACTTTGGGCAGCACCGCCGGATGATCGATCAGCCGCTCGATGGCCGGTTCCGTTTCAAAACCTTTGCCAAGTTGCAGCAGGCGTTCTTTGGGCGAATTAGCGTGCAGACGTTTGGCTGCCTCCAACGTCTCCTGCACTTCATCAGCACTCAATACATCCTGAATGATTAGGTAGCCAAACGACTCGAACATGAATCGTTCGGCCTCGGTCATCGGGCCGGGTTGAGCCAGCGGAATCATCTCAGCAACAGGGGTGGTTTGCATAAAAAACTCTTTCTGACCATAACGGACACATTTTCGGGCAGTGGATTCGTGCCCACTGCCCGGGGATTCTATCTTCTCCGGTTCAGTCCTTCAATTGACCCGCGCCAGTTTGGTGATGCGCCCGTCAGAAATCCACTCGACCATGTAGACATTGCCGCTGCTATCGACGTGCAGATCATGCGGCGAGGTAAAGTTGCCGACCTGGCGCAGCTCGTGAGTGATGTTGGGCCAGCCTTCGATCTGCCAGCCATTTTCACGCTCGCCGATATGGGCGATGAGCCGGTTGTTTTTGTCGAGGATGGTCATGCGCGAATGCAGGTCCGGGATATAAATCTCGTCCTGATACTGTACTGTCGTACACGGCAGGCGCAGCATCCCCTCCGTGATCCGCACCGGCTTGCCATCCAGTGTGAAGTGTTGCAGGCGGTGATTGCCCCGGTCAGCAACCAGAATCAGCGGTTCGTCGCTGCGTGTATCCAGCATGATGCCGTGCGGGTTATTCAACTGGCCCGGTTCGCTGCCCGGCCCGCCAAACGAAAACCGGTATTCCGCTGTCGGACTGTAGACATGCACCCAGGGCTGGCCGTAGCCATCGGCCACGTACACATCACCATTGGGCGCAACAGTGGTTTCCGTCGGGGAAAATTTGCGCCCATCGCCATAAATGTCCGGCAGATCAGGCGTGGTGATGCGCCAGATTTCGTTCCCGTTCAGGTCGGTCTTGACCACCATCGCCTGATTGGTCAGCGACAGGTACAGATACTCGCCGTCAGCCTCCCGGTTCAGATGCACGCCGTGCGCGCCCTGCGCATAGGCTTCGCCCCACGACGCAATGAAACTGCCGTCCGGGTCAAAGATGACCATTGAATGCGGGCTGGCGTTATGAACGTAGATGCGGCCCTGCGAATCCTCGACAACGCCGTGTGTATAACCGAGTTGAATGTTATCGGGCACTCTGGCCCAGCCTTCAACCCATTCGTAAACATGTGAACCCGAACCAATGCGCATAGATTCCCCCCTCTCGCAAATATACAAACGTCCATCTTAATGCAGTATCGCTGCAATGCACAGATTGATCCTGCCGCCCGATGCCAACCGTTGCTCATTTACGCGGCGGCCTGTAGCATTACGCTGTCCGATGATGTGAGGCAGGCGTAAGATGAGCGCAGCGTTCAAGCACATTCAGGTCATTATTAATCCGGCGGCGGGCAACAACGAACCGATTCTGAACACCCTCAACGATGTATTTTCTCAGTACGATGTTTTCTGGGATGTCAGCCTGACGCATAAGGCTGGCGATGGCGAACAACTGGCTCGTCAGGCGGTGGAAAATGGGGCTGATCTGGTAGGGGCTTACGGCGGCGATGGCACAGTGGGCGAAGTCGCGCGCGGTCTGATCGGCAGCGAGGTTCCGCTGGCGGTTCTGCCGGGCGGCACGGGCAATTCGCTGGCGGTGAGCCTGCGCATCCCCATCAATCTGGCGGATGCGGTCAAAAGCATCTTCGAGAGTACCGTTCAGCCGATTGATCTGGGCGAAGCCAATGGTCAGCGATTTATCCTGCGGGCGGACAGCGGCGTTTCCACGCGCATGACGCAGCAGACCAGCCGCGAAATGAAGGATCGCTTCGGCCTGCTGGCCTATGTGATCGGCGCGATTCAGGCACTCGGCCAGCCGGAGCAGATCATCTACCGCATGACCATTGATGGCGAACAGATCGAAACTGAGGGTATCGCCTGCATCATTACCAATCACAACGAACTCGGCGCCTACAACGAACGCCTCAGCCTGAATGTCGATCCGGGGGACGGTCTGCTCGATCTGTTTATCATCCGCGATGTCGGCAGTACGCTGGCCGCCGCTGCTCAACTGCTCGGCGCTCTGAGCGAGAATCCTCCCGATTTGCAGCACTGGCGGGCGAAAGAGTTTTATATCGAAGCTGACCCGGTGCAGGATTATTCGCTCGACGGCGATCCCGTCGGGCAGACACCGCTCACGGTGCGCGTGCTGCCGCAGGCAGTGCGGGTGCTTGTGCCGCCGGCGGGAGAATAGAACAGGCTTTACAGCCGGTTCGCCGCGACCCACGCATACAGCAGCACGCCGCCCGCCACCGCCACGTTGAGTGAATCCGCCCGGCCCAGAATGGGCAGCGCCACCCAATCGCTGATGCCGGGCAGCAGATCGTCAGATAGGCCCTGCGCCTCGCTGCCCAGCACCAGCGCCATCCCACCCTGCCAGTTCGCCTGGGTCCACAACTGGCCGCGTGCCGCATCCGCGCCGATCACCCGCAGCCCTGCCGCTGAGATGTGCCTGAACACCGCCGCGATGTCGCCCGTCTGTATCACGGGCAGATTAAACAGCGATCCCATGCTGGCGCGCACCGTTTTTGGGTCGTACAGATCGACCCCCGGTGTGAGCAGAATCACCGCCGCTGCCCCGGTCGCATCCGCCGTGCGCAGAATCGTCCCCACATTACCGGGGTCGCGCAGCCGATCCAGCACGACGACCAGCGCATCACTGCGCAGATCGAGTGTCTCCAGGCCGGCCTCCGGCAGCCTGAACGTGGCGACTATCCCCTGCGGCGTATCCCGTTCCGAAAGCGAGCGCAGCACCTCGGCAGACACTTCGACCAGCGCTGCCCCTGTTTGCCGGAATCGCTTCATCAGATCAAGGGCTGTTGCACCGGTGAACAGGTCTTCGCAGTAAAAGACCTCGTCCGGGGTATAGCCGGCTTCCAGCGCCATACCGATCAACTGTAAGCCCTCGACGGTAAAGCGCCCCTGTTCCTGGCGATATTTGCGCTGGTTCAGCTTGCGGGCTGCGACGATGCGCGGATTGCGTGGGCTGGTAATGATGGTGTCCACATAGGTATCCCTGTTCATGGCCCAATCCAGCGTACCGCAACCCCAGAAAACGTCAAGTTGTCAGCTATTCGTTCCGTTGGCCTTGTAATCGAAATCGGTCTATTATGAGCTACAACCATGATCTGCAACAGGTTGAGGGCACTGCTCGATATTTTCCCGGCCAGATGAACTCCCTGTGCACAGGTGGAACAGCAAATGGATTTTGTTTCTGTCGGGGAGAGAAACCCACTATGTGCGCTGATTTTGCTCGTCAGGGCGCAAAAAAGCAGCCGTCACCGAAACCCCAGGAAGAAAGTGAGCCACAGCCCGCCCACACTCAGACCGGCAGCATTGTGAGTTTGCAGCGGCTGGTTGGCAATCAGGGTGTTCAGCATCTGGTTTCGGAGGGGCGCATCCAGCGCCACCGGTCAGGCGCTGATCTCCCCCCGTTGCCTGGTGTGGCCCGTCATCGATCAGCCGAACGGGAGCAGGATGCTGAAGAACAGGAAGGCGAAAATGAAGAAGCGCCGGTGACCATTCTCGGTGTACAGGCTGTATCCGCTACATCCCCGTCGGACAAGGGCAAAATCCTGATTGCAACCAGCGCCCCCGTCGAACACCTTCAGCGCGCCCCAAAAGGCGCAGTGGGCGGCGGCATTTCGACCACAGGGGCCAAGATTGCCCCGGAAGTGACCATTTCGACCAAAAAGTCATTTAAGTATGTGGAACTGGAATTTGAAGGCGGGGTGTCTGGAGAGGTCGAAGTCACGTGGAGCGAAACCGATACGTCGGTCGGGGTGGAGGGTAAGGGCGGCAAAGGCAGCAAGGAAGGCGCAATCAAGGCAAAAATTCCAGTTTTCAAAAAAGCTCTGAATGACAGAGTCAAAGCCGAATCCGAAAAATCCATCTGGGAAGAACTGGATGTCGAGTCCGTCGATGTCGAGATGGAAGTTCCCAAGATTGGCTCGGAGGAAGAACAGGCGGCCACAACGATGGGGGTGTATCTGGTCATCAAGACAAAAGGCGGGCACGAATTCAAGCCTTTCGTCAATCTGTTCAATGCCGAAACCAAAAAAGGCGAAACCGAAATCAGCGGCCCATCCGCCGGGATCGAAGTGGCTATCGAACTGGCTGCACATGAGTGGAAGCTGCCGGTAGAGGGCTTCAAGAGTATTCAGGGCAAACTTCAGGCGAAGGGCAAGGTCGGCGTTAAACCGAACTATACCGAGATTGCCAAAATGGCGATCCAGCGGTACGGCGCGGCTTTCACGCGCGTCGCGCTGCGTTCGATAGCTACGCGCTTCATGCTGCACCCATTTACGCTGGCCGGCGCGGTAACGGTTTTTGCGGCGTGGGCAGCCTTGAACGATAATTACGACATCAAGGAAACAGCCCGCAAGGCCGTGCAGGCTTCGCTCGGTTATCGGGTAGGCTTCATGACCGGTATCGGAGTCAAGAGCCAGTTTTCTGGCGGCGATGCTGAATGGGTCGCGCATGGGACGGGTGTCGGCGCTGGCGCGATGGACAATATCGTTACCCAGATTTTGCAGGAACCGGTGATGGCGGCGTTTGGCTTTACACGGGAAGAAATATCCGGGGCTATTCGGGAAGGGGTCGAGGCAAGAAAGAGCGAATTTGAACGCGCCCTGTACGAGCGGGCTGACCCCAAAATCAAGGCGCTGTTTGTGAAACAGTGGCGCGAAATGAAAAGAAATTCCTGGTGGGGCCTGTACCCGGAAGCCTATATTGAGCGCGATGAGAAATATCTGCGCACCCGCATGGGTTTGCCGATAGATGGTGATCTGGACGAAAGTTTTCAGGGACCGGGTTGATCGGGGTAGCTCTGGCTCATCAAACACGCTACCATACGCTGAAGACAACCCCAGGAGGGCAGGGTTATGCGCGTATTCGTTAGTTATGCCACCCGCGACCACCCGATAGCGGAGCGCATCTGCCGGCACTTTGGCGCAGCCGGCATCCGCTGCTGGCTGGATAACTTTGAGGTCACCCCGGAAGCCGACTGGCTGAAAGAAGTCGCCGCCGCCGTGCGCGAATCATCGCACGGCCTGTTCCTGCTGTCCCCGGCGGCCATCAGATCGCCTTCCTCGATGAAGGAATACCGCGATATGCTGGCTCTGGACAAGCCCATGTACGTCGCGCAGATCGAGCCGGTTGACCCGAACGATCTCCCCTATGACCTGCAATCCGTCCCGGTCTACGATCTTGTGACAGATTTTGAGGGCGGGCTGGAAAAACTACAACAGGATATTGAAGCCAATGCCGACCCTGAAACCATACGACAGGCGACGGCTGAAACCCGCGACATCACCATCACCCTACAGGCCAATCTCACCGATCTCGACACGGACAAATTTGTCGATCTGATCGCCCGCCTCGTCGATGCCGGTATCACGGATATTAAGGTTGTGAATGTCTCCGCAGGATAAACTCATCGTTCAGGTGACGATTGCCCGCAGCCGGCGGGAAGAGCTTGTGGCTGTGATCGACCAGCACCCTAACCTGTTCTCGGAAGTGCAGATCATCACACCGCCCGCGCCGCCCTACCCGCACAAAAGCATTTTCGTCAATTACCGGCGGGCCGACAGCGAGGATGTGGTCGGACGTATTTATGACCGGCTGATTGTTGACTTTGGCAAAGGCAGCGTCTTCAAGGATGTCGAGGATATTCTGCCGGGGGTCGATTTCCGGCGCGTGCTGGAATACGAAGTTTCCTGCACCGATGTGATGCTGGTCGTCATCGGCCCGGACTGGCTGAATCGCGAAAACAAGCGCCGCCTGCATGACCCCAATGACTTCGTGCGCTTCGAGATCGAAACTGCGCTCAGACGCGATATTCCGGTCATTCCTGTGCTGGTGCGGCGGCGCGCTCGGCTGCCGCAGGCCCGTCATCTGCCGGCCAGCCTGCGCGATCTGATCTATCGCAACGCAGTATCTGTCCGCCCCGACCCGGATTTCCACCGCGATATGGATCGACTCATCCAGGGCATTATCGCCCTGTTCGAACTGCAACCGAACTCGCTGACCAGCCGGTAGCTCTTGTTACCGCCGTCGTTAATGCAGTTTCAGTGCGCCCTGATCCGGATTTTCGCACTGATGTCAAAACCAAGCTGGTCGATACCATCCGTTCCCACTTCTGCCCAACAGCCGCCCCCTGCCTGACTTTTGCCCCGGCTGCGAGCGTATGCCGGCGCCTCGCCACTTCGCCCTGAAGCTGCAATCCGGTAGTACCGCAAGCCCATATAGACAAATTCCAGAGTTGCAGTATTGTTAAGTTAAGGACATTTGCCGAGGAAATTTATGCTATGTCAACGAAGGGCGATCAAACAAAGCATCTGGGCAAGCAGGTAGACCGGGGAGCCATGCCCCGGCGCGTCACCAGCCCTCTGGACGAAGTTCTGCCCTGGGTTATCGAGTTTCGCATTGTCGGCACTGCATCGACCATTCAGGTGCGTGTCACCGAGGTGATGACCATTGGCCGCAGCGACCCGGAGCGTGGTATTGAGCCGGACATCAACCTGACCCCCTATGCAGCTCATATGATGGGGGTTTCGCGCCAGCACGCAGTTATCATCGCCAAGGATAACAGCATCAGCATCAAGGATACCGGCAGCGCCAACGGCACGCGGCTCAATGGCTATATGCTGACCCCCCAGCAGCCCTACCGGTTGCGGCACGGTGACGAACTCACCTTCGGCCAGTTGACCATGCAGGTGCTGTTTGCGGTTGTGCCGCTGGTCAAAACCCGCCGGCCCGGCGACACCATTATCCCGACGATTGGCAAGGGCCAGCACGTGCTGGTAGTTGAAGATGACGCCGATGTCGCTTCGGTCTTTGGCATGATACTGGAACAGGCCGGGTTCCGGGTATCAGTGGTCAACACCGGTGTGGCGGCCATGCGCATCCTCGATACGGACATGCCTGCCGCGCTGGTACTGGACCTGATGCTGCCGGATATGGACGGGCTTGATCTGGCAACATTTATCCGCAAAAACGAGATGGACTACCAGCGTATCCCGGTGGTGGTGGTATCAGGCGCGACGGGCGGCTTCCAGATGAACAAAGCTCTTGAGGCCGGCGTCGATATGTTCCTCGGTAAACCAGTCGGTGTAGACGAGTTGATCGAGGCGTTTTCCCGCCTTATTCCCCAGATGGTCTGAACCGGAAAACTGCTGTTCGGATTCGGCGTAATTCTGTAGCTGTCCCTTCAAGCCGCTGCGATTTGCCATTACAATGGCATTTGATCGCAATAGCCAGGGTGGCGAAAGATGATGACGACATCCAATGAGAACGAGATTCCGCAATCAAAGAAAATCATGCTGTGGGTGCTGACGGCTGGACTCTGGGTCGCCACACTTGTGATGGGTTTTCTGGCGTTTGTCGCCATTCAGGACATCGCCACGACCGGGGTCGGCTTCCTGCTGAGCCGAATTGAAGATATGGGTCTGGTCGAGCGCCGGGGCTGGGTCACCACCACCCGCAACGTCAGCACTATCCTCGCTGGCCTGGCGTGGCTGACCGTCGCGGTGGGTGGCATGGAATATCACTTTCGCCACATGGGCCAGCGACGCTCTTACCGCCTGTTTGCCTGGACTCTCGGCATCGAAATGGCGCTGCTCATAATCAATGTGCTGTTCTTCTAGCGCGGGCTAAAGGTTATTGAACTAGTCTGATTTATCTGCCAGAAGCACAAAAGCCCGCCTATCCGGCGGGCTTTTGTGTCAACGGTCACCGGTTTATGCAGTGGCGCGTCGATCACGATCCATCTGACCCTGCTGCTCACGCAGACGCAGCGACAGCGCCACAAAGAACGCCCCGAACAGGATAGCGTACAGGCCGATCAGCCACGCCAGCGCCAGCGCACCCGCGCCGGGGAACAGCAAGACGTACAGGCCGAAAAGGACGGAAATCACACCGCTCAATGCCAGCCACCATTCGTTATCAATCTCTTTACGCAATCGAATAGCAGCGGCAACCTGCAAAATTCCGGTCAGCACAGCCCAGGCAGCAATAACCATGAGCAGGGTGAATCCAGCGACATCCGGCCACAGGATGGCTGCCAGACCAGCAATCACACCAATGGCACCTTCAAGCAGTCCCATCCACCAGCGATTGTCCGTACCCCGGCTCGCAAACGCCGCAAACAGAGTTGCTGCGCCGTCGACGATGGCGTAAGCCGCGAAGGCGGCCAGCAGCATCATCAGCGTAAGGCCGGGCATGAACAGGGCCAGCAGACCGAACAGAATCGATGCGATACCCCGTACCAGATATATCCACCAGTTTTTCGACAGTGTGGCTAACATTTACCCACTCCTTTCTTCGCCGTAACTTTACCTCTGACCCTTAAGCAGTTTTTGAGCAGTTACCGCAATACGTTTGAGCGGACTGGGCCGCTGATGCGGCAGCGTCACAGTCAGGACACCGTCTTCGAGCTTCGCTTCCGCTTTGTCCACATTGACTTCATCCGGCAGACGGATCGAACGGGCGAATCGTCCGTAGCGCATTTCGCGCATATACCAGTTCCAGTCACGATTTTCGCGCGCAGCTCGGGTCTCTGCCGAAATCGTCAGTACGTTACCCCGCACCTCAACATGAACATCGTTTTCCTTCACGCCCGGAAGCGCGGTTTTCACCACCACCTGATTGCCGTCGCTGGTCATGTCAATCGCCAGCGGATTGGCGTCTTCCGGCCACGACAGATCGCGCTCAAACGGCCAGTGCATCAGGCGGTTCATGCGCTCAAACATGCGCTGCATATCGGTAAACGGGTCATAGCGAACCAGGTCATTCATACCAACCTCCTTCGCTAAATAAGAACCTTACAATTTTAATGAACAGGATGACTGTAAGAATGAGATCATCAGAATATCAGAGGAACATCAGAAACAGGCTCGTGATACGCTATTGACGGTGGTTTTGTTGTCGGGCATGATGATAGTCGGGTGTTAGGGTCACGTCCCCACAATAGCAACGGTCAACCAACTATAACCAGAGAGAACGTCATGCTCGACAGAAAAGATCATTCGCATCCAAAGACTCTGCGCGAATACCTGCGCCTGTTCTTCACCGGCTTAGCGATCGGTTCGGCTGATCTCGTGCCGGGCGTTTCCGGCGGCACGATGGCATTTATCCTCGGCGTTTACGAAGACCTCCTCAACGGCATCAAATCGTTCAACCTCAATGCAGTCAGACTGGCGCTGTCCTTCAGGATCAAAGAACTGCTGGAACAGCTTCCGCTGCGCTTTCTGATCGCGCTTGGTCTGGGTATTGGAACGGCGGTCCTCACCCTGGCGAACGTTCTGAGCGCCACGCTGGCCGACGATACAGGGCGCATCTACCTGTTCGCGTTTTTCTTCGGGCTGGTGGTCGCGTCGATTGTGGCGATTGGCGGCAAGGTGAAATGGTCGGTGATGACGGCGGCGCCACTGGTGATCGGCGCGGTGGTCGCCTTCGTGATTGTCAACCTCGCGCCGGTTTCGGCTGATCCGACGCCGCTGAATCTGTTTATCGCGGGAGCAATCGCTATCTGTGCCATGATTCTGCCGGGCATTTCCGGCTCGTTTATCCTGCTGATTATGGGCCATTACGACAACGTGCTGAATGCGGTGAGCAACCGCGACTTCGTGACCGTTGCCATTGTTGCAGCCGGTTGTGTGCTCGGCATTGTTATCTTCTCGCGCATTCTGAGCTGGCTGCTCCAGCGTTACTATCAGCCGACAGTCGCGGCGCTGATTGGTTTCATGATCGGTTCGCTGTGGAAGGTGTGGCCCTGGAAGGAATGTGTCGCCAGCGACCTTGACCGGCATGGTGAGCTGCGCTGCCTGCAGGAAGTTAATCTGCTGCCGCAGGATGGCACACAGATCGCAATCGGGCTGGGGCTGCTGCTGGTGGGCTTTTTGCTGGTGTGCTTCCTCGACCACCTGCAATCCGGCAGCAACCCGCTGTTCAGCCTGTTCTGGCGCAGGGTACAGGCTCCCGCCGAGCCTTAATCCGCCGATGACCTCAAAAGCGGCGCGCCGCAGTGACCTCTGGCCGCTGGCCCTGCTGGTTATTGCGGCGCTTTTGCGTTTCAGTTACCTGAGCGCCATCGAACACAACGTCGATCAGGCATATCCCATCTGGCAGGCGCTGCGCACGCTGGAACACGGCGAGTTCCCGCTGGTCGGCCAGGGAACCTCCGTTTTGTTCGCCAACCCGGCGCTGACCGGCTATCTGTACCTGCCGTTTGTGGCACTCACACGCTCGCCTTTGGGCGCTTATGTGCTGGTGATCGCGCTCAACAGTCTGGCTGTGCCGCTGGCCTACCGGGCTGTGCGAACGCTGCTGAACCGGGATGCTGCACTGGCTGCCGCCGGGCTGATGGCGGTCAATCCCTGGGTCATCGAGTACAGCCGCTCGACATGGGTACAGAGTCTGCTGCCGTTCTTTACCTGCGCGCTGGCGTGGCTGCTGTGGCCGGTGCTGACAGGTCGCAGCCGCAGACCGGGCCGGCGGGTGCTGCTGGCGCTGATCGTCCTCACCCTGATGACGCAGACCTATCTGCTGGCTTATCTGATGCTCGTGACGGTGGGCCTGCTGCTGCTGATCTTCTGGCGGCGTGTACCGCTGCGCGCATTCGCGATTGGCGGATTCATCCTGGCAGCGGCAGGGCTGGCCTATGGCGCAGGGCTGCTGGCTCAGGCCGATGAGGTACAGCAGGATGTCAATGAGTTTACTTCGGCCCCGGCGCGGCTTTCCCCCGAAGCCTGGAATCATGCGGTGCGGCTGGTCAGCGGCGCGGATTATCCGGCGGCGCGCGGGCAGGCGGCACCGGTGGACGATAGCGAGCGGCGGCAGGCGCTCACCCAGGCGGCGCATCTGGGCGTTTTGATCGGCCTCGGCGCCGGCATCGCTCTGGCGGTCAATGCCCTGCGAACAGGCCGGCGGCGCCGTCTGGCGGTGATCCTGCTGCTGTGGTTCGGTCTGCCGGTGCTGCTGATGAGTTATGTCGGCCAGAGCGTTCATCCCTTTTATCTGCTGCTGACGCTGCCCGCCGGGTATGCGCTGGTGGGTTGGGCCTTTTCGATGCTTCCTGCTCCGCGCCTGCGGGCCGGCGCGGCAGGGCTGCTGATTGCCTTTGCTGTGCTGATGATCGTCAACAGCCAGCGGTTCGCACAGGAAACGGCGGCCACCCCCGGCGCACACGATCTGGGCGCACTGCCTCTCGCTTATGGGATTCAACTGGGCCGGATGATTACCGCCCATCTGCCGCCGGGCGGAATCGTGTATGCGGCGGTAGACGAATGGACACTCAACAGTCTGGCCGGGACGACGTTCCCGCTGCTGCGAGATACGCGCGCGCCGGATTTCAGCATCGTACCGCGTGAGGGCGGCATGTATGTCTTCGCGCACGCTGATCTGCCACCCAACTGGACCGGGCCAGCTTATACGACGGTTCACGAGACACTGCATCTGCCCGATGGCGTGGTGCTGACGGTTGATGCCTACCCGCCGGATGCCGTCCAGCAGATCGAGCCGCAGCAGGTAATCGAAATGAGCAGTGAAGAAGGACTGACGCTCGTGGGTTACGACTGGACGAGGTTTACCGAAGCTGAGTCGAAAAGCGCCCTATCACTCATCACCTATTGGCGTGTCGATCACGTGCCAGATGACGCTGCGGCGTGGTTCTTTGCGCCCTTCGCTCAGGTATACAATGCTGCCGGAGAACAGGTCACTGTTGTGGAAGGGGAGGCGGTTTGGGGCCGGCAATGGCGGGTGGGGGATGTGCATATCCACCAGATGACCCTCCCACCGCAGACAGCATCGGCTAAACTCGGTCAATATGACGGAACTCGCCAGCGTAATATGATCTTCCTGCCGGATTACACCCCGCTGATCGACCTGCTGCTGGATTGATGGTTGTGGGTGAATGACGCCGGGTATGTTATAACCTCTGCCTGTGAGGCAGGCGATTCGCGCATCGCTGCAAACCTAAATTGTGCGGCGCTGCGACCTTCGCCCCCCGGCGTCAAATCTTTTCACAGGAGGCAATCGAGATGAAAAAAGTCGTCGTGACCGGCGGCAGCGGCAAAGCCGGCAGTGCCGCAATCCGTGATCTGCTCGAACATGGCTACGATGTGATTAATGTCGATGTGCGCCGCCCGGCGGAGAATCTTGCGCCGTTTTACGAAATCGACCTGACAGATTACGGCATGACCCTCGCGGTGCTGCATGGCGCGGACGCGGTGATCCACATGGCGGCCAACCCTGCCCCGGACAGCAACCCGATCGAAGGTGAACGGCGTTTCTTCGGCAACACCATGAGCACCTATAATGTGTTCAATGCTGCCTGCAAATTGGGCATTAAGCGCGTGGTCTGGGCCTCCAGCGAAACGGTGCTTGGTCTGCCGTTTACCGACCCGGAACCGGAATTTGCGCCGGTGGATGAAACCCATACGCTGTATCCGAATTCGAGCTACGCCCTGTCGAAAGTGGTCAGCGAAGAGATGGCGCGGCAGTTCCACCGCTGGACCGGCACCAGCTTCGTCGGCCTGCGTTTTTCCAACATCATGCACGGGCCAGAGGCTTATGAACGTTTTCCGTCTTTCTGGGATGACCCGCATAAACGCAAGTGGAATCTGTGGGGTTATGTCGATGACCGGGACGTGGCGCAGGCGTGCCGCCGGGGCATCGAGGCGGATTTTGAGGGCGCGGAGGCCTTTATCATCGCTGCCGGGGATACCGTGATGAATCGGCGCAGCCGCGACCTGATGGCTGCGGTCTATCCAAACGTGCCCCTGCGCGACCTGACGCACGAACATGGCACACTGCTGAGCAACGAAAAGGCCAGACGCCTGCTTGGTTACGAGCCGAGGCATTCGTGGCGCGAGTTTCTGACTGTGTAAGGGGCTGAAACACGGATTGCGACCAGCAAATTTAATGCTTGGCTGCTGCTCGCGCCGTAACAGCGCCGGCCGGCCCGGCGAAGATTAAGCAGCATTAAGATTTAGGTTGGGGTCCTGTAAGGGCCGTAACTTCTTTTGGGCAGAGATGTTATACTTTTGAACGCTACCAGTTTTACTATGGAGAAGGCAATAATGCGGATACTTATTCTGGGCGGAGACGGTTATCTCGGCTGGCCTCAGGCATTGTATCTATCAAACAAAGGCTACGAAGTCGCCGTTTTCGATAACCAGGCACGCCGTCAGTTCGACCTGAAGCATGGTTTTGACAGCCTGGTTCCTATCAAAATGCTGCACAAACGGGTCGAACGCTGGCAGGAACTGACCGGCAAGACGATTCAGATTTATCATGGCGATACCGTGAATTTTGAATCGCTGGCGCAAGCTTTTCAGAGCTTTCTGCCGGATGCAGTAGTGCATTTTGCCGAACAGCGCGCCGCCCCGTATTCGATGATTGACCGTGAACACGCTTTTTACACCCAGTACAACAATGTGCTGGGCACGCTGAACGTGCTGTACGCGATCAAGGAAATTGTGCCGGACTGCCACCTCGTCAAGCTGGGGACGATGGGCGAGTATGGCACGCCCAATATCGACATCGAAGAAGGCTTTATCGAAATCCACCACAAGGGCCGCAGCGATGTCCTGCCTTTCCCCAAGCAGCCGGGTTCGTTCTATCACCTCAGCAAAGTTCACGATTCGCACAACATCCAGTTCTGCTGCAAAGTCTGGGGGCTGCGCTCGACGGACCTGAATCAGGGGATTGTCTATGGCGCAGATACCTATGAAACCATCCTCGATCCTGATCTGGCGACCCGTTTTGATTATGACCAGATTTACGGCACGGCGCTGAATCGTTTCTGCGTTCAGGCGGCAGTCGGTCACCCGCTGACGGTGTATGGCAGGGGCGGGCAGACACGCGGCTACATCAATATCAAGGATACAGTGCGCTGTATCGAACTGGCGATTGAAGCCGAACCGCAGGCCGGGGAGTATCGCGTCTTTAACCAGATTACCGAATGGTTTTCGATCAACGATATTGCCAACAAAGTCGAAAGGGTGGGCAATCGTATGGGGCTGGCGGTACAGTGCCATCATATCCCCAACCCACGTGTCGAGGCAGAAGATCATTACTACCGGGTGACTCATACCAAACTGCTCGATCTGGGGCTGCAACCGCACCTGCTGGATGATGACGAGATCGAGTATATGATTAATATCGCGCTGGAAAACCGGGATCGGATTGATCGGCGGATGATCCTGCCAACCGTTAATTGGCGGGAAGCCGAAAATGATGTAAAACGAGTTGAGGAAGAATTTGCCAACTGACTTCACTATCGCGGATACCAACGCACGACTTTTTGTTTATGAGGTCGCCGTGCGGAGATATACCCTATAGCGGCGCCGTTGTCCGGGAGGTGTTATGGACTGGCTCAATGTGCTGTTGGTCATCGTCATCAGTTATGTGATCGGGTCGTTTCCGAGTGCTTATCTGGCGGGCCGGCTCAACGGCATCAATATTTTTGAACTGGGCAGCGGCAATATGGGTACGACCAACACGCTGCGCACGCTGGGGTTGTTCTGGGCTGCGCTGGTGCTGGCGGTTGATCTGGGCAAAGGGGTCTTCGCCGTGCTGTTGTGTGCCCGGCTGACTGATCCGGCAGTGGTGTCGAGCACTTCGGCCAGCGTCATCAGCGCCATCGCGGTAGTTGTCGGTCACAACTGGTCGCTGTTCGCATCTGTACTGACGGGCACGATCCGGGGCGGCAAAGGGGCTGCTACCGCCGCCGGAACATGGCTGATTCTGATGCCGATTCAGATTCTGTTTATCCCGGTCATCGTCATGCTGATTACGATTGTCAGGACACGCTATATGTCGCTGGGTGTGCTGCTCAGCGTGGTGACCGCCGGGTTATCGGTCGGTATCCTGATCCTGTTGGGGCAGCTCGATACAGTTTATCTGGCCTACTATCTGGTTGGCGCGCTGATCGTCTATCGCTTCCGTGACAATATCAAGCGGCTGCTGGCAGGCAATGAACGCCGCATCGGGGAAAGTGTGCAGATTTAGGGGATAGCTGCCTATGCCGAGCGACCTGCGCCTGGCGATCTTCACCGAAACTTTCCTGCCCAAAGTCGATGGTATTGTAACCGTCACCTGTATCCTGCTCGACCACCTGCGCAAAGCCGGCGCAGAGGCAATCGTCTTTGCGCCCGGCCCGCACCCGGAAGAATACGCCGGCTATCGCGTGATTTCTGTTCCTGGCGTGCGCTTCCCCATCTATCCTGAAGTCACGCTGGCGCTGCCCGGCAAACGTTCGATGGATGCCCTCGAAGCCTTTAACCCGACCATCGTCCACGTCATGAATCCGGTGCTGACCGGCCTGAAAGGGATGCTGTTTGCCCGCAGCCTGCGCCGGCCATTGGTGGCATCGTTCCAGGCGCATCTGATGGAAATGGTGCGGTTCTACGGTTTTGGCGTGCTGCAAGAGCCGCTGTGGTATCTACACCGCTATATTTATCAGCATGCCGATTACTGCCTCGCCCCTTCGCGCCGGATTGTCAACCAGCTTGAAGCCAGAGGTTTTGGCGAAGTGGGGTTGTGGCGGCGCGGTGTCGATGTGCAGCGGTTTTCGCCGGATTATGC
>Ga0079224_100001480_pt1 | contig 27093 bp, 27 predicted proteins | sample Stecom2015_FD_80414 | JGI IMG/M metagenome (GOLD analysis project Ga0079224, IMG submission 80414) | Agricultural soil microbial communities from Utah to study Nitrogen management - Steer compost 2015 | ecosystem: Environmental > Terrestrial > Soil > Agricultural land | place: USA: Utah... | reverse complement strand
GCCTGTCTGCTCCAGATAATCGAGCAGCATCAGCCATATCGTGGGCACTGCTGCGGTGAACGTGATGCGCTCCGTATCCAGCAGTTCGTATATGCTGGCGCCATCCATCTTTGTGCCGGGCATCACCATCTTCGAGCCGCACAGCGGACCGGTGAACGCGAACGACCAGGCGTTGGCGTGAAACATCGGCACCACGGGCATGATGCAGTCGCGGCTGGAACAGGCGAGCGCGTCTCCGCCACTCGACGTGAGTGCATGCAGCACGTTGGATCGGTGGGAATAGACGACGCCCTTGGGATTTCCGGTAGTGCCCGATGTGTAGCACATGCCGCAGGCGGTATTCTCGTCGAACCTGGGCCAGCCGAACCCCTCGTCCCCCTCCGCGATCAGCGTTTCGTAGCAGATGACGTTGCGCAATGAGGTATCCGGCATGTGAGTCTCGTCGGTCATCACGATGAAACCCTCGACCCGGTTCAACCGGTCCTGGATCGCTTCCAGTATAGGTACGAATGTGAGGTCGACGAAGATGAACCGGTCCTCGCCGTGGTTGATGATGTAGATGAGCTGATCGGCAAACAACCTCGGATTGAGCGTGTGGACCACCGCGCCCAGCCCCATCAGCCCGTACCACAGCTCCATGTGCCGGTAGCCGTTCCAGGCCATCGTTCCGGCCACGTCGCCCATGCGGATGCCGAGCTTCTGCGCAGCGCTGGCCATGGCGCGGGCACGACGGTCGAGATCGCGGTAGGTGTAGCGGTGGATCGGCCCCTCAATCGTGCGCGATACGATTTCGCGCATGGGATGGTTGATGCTAGCGTGGTCGAGCAGCGTATGGACCAGAAGGGGCCAGTCCTGCATCAAGCCTTTCATTGCGGTGCCTCTTGTTGTCGTGACGGGCTCTCGCGGCCCGCCATGCCGTCCGACGAGTTTAGCGGCGCCGCACCGAAGCAACAATGGGTTGTCCCGATTCCCTGGTTGCTCTCGACCCTTCCGGGAGCAACCTGCCGCCGCCGCGCGACCACAGGGTCACCATGTCCGCTTTACACTGGCACCGAGTATCGTCTAATGCGGATCGAGCGCCCCGTCCAACGGCTCCGGAGAATTCCGAATGGCACCGCTGAGCAACCTCGCCGTCCGCGACATCGAGACCGTCATTCACCCCTATACCAATCTGGCGCTGCACCGCGAAACGGGGCCGCTGGTGCTGGAACGGGGCGAGGGCATCTATGTCTGGGACTCGGACGGCCGGCAGCTCATCGAGGGGCTGGCCGGGCTGTGGTGCACGGCGCTTGGCTATGGCAACGAGGAGCTGATCGAGACTGCCACCGAGCAGCTCCGCCGCATGCCCTATACCCACCTGTTCGCCGGCAAGAGCCACGACCCCGCCATCGAGCTTTCCGAGAAGCTCAAGGAAATCGCCCCGTGTGAAACCTCGAAGGTGCTGTTCACGTCTTCGGGCTCGGAGGCGAATGACACTCAGATCAAGCTGATCTGGTACTATAACAATGCAATCGGTCGTCGTGAGCGCAAGAAGATCATCAGTCGGATAAAGGGTTACCATGGCGTCACGATTGCCAGCGCCAGCCTCACCGGGCTGCCGCCGGTGCACCAGGACTTCGACCTGCCGATCGCCAATATCCTGCATACGTCCTGTCCGCACTACTACCGCTTCGGCGAGCCGGGGGAGAGCGAGGAGGAGTTCGCCACCCGCATGGCCGACGACCTCGAGAAGCTCATCCTCGACGAGGGTCCGGAGACGGTCGCCGCGTTCATCGCCGAGCCTGTCATGGGTGCCGGAGGTGTCATCGTCCCTCCCGCCACCTACTTCGAAAAGATCCAGGCGGTACTCGAAAAGTACGATGTCTATTTCATCGCCGACGAGGTCATCTGCGGTTTCGGTCGCACCGGCCGCTACTGGGGGTCTCAGACCTTCGGTCTGAAGCCCCACAGCATCTCCATGGCCAAGGCCATTACCTCGGCCTACATGCCGCTTGGCGCCGTCACCATCCCGGAGCCGATGTATGAGGCCATGCTCGACCAGAGCCGCAAAATCGGCACCTTCGGCCATGGTTATACCTACACCGGCCATCCGGTGGCTGCGGCCGTCGCGGTAAAGACGCTTGAGATCTACGAACGTGACAGGATCGTCGACCACGTGGAGCGCGTCTCCGAGGTGTTCCAGGCGCGCCTGCAGCGGCTCGCCGATCACCCGCTGGTGGGCGAGGCGCGCGGTGTCGGGTTGGTCGGTGCGGTGGAACTCGTGGCCGACAAGGCGACCAAGCGCCCGTTTGATCCTAGGCGCGGTGTCGGCGCTCGTGCGGCCGGGTTCGTGCAGGAACGCGGTCTTATCTGCCGCAATCTCGCGGACTCGCTGGCCGTGTGTCCGCCGCTTATCATCACCGAATCCGAAATCAACGAGATGTTCGACCGGTTGGAGCGCGGAATTGACGACACCGAGGCGTGGGTGCGCAAGGAAGATATCAGGGCGGCCTGAACTTCGAGGGAGCCATGGCAATGCCCGGTAACGGTGAGGCTCTCTCTCTGTGGGCGGCTACCGCGCCGCCGGCGCCCGATGCCCCGCCCCTAAAAGGCGACATCACCACCGATGTTGCAATCGTTGGCGGCGGCTTCACCGGCCTCTCCACCGCGCTTCACCTTGCCGCGCAGGGTATTGCCGCCGTCGTCCTCGAGGCGAGGGACATCGGATATGGCGGTTCCGGCCGCAATGCCGGCCTTGTGAACCCAGGCCTGTGGCTCGACCCCGACACGATCGTCGCGTTGCTCGGCGAGGAGAGAGGGGAGCGGCTCAACAGCGCCTTCGATCGTTCACCCGATCTGGTTTTCGACATGGTCGAGCGCCATGCGATCGCGTGCGAGGCGACCCGCGCCGGTACGATCTATCTTGCTCCGCATGAAAAGGCCCTGACGAAGCTTGCCGGCCGCGCCGAGCAGATGCGGGCCCGCGGCCTCGATGTCACGATATTGGGTACGGACGAAACCATCAGCCGGACCGGCACCAGGCTCTACGTCGGCGGCCTCTTCAATCCGCGCGGCGGGACGGTCAATCCCATGGGCTATGTCCGTGGGCTGGCCCGTGCCGCCCTCGCCGCCGGCGCCGTCATCCATTGCGGCTCGCCTGCGCTGAGCCTTCGCCGCGAAGGGGCGTGCTGGTCCATCGAGACACCGGGCGGCACGGTCCGGGCCGGACGGGTCGTCATCGCCACCAATGCCTACACGGATGATCTCGTGCCGGGTCTCAAGCAGGAACTCGTGCCTTTCTACTATCTCCAGTTCGCCACCGAACCGCTTGGCAACAACGCGCGGGCGACGATCCTGCCTGGCGGTCTTGGCGCATGGGATGCGCGACAGATCATGCACAGTTTCCGCCTCGATGCGGCCGGCCGATTGATTGTCGGCACCGTCGGCAGGCTGCCGGACCGTGGCAGCGGCTTCCATGAGGCGTGGGCGAGGCGGATCGTCTCGCGGCTGTTCCCGCATCTCGGCCCGCAGCGCTTCGAGTATTGCTGGTACGGACAGATCGCCATGACGCTCGACCATCTGCCGCGCCTCCATCGCCCCGAGGAGGGCCTCATCGCCTGCGTAGGCTACAACGGCCGCGGCATCGGGCCGGGGACCGTCATGGGCAAGGCGATCGCCGAGCATCTCGCGGGCGGCCCGGCTGACGCTCTACCGCTGCCGTTCACCGAGGTGGAACATGCGCCGTTGCGGGATCTGCGGAGTACGTTCTACGAGACCGCCGCGCGCGTGTATCACCTGGGCCAGCTGGTGCGTTAGACCCGCAGGTCGCGCCCGTCCATCCTAGACGTGCTGGCCGCCATTGATGTGCAGTTCGGCACCGTTGACGTAGCTCGACTGGTCGGTGCACAGGAAGTAGATGGCCTTGGCGACCTCTTCCGGTTGCCCCAGCCGCCGCATCGGAATCTCGCTCACGATCTTGTCCGTACCCGCTGACAGGATCGAAGTCTCGATCTCGCCCGGGGAAATGGCGTTGACCCGGATGCCGAGTGGCCCGAAGTCGGCGGCCATTTCCCGCGTGAGTGCGGCGAGGGCCGCCTTCGACGTGGCGTAGGCTGCCCCGGCGAACGGATGAACGCGACTGCCGGCTATCGATGTGACGTTGACGACGGAACCTCTGGCAGTTTCGAGCTCTGCACGGAGACCGCGTGCAAGCATGATCGGTGCGAAGAAATTGACCCTGAAAACCGTCAGCCAGTCGTCCTCGTCCGTATCCAGGGCGCCATATCGCGACCCGTCCGGCTTCTTCGGTGAGATGGCGGCGTTGTTGACCAGCGCGTTTAAACGGCCACCGTCCGCCTTCAGTCGCCCCCGCATTTCGCGGATGGCACTGCGCGTGCTGTCGGGATCGGCAAGGTCGACCTGAATATGGTCCTCCGGTCCGACCTCCCACGGACAGTCCTCCGGAAATGCGTGGCGGGAGCAAGTGATCACCCGCCAGCCGGCCGACGAGAACCGTTTGACCGTGGCATGGCCGATTCCGCGGCTTGCACCGGTCAGGATCAGCGTCTTGCGATCGGCTGTATCAGCCATCTGGCCAATCGTCCCTTGTCATCCATGAGAACGGGTCCGATCCGGATCTGCCGGTTCACGGATAAAGCCGCGTCCTCGTCCACGCGCTTGCCGGATCCTCGCGACTGAACCGGATCCGGTCATGCAGGCGAAACGGTCGCTCGTGCCAGAATTCCATCTCGACCGGCTCGAGCCGGAAGCCCGACCAGTAGGACGGTCGAGGAATATGGCCGACTGCAAATCGCGTTGCATACCGCGCCACCGCCTTCTCCAGCGCGAATCGGCTTTCCAGCGGGCGCGATTGTTTCGATGCCCAGGCTCCGATACGGCTGTCGCGAGGCCGTGAATTGAAATAGGCATCCGCTTCGCTGTCGTCCACCGCCTTCACGCCGCCACGCACGCGGACCTGGCGGCGCAGGCTCTTCCAGTGGAAGCACAGCGCTGCTTTCGGCGCGGCCGCGAGTTCCCGACCCTTGCGGCTTTCGAGGTTCGTGTAGAACACGAACCCTCGTTCGTCGACGCCCTTCATCAGCACCATTCGGACATTGGGCATGCCGTCGGCGTCGACCGTCGCAAGCGCCATGGCATTCGGATCCGATGGTTCGGAGGCGGTCGCGTCGTCGAACCATTCGCGGAACAGGGCGAACGGGTTGTCCCGCCCCGTGAAATCGGGTGTCTGCCATTCCTGCCGCGGAGGGTCGGTGCAATCCTGCATGTCCGTCGTCGCCTTTTCGCTGACCTGCGGCGGAAACCCGCACTTTCGTCGACATGCTGCCATCAGCCCGACAAACTCTCAACGGACATTCTGCCACTCTCGAGATCGACGCGGGTGCAGGACCGGTGAACGACGTGGCGAAGACGGGGCGACTGCTCGCGGTCGGAATGCTGTTCGTGATGTCCGGCTGTACGGTGTTCGACGGTGGCGCTGCGGTCGACGATGCAGGCGTTCCCACCCAGGGACCCGCCTATCCGGTCGAGAACACGGTGGAGGCGAAACCGGCTCCGCCGATCGCCGGGACAGGTGAGGCCCCGACAGCGGCGCCGGCCTCGCCGGCCCCTGCCGCGGCCGGCGAAGCGACCGGGGCGGAACTCGCCCGAATGCTCGATCCGAGCGACGAGGCAATGATTTCCGACGCTGCCGACAGGGCGCTGATGACCGGGGAGCCGGTCACGTGGTCCAACCCCACGACCGGCAACAGTGGCCGCTTCGAGCTGCAGCCGCTCTACCGTGACGAACAGAACCGCAATTGCCGCAGGTTCACGCATCATCTCCGGGTCGGTGGCAGCGAGGCCTCCATCGGGGGCCGTGCCTGCGAGTACGCCGACGGGGTCTGGCGCATTCTGGCCTGACCGTATTCCGTCCACCGACCGACGGCCGTTGCAGGAACCGTTGATTGCTCTAAATAATTGTTGTCGGCAGATGATTTTCCCAGTCACCGTGTCCAGATGCGCGATCCTTACGAAACGCTCGGCGTTGCCAGGGGTGCCAGCGACGCCGAGATCAAGAAGGCTTATCGCCGGTTGGCGAAGAAGCTGCATCCTGATGCCAACAAGGATGACAAGGACGCGCAGCGCAAGTTCGCCGAGGTTTCTGCCGCGTACGACTTCCTGAAGGACAAGGAGAAGCGCGCGGCCTACGACCGCGGCGAGATCGACGCTGACGGCAATCCGATATTCCAGCAGTTCGATCCGTTCATCCGGCGCGGTCGCGCCGGCGGCAGGGCCGGCAGCGGGCCGTTCGGAACGGGCGCAAGCGGTCGCGGGTTCGGATCGCGACGCGGCGGGTTCAGCGCCGAGGACCTGTTTTCCGAGCTGTTCCGGGGGTCCGACTTCAGCGAAACCATCGTTCGCGCCCCCGGTCGTGACCTTTCGGCGGACCTGACCATTCCGTTCGTCGATGCGGCACGCGGCACCACACGGCGGGTCCTCTTGCCCAACGGCAAGATGCTCGATGTGCAGGTGCCGGCCGGCATCGAGGACGGGCAGCAGATCCGGCTGCGCGGGCAGGGCGAACCCGGGTTCGGCGGTGGACCTGCGGGAGACGTTCTCATCAACGTCAAGGTGGAGCCGCATCCGCTGTTGAAGCGGGAAGGCAACGACATCCGGTTCGAACTGCCGGTCACCCTGTACGAAGCGGTACTCGGGGCGACGGTGCGGGTACCGACCCTTGATGGCGTGGTCGAGCTCAAGGTGCCGCCGAATTCATCCAGCGGCCGCGTTCTCCGGCTCCGCGGCAAGGGCATCAAGCCTGCAGCACGCGGCGGTCGGGAGCAGAGCCCGGGCGACCTTCTTGCCACGGTCCGCATTGTGCTGCCGGAGCGGGAAAACGCGGACCTCAAGGAGTTTGCCCGGAAGATGGCGGAAGCGGCTCCGTACGAGGTGAGGGGACCGCGGTTCCGAAACATTCTGTAACGATCCTCAAACCTGTCTCGGCGTCCGGCGTTTGGCATGGACCGGCGCGGACATTGGTGTAGGATGCCGCAGGCGTGCGGGATTTCGCCGACTTGCAGGGAGATGTGTATGGGCGAGCCAGGGCCGCTCATGGCTGGCAGGCGTGGTCTCGTCATGGGCGTTGCCAACAACCGGTCGATCGCATGGGGGATTGCCCGTTCCTGCGCCCGCCACGGTGCGGAACTGGCCTTCACGTACCAGGGGGATGCACTCAGGAAGCGGGTCGAACCGCTGGCGCAATCGCTCGGGTCCGACATCCTGCTGCCCTGTGACGTGTCCGATGTGGCAAGCCTCGACGAAGCCTTTGCGGAAATCGACAGGCGGTGGGGCCGCCTGGACTTTCTGGTTCATGCGATCGCCTGGGCCGACAAGGAAGAACTCACCGGGCGCTACCTCGACACGTCGCCGGAGAATTTCACCAAGAGCCTGTTCATCTCCTGCTACTCGTTCACTGCCGCTGCCCAACGCGCGGTGAGGCTCATGCCGGAGGGCGGCTCGCTGCTCACCCTGACCTATTACGGTGCCGAGAAGGTCATGCCCCACTACAACGTGATGGGCGTGGCGAAGGCCGCCCTGGAATCGAGCGTGCGCTACCTCGCGTCCGATCTCGGCAAGCACAACATTCGTGTCAATGCCATCTCGGCCGGGCCGATCAAAACGCTCGCTGCCTCGGGCATCGGTGATTTCCGCTACATTCTGAGGTGGAACGAATACAATTCGGCCCTGCGGCGGACCGTCACGATCGACGAGGTCGGTGATTCCGCGCTCTATCTCCTGAGCGACCTCAGCCGCGCCGTCACCGGTGAAATCCACCACGTCGACTGTGGATACCACGTCGTCGGCATGAAGAACGAGGATGCACCCGACATCTCCGTCGTCCGCGACAACGGCGGCAGCGAGCAGACGTCAGGCTGACCGATCGCTGTTCTGGGCGCGATGGCGGAGCAGGTGGTCGGCGAGCACGATCGCAACCATCGCTTCACCCACGGGAACGGCGCGAAGGCCGACGCATGGGTCGTGGCGGCCCTTGGTCGAGATCTCGGTTTCCTCCCCGCTCCGCGTTATCGTGCGCCGCGGGATGAGGATCGACGACGTCGGCTTGACGGCGAACCGCGCCACGATGTCCTGCCCGCTCGAGATGCCGCCGAGAATTCCGCCGGCATTGTTGGTTAGAAACCGGGGCCGGTCCCCCTCGAGGCGGATCTCGTCTGCGTTCTCTTCGCCGCTCATCGCGGCGGCGGCAAAACCGGCACCGATCTCCACCCCCTTGACGGCATTGATGCTCATCAGCGCGGCGGCAATCTCCTGGTCCAGCTTGCCGTAGACGGGTGCACCGAGGCCCGCCGGAACGCCGGAGGCGACCACTTCGACGATGGCGCCGCACGAGGAACCGCGCTTTCGCGTTTCGTCGAGGAATGATTCCCATACCGGGACCATCTGCGGATCGGGGCAGAAGAACGGGTTCCGGTCCACCTCCCCCCAGTCCCAGTTCGCCCTCTCGATCCGATGCGGCCCGACCTGCACCAGCGCGCCGCGCACCACGATGTCACCGAGCACCTTGCGCGCGATGGCGCCCGCGGCGACGCGTGCCGCCGTCTCCCGCGCCGAGGACCGCCCGCCGCCGCGGTAGTCGCGCACCCCGTATTTGGCGAGGTAGGTGTAGTCGGCGTGTCCGGGGCGGAAGCTGTCGCGAATTTCGCTGTAGTCCCTGGAGCGCTGGTCGACGTTCTCGATCAGGATGGCGATCGGCGTGCCGGTCGTGACCGGACCGCCCGTGGAGTCGTCATCGAATACACCGGAGAGAATCCGAGCGGTGTCCGGCTCACGGCGCTGCGAGGTAAAGCGCGACCGGCCGGGGCGGCGGCGGTCGAGCCAGTACTGGATGTCGGCCTCGGTAAGCGGAATCCGCGGCGGGCACCCGTCCACGACGCAGCCGATGGCCGGTCCGTGGCTCTCGCCGAAGGTCGTGATGCGGAAGAGGTGGCCGAAGGTGTTATGCGACATGGGCGGCGGCGCTCGCGCGGAGATGTCGGGCGGTGATAGCCCCCGGCCGCGACAGGGTCAAACGATGCGTGGTCGCGATACCCTCACTCCGCGGCTTCGGCCGGCTCGTGACCAAGCTGCCGGGCGAGCTTGGCAAGCAGGTCGGCTGCCGCATCGGGGATCACCGTCCCGGGCCCGAAGATCGCCTTCGCGCCGGCTGCATACAGCGCCTCATGATCCTGCGGCGGGATCACGCCGCCGACGACAATCATGATGTCGCCGCGGCCGTGGGCCTCGAGTTCAGCCGAAAGTGCCGGCACCAGCGCGAGATGGCTTGCCGCAAGCGAGCTTGCGCCGATGATGTGAACGTCGTTCTCGACCGCCTGGCGGGCGACCTCCTGCGGGGTCTGGAACAGCGGCCCGATGTCGACGTCGAACCCGAGGTCGGCGAACGCGGAGGCGATCACCTTCTGACCGCGATCATGGCCGTCCTGGCCCAGCTTGGCGACCAGGATGCGAGGCCGCCGGCCCTCGCGACGGGCGAAAGCGTCGGCCATTGCCCGTACCTTCTCGATCTTGTCAGACATCCGTCCGGCTTCCGATCTGTAGACGCCCGAAACCGCCCTGGTCTCCGCGGTATGCCGGCCGAAGGCCTTCTCCATGGCGGCGCTGATCTCGCCGACCGAGGCCATCGCACGGGCCGCTTCGACCGCATGCGCGAGCAGATTGCCCTCACCGGTCCGGGCGCATCGGGTCAGGGCATCAAGTGCTGCCTGGCAGCGGCTTTCGTCGCGCTCGGCCCGCAGGCGCTTCAGCTTGGCGATCTGTGCCTGGCGGACAGCGGAATTGTCGATCTTGAGGATGTCGAGCGCGGCTTCCTCGGTCGCCCGGTACCGGTTCACGCCGACGACCGTCTGCTCGCCGGAATCGATGCGCGCCTGGGTCCGCGCCGCCGCCTCCTCGATCCGGAGCTTGGGTATGCCGGCTTCGATGGCGGTTGCCATGCCACCGAGCCCTTCGACTTCCCCGATATGGGTCCACGCCCGCGCCGCCAGTTCGTACGTCAGCCGCTCGACGTGGTAGCTGCCGCCCCATGGATCGATCACCCGGCAGGTGCCTGCCTCCTGCTGCAGGAACAGCTGGGTATTGCGGGCGATGCGCGCCGAAAAGTCCGTTGGCAGCGCCAGCGCCTCGTCCAGCGCGTTGGTGTGCAGCGACTGCGTGTGGCCGTGGGTCGCCGCCATGGCCTCGATCATGGTCCGGATCACGTTGTTGAACGGATCCTGCGCGGTGAGGCTCCAGCCGGACGTCTGGCAATGGGTCCTGAGGCTCAACGAACGCGGGTTCTTCGGCCCGAACTGCTTCATCAGCTTGGCCCACAACATGCGCGCCGCCCGCAGTTTGGCCACCTCCATGAAGAAGTTCATCCCGATTCCGAAGAAGAACGAGATCCGCGGCGCGAAGGCATCGATGTCGAGGTCCGCGGCAAGGCCGGCACGAACGTATTCCACACCGTCGGCCAGCGTGTAGGCGAGTTCGAGATCCGCCGTCGCTCCGGCTTCCTGCATGTGATAGCCGGACACCGAGATCGAGTTGAATCGCGGCATGTGCTTCGACGTGTAGGCGAAGATGTCGGAGATGATCCTGAGCGACGGCCCCGGCGGGTAGATGTAGGTGTTGCGGACCATGAACTCCTTGAGGATGTCGTTCTGAATGGTCCCGGCGAGTTTCTCCGGCGGCACGCCCTGCTCCTCGCCGGCAACGATGAAGAGCGCCAGAACCGGTAGCACGGCTCCGTTCATGGTCATCGACACGGTCATCCGGTCGAGCGGAATGCCATCGAACAGCGTACGCATGTCGTAGATCGAGTCGACGGCCACGCCCGCCATTCCGACATCGCCGGCGACACGCTCGTGGTCGGAGTCGTATCCGCGGTGTGTCGCGAGATCGAACGCGATCGAGAGGCCCTTCTGGCCGGCCGCAAGATTGCGCCGGTAGAAGGCGTTGGACTCTTCCGCCGTCGAGAAGCCCGCATACTGGCGGATTGTCCACGGGCTCGTCGTGTACATGGTCGGATAGGGGCCGCGCAGGTAGGGCGGGATCCCCGGCCACGTATCAAGAAAGTCGAGCCCTTCGATGTCGGTTTCGTCATAGCGCGACTTGACGGCGATGCCCTCCGGCGTCCGCCATGGCCTGTCGTCGGGTGGCCGCGCCGGGGGGTCCGGAGGGGCGAACCGAACGGACGTGAAGTCAGGCAACTTGCTCATAGGACCCGCGAGCCCCGCAATGCCGCCGGCGTCCAGCCCTCCGGCGTGTCATGGTCGGGGTGCTGGTAGCTCTCTATCCTTCCCGCCATCGCAGTCTCCGAAGCGCTTTCGGTCGTCTCCGCCGGCATGCCGGGGATGAGCGGCAGCCAGTCGGGTCGGGATTCAATTCCTGTCTGATGGTTCGGGCCGAACTGGTTCCACTGGTCGAGGCTGCCCATGGTCAGCCCGATGGTCTCGTCACCGTGCTCGCGAAACGTGAGCGGCGTGCCGCATGTGGGACAAAAATCCCGCATGGCGATGTTGGAACTCTGAAATGTCGCCGGATCGCCTCTTGTCCAGACGAAGTCCTCGGTGCGGGCGGTGACAAAGGCGGCGAACGGACCGCCGACGGCCTTCTGGCACATGCGGCAGTAGCACAGGCTCGAGTCCGCCGGTTCACTGTATATCGCGTAGCGTACGGAGCCGCACTGGCATCCGCCGGTATAGAGTGGCTTTCGCAGTTTCATGCGGGTTACCTCGAGGCGTCAGCTGGATGTAGACCAATCGCGCGATAGGCATCCTCCAGGATATCCACGATATCGCCGCCCTCGTGCAGTGTCGTGACCGCACCGCTTCGGTCCGGTGCGTCTGTATCGCTGCCGGACGTATCCATCACGTAGACCTTGACCGCTCCGTGCCTGCCCAGTTCATGGGCCAGAAGATCTGCGGCGTCGGTGAGGTCGTCGCCCGCGCAGATACAGGCGAGCCGTGTTCCGGAGGTCGCAAACGCTTCTACTGCCTCCTGCGGCGAAGCGAAGCCCCGGGTCATGATTGCCTCAATGCCGCCTGCCTCGAACAGGTTCCGCGCCCGGTTTGCACGGTCGTTAAAGTCGGCGGGCCTGCCCAGGTTGGCCAGGAAGATTCGTGGGCGAGCGCCGTGTTCGGCAAGGCAACGGTCGCTCAGGTCGCGCAGGCGCTCGAATGCTGCACCGATGTATTCCGCCTCGAGCGGTTCGATGACGGTTTCGCCATTGCAAGCGAGCTGCAGCGGGCCGCCGGTTCGCGCGATCTCGATTAGTTCGGCAACCGTCTGCTGGACTTGGCCGCTACTGTCGCGACGTTCACCGGCGTCCGCCGGCGGTAGAGTTGCCGGCAATGTCTCGGCGAGGTTCGGAAACGCGCTGACGCCGGTGAGCGGCAGCCTTCGGGCGGCGACGTCCTGGCGGCGAGCAGTGGCAGTCTGTCGCACCATCGCCTGGACGTGTCCCTCCATCAGGGACCGGGCAAGCCCTCCGCCGGCCTCAATTTTCTGAAACAGCTTCCACGCGGCTTCTGCGAACTCCCGCGTGAGTTGTTCCACGTACCATGATCCCGCGGCGGGATCGGCCACCATGGACAGGTGCGATTCCTGTTCCAGGATCAGCTGCGTGTTGCGGGCAATGCGGCGGGCGAAGCCATCCGGTTGTCCGATCGCCGCGGTGAACGGCAGAACGGTAACCCGTTCCGCGCCACCCATCGCTGCGGCGAAACAGGCTGCCGTGGTCCGCAGCATGTTCACCCAGGGGTCGCGGCGGCTCATCATCCGCCATGCCGTCTCGACGGACAGCTGCATCGGCGCATTCGTGATCCCGGAAGCTGAACAGATCTGCGCCCACAGGGTCCGTGCTGCGCGCAACTTGGCAATGGTCAGGAATACGTCCGCATCGGCGGTTATCAGGAAATCAAGTCGCTGCGCGGTCGTCTGGATCGGTATCCCGCTTGCCTCGAGGCCGCGCATGTGCTCGACCGCCGCTGCAGCTGCAAATGCAAGCTCCTGCACTTCCGAGGCGCCCGCGGCATGGTATGGGCGTGTGTCGGCGACGACGACCCTCACACCATCCGGAAGGTCGGTTTGCCCCATAAGGTCGGCTATGTGCGCGTACCAGGCGGCAACGGTGCCGCCCAGGCGGCCGTTTCGGGCCACCGCCGCAAGCGGGTCCAGCCCGAGCGAACCACGCTGCGCGGCGGGCGGAATCGATCTCTCCTCCCATAACCCGGCCAGCAGCACCGATGCCTCGATGGCCGCCCCGCCGCCGTCAAGGACAATGGGCACTGCGTCGAGCTGGACACCTTCGAGCGTCCGGGTGAGATCGCGTCGTTCCGCAAGCCGGATACCGCGACGCGTCTCCGAGCCGACTTTCAGCACGACGACCGAGCCGCCGTTCTCGAGGTCGTCGAGGATCTGGCGGTTGGCCTCCTCCGGCTCGGGGTGGTCGGCGGCCTGGGCAATGAGCCATTCCGGCGACCCGACGTGGCGCGGCAACGGCTGCTTCGCGTCGTCACGCGCATAGAGAGGTTGGATCTCGATACCATCGGCCGTGCGGGCGACGAGCCGCTCGTCGATCCGAGCACCCTTCAGCGTACGCTCGACGAGGGCGAGCCAGTCGGCCCGGGTTGCGGGCGGGAACTCGGAGGCGAGAGCGAGGTCGGCATTGTGCATTGCACAAGCCTAGCGCAATCCAGCCATCACGGCAAAATCAAGATATCGTCCGCCGGTCACGTCGAACGTTCATTCAGGCACGTAGCAACGCCCCGTCCCGCGTGGTGCCGGCGGCGGGGTCTTCGTGCAAGCTTCCCGGCCGGAGGTCCGCGGACAGACCGGGCCGTTCGTGGCGGAACGAACCTTCGCCGGCCCCGTCAGTAGCTCAGCATCGGCTTGAGTGCCTTGGCGCCTTCGATCCACGAAGCCACCCGCTTCTCGCCCGGCAGCTGTCGCACGAGCTTGCGCTTGCCGCTGTTGGCTTCCGCGATGGCGGCGGCCAGATTGTCGGCGCGGCGCTTGCGCAGCTCTTTGACCGTGTCGACTCCAGCCGCTTCGAGCAGTTCGGAGTATTCCTCGCCGATACCACGCACACGCATCAGGTCCGCCATGTTGGCCCACTTGAGGATGCGCGACTCCTCGATCCCCGTCTCCGCTGCCAGTGAGCTGCGGAGTTTCGGCGTCCGAGCGCGCTCGAGCAGCTGGTCGGTCGTCCTGATGCCAACGCCCTGGAGCTTCTTCTTGTAGGAAGCCCCGATGCCTTCGATGTCTGCGATTGGATAGCCCATTGGCTTCTCCCCCCTGGGGTCTTGAACCGTGGCACTATCAATCATCGAGTGCGGTCGGGCAAGTGTGTCAAACAAAGGGATCGAGTCCCTTGACCGATCGCACCACGTCGCGGACGAGCTGGCGGTCGGTGCATCGCTCCGCATACGTGAAGACCGATTCGCCGATGGCGCGGATACGGTCCTGGCTGAGGCCCAGTCCCGAAAGCCGCGTATAGGCGCTCACAAGGGTCCCGCCGAATGTGCCGATCAGCCCGCTGCGCGCCGGATTGGCTGCCGCCAGTTGCGCAGCACCGGGCATGGCCGCAAACAGTGCCTCGACCTTGGCGCCGTCGCCTTCGGTTGCAAGCACCGACAGCATCGTGCCGACCGCCTGCTCGGCCTTCTCGCGGTCGAGATCGTGGGTCCTCATGATCTGCTCGATGAGCACATCCATTGCGACGTCCTCGCTGACCTTTGCCATGTGGTTAGCACCGGGTCCGGCCGACGTGCAACGCAGCCGGCGCCGCCGCGTTGCGCGACTTCGCCCTTTGACCTATGAGAACGGCTGTCCACAACGCGGAAACGGAGGCGGCGATGGCGACCGCGGATACACTGTTCATCGGTGCAAGCGGCAAGCCTGAAGTCCTGCAGCTCAGGCTGGCCAACCGTCATGGCCTCATCACCGGTGCAACGGGGACCGGCAAGACGGTGACCCTGCAGATTCTGGCAGAGGGATTTTCGGCGGTCGGCGTACCGGTCTTCGCCGCTGACGTGAAGGGAGATCTCTCCGGCATCGCCGCTGCCGGCGAGCCGAAGCCGGCGTTGCTTGAACGTGCGACCCGGATCGGTCTCGATGATTACGGCTTCGAAGCCTTTCCGACCGTGTTCTGGGACCTGTTCGGCGAGTCCGGCCACCCGGTCAGAACCACGATCTCCGAAATGGGGCCGCTCCTGCTGTCGCGCCTGCTTGGGCTCACCGAAGCCCAGGAAGGCGCCCTCAACATAGCCTTCAGGATTGCCGACGAAGAAGGTCTTGCGCTCCTCGATCTGAAGGACCTGCGAGCATTGCTGGTCGACATGGCCGAGCGTGCCTCCGACCTGAGGACGGAGTACGGATCGATTACCTCGCCGACGATCGGTGCCATCCAGCGCCGTCTCCTTGTGCTCGAGGAACAGGGCGGAGACCGCTTCTTTGGCGAGCCGGCGCTGCAGATCTCCGACATCATGCGCACGACCCGCGACGGCCGCGGCTATGTCAACATTCTCGCTGCCGATCGCCTCATGCGCTCGCCGCAGCTTTACGCGACCTTCCTTCTGTGGCTGCTGTCCGAGCTGTTCGAGGAGCTGCCGGAAGTGGGCGACCCGGAAAAACCGCGCCTCGTCTTCTTTTTCGACGAGGCGCACGTGCTCTTCGATGAGGCGCCACGCGCACTGGTCGAGAAGGTGGAGCAGGTCGTCCGACTTATCCGCTCGAAGGGCGTCGGCGTCTATTTCGTGACCCAGAACCCCCTCGACATTCCGGACGAGGTCCTCGGCCAACTCGGCAACCGGATCCAGCATGCCCTGCGCGCCTTCACGCCGCGCGACCAGAAGGCCGTGAAAACGGCCGCCGATACCTTCCGCCAGAACCCGGACCTCAACACGGTCGAGGCGATTACCCAGCTCGGGGTTGGCGAGGCGCTCGTCTCGACTCTGGAGGCCAAGGGTACCCCGTCGATGGTGCAGCGGACCCTCATTCGGCCACCGTCGTCGCGGCTGGGGCCGATTACCGCGGAGGAACGCCTGCAGGTGATCCGCAACAGCCCGATCTTCGGCATCTACGACACGGCCGTCGATCGGGAATCTGCCTACGAGATCCTGGCGCGGCGGGCGCAGGAGAAGGCCGATGCGGAAGCGCGCGCTGCGGATGCTGGGCGAACCGGCACGTCGCGCGACGGCGGCAGCAGCAGGCGTTCCAGCAGCCGCGAAACGGCGACCGACAGGTTTCTGAAGAATCTTGCCTCGGCGGTCGGCCGCCAGATCGGCCACGCGCTGGTTCGTGGCATCCTCGGTGGCCTCAAGCGTTGACGCCGCCGCGGCGCCCGCTCACGTGTCCAGGAGTTCGGTCTGCGTGATCTCGATGCCGAACCCGGTGAGGCCGACGTAGCGGCGTGTACTGGTGGCGAGCAGGCGGATCGAGGTGACGCCGAGGTCGCGCAAAATCTGGGCGCCAAGCCCGATATCGCGCCATGTCTTCTCGCGTGCCCTTGCGCTCTCCGTTTCCTCGCCCGTCGGCACCTCTGAAGTCTCGCCGAAAGTCGCGGCGGGCACCCCGGCCGCGCCTTCGCGGAGGTAGACCAGCACGCCCGAACCTTCCGCGCGGAAACGCTCGTAGACACGCCTGAGCGTCCGGCGTTCTCCGAATACGTCGTCGACCACGTCCTCGCGATGGAGCCGCGTGAGGACGTTGCGCCCATCGCCGATCGACCCGTAAATCACGGCAAGGTGCTGTACGGCATCGAACGGGGTTGCGTAGGCAATGCCGCGGGCCGGGCCGATGGGTGTGTCGACACTGAACTCCGTGGTCCGCTCGACCAGTCGCTCCCGCGACTGCCGGTAGGCGATCAGGTCGGAGACCGAAATGATCTTGAGATTGTGCTCGCGGGCGAAGGCGACGACCTGTTCGCCGCGCTTGACGGTACCATCGTCGTTGACCAGCTCGGCAATCACGCCAACCGGCGGCAGCCCGGCGAGCTTGGCCAAATCGACGGCCGCCTCTGTGTGCCCTGACCGCATCAGCACGCCGCCACGCTTGGCAATCAGGGGGAAAACGTGGCCCGGCCGCACGAAATCCTCGGGCTGGACGTTGTCGTTGGCGAGCGCGCGGACCGTATTGCATCGCTCTTCCGCCGAGATGCCAGTGGTCAAACCGTGGCGGAAGTCGATGGAAACGGTGAACGCGGTGCCCATCGGCGCATCATTCAGTGCCACCATGGGGTCGAGCTTCAGCCGGCGTGCATCAGCCTGTGTCAGCGGCGCACAGATGATGCCGCTGGTGTGGCGCACCATGAAGGCGATCTGGTTGGGAGATGCCTTCGAGGCCGCGAGGACGAGGTCGCCCTCGTTTTCGCGGTCGGCATCATCCACCACCACGACCATCTCGCCGCGTGCAATAGCTGCAATGGCGTCCTCGACGCTATCGAGGTGGAACCGGTCGGTGGTCGTCATTTCGGAAGTGTCTCGCACAAGACGAAAGCGGGGCGCCGCCGCCCCGCTTCACTGGAGCAGACGCCGCAACGTCTGCAAGCTCAGCTCGCCTTGCCGAAGAGCTCGTCGGCGTAGTCCCAGTTCACGAGGTTGTCGATCCAGGCCTTGAGATAATCGGGCCTGCGGTTGCGGTAATCGATGTAGTACGAATGTTCCCAGACATCGCAGCCGAGGATTGGCGTCGCCCCGTGTACGAGCGGATTCTCGCCGTTCGGCGTCTTCATCACCTCGAGCTTGCCGTTCTTCATGGCCAGCCAGCACCAGCCCGACCCGAACTGGCCGACCCCGGCCTGGACGAAAGCCTCCTTGAACTGTTCGATGCTGCCGATGTCCTCGACGATCTTCTTCTCCAGCCGGCCGGGAATCGAACCGCCGCCACCAGGCTTCATCCACTTCCAGAAGTGGACATGATTGTAATGCTGGCCAGCGTTGTTGAAGAGCGGCTGGTTCTTGCCGTAGGAACCGGTCACGATCTCTTCCAGCGACTTGCCCTGGAGATCGGACTCCTTGAGCAGGTTGTTGCCCGTCGTCACGTAGGCCTGGTGATGCTTGTCGTGATGGAACTCGAGCGTCTCGCGTGACATGTACGGCTCGAGAGCGTCATAGGCATAGGGGAGGTCGGGAAGTTCGAATGCCATGGGAGTAGATGCCTCCTGAATGAGATGGGTGTCTCGCCAGTGGTCTCGCGCCATGTGAGGAGGGCGCACTCCACTGCCGGATGGAAGACTGCGTAGTCGACACTATCGACAAAGCCGATCGCTGTGCAAGCGGATCACGCCGACGTCGGTCCGTATACGGCGGGTCCCTTGAGTTCGACCGTGTTTCCGTCCGGGTCCTGAATGTAGATCGACGGACCGAAGCCTTCCGCACCGTATCGCTCCGCGACTTCGCCGGTCTCAAGCCCATGCGCCACGAAGTGGGCGGCCAGCTGCTCCGGCTCGAACGGAACGATGGTCAGGGCGAAATGTTCCAGATTCGGTTCGCCGCGCTCCCCGTCGTCAGGCAACGGCACCAGGTCGATCAGCGATCGCCCGGCGCGCATCTGGACGAGGCCGATCGTGTCGACACGACGCTCTTCCCGTGCGCCGAGCACGTCCCGGTAGAATGCGATCGCCCGCTCCATGTCTGCCACCCGCAGGACGATGTGATCGAGGCCGCCGATCGCGAAGGGCGGGGAAGGGCCGCGGTTGGTCATCGCCCGGCGTCCTCAGCAGAATGCCTGGATGCCGGTCTGCGCGCGGCCGAGGATGAGCGCGTGGATGTCGTGCGTACCCTCGTAGGTATTGACCGTCTCGAGGTTCAACAGGTGGCGGATGACGTGGAACTCGTCGGCGATGCCGTTGCCGCCGTGCATGTCGCGCGCCATCCTCGCGATATCGAGCGCCTTGCCGCAATTGTTTCGCTTCATCAGCGAGATTGCCTCCGGCAGGACGGCGCCCTCGTCCATCATCCGGCCTAGCCGCAGCGCTCCCTGCAGTCCGATGGCAATCTCGGTCTGCATGTCGGCGAGCTTCTTCTGTATCAGCTGGTTGGCTGCAAGCGGCCGCCCGAACTGCTTGCGGTCGAGCACGTATTGGCGTGCCTGGTGCCAGCAGAATTCCGCCGCTCCCATCGCGCCCCAGGCTATGCCGTAGCGTGCCCGGTTGAGGCAGCCGAACGGACCGCTGAGCCCGCGCGCGCCTGGCAGCAGATTCTCTTCGGGCACCTCCACGTCGTCGAGCACGATCTCGCCGGTGATCGAGGCGCGGAGGCTGAACTTGCCCTCGATGACCGGGGTCGAGAACCCCTTCATGCCGCGTTCGACGATGAAGCCGCGGATGCCTTCATCCTCCAGTTTCGCCCACACGACCGCGATGTCGGCGACCGGCGAGTTGGTGATCCACATCTTGGAGCCGTTGAGCACGTAGCCGTCGTCGACGCGTCGCGCCCGGGTCTTCATCCCGCCGGGATCGGAGCCGTGGTCGGGTTCGGTCAGACCGAAGCAGCCGACGAACTCGCCAGTGGCGAGCTTCGGCAGGTAGCGTGCCCTCTGCTCCTCGGTGCCGTAGGCGAAGATCGGATAGCAGACCAGGCTGTTCTGGACGCTCATGGTCGACCGGTAGCCGGAGTCCACCCGTTCCACCTCGCGGGCGATCAGGCCATAGGCCACGTAGCCGAGGCCGGCACCACCATACTGCTCCGGGGTGGTCACCGCCAGCAGGCCGAGTTCGCCCATCTCGTTGAAGATCTCGCGATCGAACCGTTCTTCCCGGAATGCTGTCAGCACGCGGGGCATCAGCTTTTCCTGGCAGTAGGCGCGTATGGAGTCGCGGATCATCCGCTCCTCCTCGGCAAGCTGGCTTTCCAGCCCGAGCGGGTCGGCCCAGTCGAACTCTGCTGCAGCTTTGCTTTCGGCAACTCTCGCGGCGGCCTCGGCCATTCTGTATTCCTTCCTGTCGTATCGCGGATAACTCAGTCTATCAGGGTTGGCGGGCCGGTGAACCGTCCCCGTTCCCCCGGCCGGCAATCTTGAGCGCGAAGGCGTACGCCAGCGCCACCTCGCGCAGGCGATCGAAGCGGCCGGGCATCCCCGAATGCCCCGCGCCCATGTTGGTGCGCAGGACGAGCAGGTTGTCGTCGGTCTTCAGTTCGCGCAGCCGCGCCACCCACTTTGCCGGCTCCCAGTAGGTGACCCGCGGATCGGTCAGCCCGGCAAGCGCCAGGATGTGCGGGTAGTCCTGTGCCCGAACGTTGTCGTACGGCGAATAGGCGGCGATCGTCGCGTAATCGTCCGCGCTCTCGATTGGGTTGCCCCATTCCGGCCATTCCGGCGGGGTCAGCGGCAGGCTGGCGTCGAGCATCGTGTTCAGCACGTCGACGAACGGGACCTCCGCGATGATCCCGAGGAACAGGTCGGGTGCCATGTTGGCGACGGCACCCATCAACATGCCGCCGGCGCTGCCGCCATGGGCGATAATGCGGCCACGCGACGTGAAACCCTGCGCGGCAAGGTGTTCGCCGGCTGCGATGAAGTCGCGGAAGGTGTTCATCTTGTGCTCGCGCTTGCCGGCCTTGTACCAGCCGTAGCCCTTGTCCTTGCCGCCGCGGACGTGGGCGATGGCATAGACGAAGCCGCGGTCGACGAGGCTGAGGCGCTCGGTCGAGAACGATGCCGGGATCGCGATGCCGTAGGCGCCGTAGCCGTATAGCAGGAGCGGCGCGGTGCCGTCTATCGGCGTATCCTTGCGATACAGCAATGACACCGGCACCAACTCGCGGTCATGGGCCGGGGCGTGCACGCGCCGGGTGACGTAATCGGCCGGGTCGTGGCCGCTTGGCACTTCCTGTGTCTTGCGCAGTACCCGTTCGCGGGTCACGACGTTGTAGTCGTAGACCTGTGACGGCGTCGTCATCGACGAGTAGGTGAACCGGATGTCGGTCGTCTCGTACTCGTAGCCGTCGATGAGCCCCAGCGAGTATGCCTCTTCTTCGAAGGAGATGGCGTGCTCGGCGCCACTTCCGGCGGTGATCACGATGCGCGGCAGGCCGTCCTCACGTTCGAGCCGGACGAAGAAGTCCTTGTAGGCAGTGAGCGACAGGATGAGCCGCCCGGGCACGTGCGGCACCACCTCGCGCCAGTTCTCAGGCGTTGTCGCCGTGACCGGCGCCTCGACGACCCGGAAGTCCTCCGCCCCGTCGCGGTTGGTGAGGATGAGGAAGCGGTCCCCCTGGTGGTCGAGGTCGTACTCGTGACCGCGCTCGCGGCGGGCGACGAGCCGCGGTGCCTGCTGCGGATGCCGGGCGTCGACCAGATACAGTTCCGTCGTCTCGTGATCATGGGTGGAGATGACGATGTAGTCGCCGCTCTGGGTCTTGCCGACGCTGGCAAAGAACCCCGGATCGGGCTCCTCGTAGACGAGGACGTCGTCCTGCGGATCGGCGCCCGCTTCATGCCTGAATATGCGCGTCGGCCGGTGATTGTCGTCAAGGCGGCTGTAGAAGAGCGTGCGACCGTCCGCCGCCCATACCACGCTGCCGGCGGTGTCGGTGATGTGTTCCGGGAGTTCCTCGCCGCTCCCCAGATCCTTGATCCTGACCGTGAAGTACTCCGATCCGGTGTCGTCGGCGGCATACGCCAGCAGCCGGTGATCGGGGCTGTGCGATGCCCCGCCGAGCCGGAAGTAGTCGTGTCCCTCGGCCAGCCGGTCGCCGTCCAGCAGCACCTCTACTGTGTCGGAGTCCTCGGCGCGACGCGGACGGCGGCAGATGCGCGGGTGCTGCCCGCCGGTCACGTACTGGACGAAGTAGGCGAACGGCCCGTCCGGTGCCGGCACCGTGGAGTCGTCTTCCTTGATGCGCGCCTTCATTTCCTCGAACAGGCGCTCCTGCAGGGTGGCCGTGTCCGCCATGACGTGCTCGAGCCAGGCGTTATCGGCTTCAAGGTACTGGCGGATGTCAGGGTCGAGTCGGGTCGGGTCGCGCATGACCGCGCGCCAGTCGTCATCCCTGAGCCATGCGTAGGGGTCGTCGCGTCGGTGCCCGTGAACCACCGAATGGTGCGGTCGCTTGGCGGCCCTCGGCGGGCCTGACGGTGCGCCGGGGTTTCCGTCAGCCCGCATTGGCGTCGCCTGCGCTGGTGTCCGGCCTGAGCCGGAGTGCGTTGCCGTTGATGCAGTAGCGCAGACCGGTCGGTTGCGGCCCGTCGGCGAATACATGCCCGAGGTGGGCGTCGCACGTGGCACAACGCACCTCGGTACGCCGCATGAACCACCCGCGCTCGACATGCTCCTCGACCGCATCGTCGGTGATCGGCCGGACGAAGCTCGGCCATCCGGTCCGCGAGTCGAACTTGTCGTCGGAGCGGAACAGCGGAGCCTTGCAGCAGACGCAGGCATAGGTGCCCGGCGTCTTCAGCGCGTGGTAGGGATGGCTAAATGGGGGCTCGGTGCCGTTCGCCCGTGTGACGACGTACTGGGCGGGGGAGAGTTCCGCCCGCCACTCGGCATCGGTCTTCGTCACCTTTGTCGGCGCCCTGCCGGCGCCTGCCTCGTCGTTCATCGGCCCGTCCGTTCGTGGAAGAGGGTGATGATGTCCGCGACCAGCGCCGGCTTCGCCGCGCCTTCGCGTTCCACGGTCACATTAGATATGGTCCGAAGGAAGCCGTTGCCAGCGACCGCATCCATGAGGGCAAGCCTTGCCCGTATCCTCGACCCCGCCGGCACCGTGTCGACGAACCGGATCCTGTTGGCGCCGTAGTTGATCGTGTGGGTGACGCTTTCCACGCTATAGATCTCGGCCAGCAATGCCGGGATCATGGCGAGCGTCAGATAGCCGTGGGCAATCGTGCCGGTGCCGAGTTCGGACCGTGTCCGTTTCGGATCGACGTGGATCCACTGATGATCGCCGGTCGCATCCGCAAACCGGTCGATACGCGCCTGGTCGATTACCGCCCAGCCGCTTACGCCGATTTCCTTCCCTGTGTACGCGGCAAGATCGGCCAGGGTCGCGAACGTCTTCATCGGCTGTCTCGAACTCCTCGGAAAGCGTCGTCCTCTGGCCTCAGTCGTTGACGTCGGCGCGGCCTTCGATGGTCATCAGCGTCGCCGTCAGCAGAGCGACCAGCTTCTCCTGTCCGTCCGTCTCGGCGAACACCTCCGTTTGCGCGAGGGTCAGCGTACGTCCGGCCTTCACCACCTTGCCTCGGGCAACGATCCGGTCGCCGACGGCGGGCGCGAGGAGATTGATCTTGAACTCTGTTGTCAGCACGCCGCTCCGCGGAGGCATCAGGCTCAGGGCGGCGTAGCCAGCCGCGGTGTCGGCGATGGCGCTTATCGCACCGGCGTGAACGAACCCGTGTTGCTGCGAGATGGCCGGCACAGGGCGCATCGCGACTTCGACGAAACCTTTCGCGACCGTCTCGAGCGTGGCGCCGAGCGTGTGCATCAGCCCCTGCCGCGCGAAGCTCGACCGGACGCGCGTCCCTGGGTCTGCATCCTCGTACTGTGTGCCGCGCGTCACGTTACCTCCGTTCGCAGCTCGAACACCCTGAATCGCCTCTCCGGTTCAGCACAGGTGCGATGTTGGCGGGAGCCGGGAGGCCGGTTATGTTTGCGATCTGGTCGGCCCCGAACAACTCGCGCCAGGTACCGTCGGTAACGTCAACTTGATCGTTGAAGGTGAATTCGGCGCGTCTGCAGATGTTTGAGGTCGCGCAATTGCATGGTTTGATGCGTTTTGCTGTGGCCTGTACGACGGTGCCGTAAAGGGCGTGGGCCGGTGCCGTGTCGATTGGCACCTCGATTGCCAGATTGGCCATCGCCACTCCCCTGATCGAAGCCTGACTACGTGGACCGGGTTGTGGCACGATGGCAAGGCTGATGACAAGGTCGCGTTGCCTAAGGACGACGCCAGCGGCGTTCACATGCGCCGCCACGGCAGCAATTGCCACCAATTTTGCTTTACAACTTCGCTAATTAAATTCTATAAGCGCTTGCAGCAGTTAAGCCGTCGGACGTTCGACCTGTAGTCATGGAGGCCTTGTGGGCAAGAACGACACGAACGGAGGCCCGAACCATTTGCTGGATTCGCTGCACACGGTGCTGGCCAGCATCCCACCGAGTGACAGCGCGAAGGGCGGCGGCCGTGCGGCCCGCGGAAAACGTGGAAGCAAGAAGCTGCCGCTGACGATCAGTCGGCCCGAACTTCTGGTCGACGGATCGGATCGTCTTTACCGGCAACTGGTGCACAATCTCTTGAGCTTTCTTGCAATCCACGAGGCGATCAGGGACGGAATTGCATCGTGTATCGGGCTGGGCGGGATTCAGCACACGATCCTGCTGAGCATTCGTCACCTCGGCCAGGGGAAGGAGGTGAGCGTGCGCGATGTTGCCGATCACCTTGAGCTCAGCGGGTCCTTCATAACCGCCGAGACGGCAAAGCTGGAGCGCGCCGGCCTTCTCGACAAGAAGCGTTCGGCAACCGATGGCCGGAAGGTGTCGCTCGAATTGACTGACAAGGCAATGGAGCTGTTCGATTCTGTTGCTCCACTGCAGCGGGCCATTGGCGACGTCCAGTTCGGCAGCCTTACGCGCAAGCAGTTTCGGGAACTGGTTCCGGTGGTGAGCGAGCTGGTTCGGACCAGCCGGGAAGCACTGCTGCTGCTCCATTATCTGAAGAGCAACGATGCCGGGCTGCGCAGGAGAGGCTCGGGGATCACCGATCCGGACGAAATCGAGAGCTGAGTTGCGTCCATGAGTTTCGACCAGCGTGAGTTCAGGGACGCGGTCGCGCGTTTCCCGACCGGCGTGGCCGTCGTTACCGCGCGTGACGATCAGGGTGAGCTGCTGGGCGTGACGGTCAACTCGGTGACTTCGGTATCGCTTCAGCCTGCGCTGATGTCGTTCAGCTTGGGCAAGCACTTGCACAGCCTGCAGAAATTCATCGACGTCCAGCACTTTGCCATCAATGTGCTGCGCGAGGACCAGCACGCGATCTCGACCCGGTTCGCCACTGCGGGTAGCGACAAGTGGGCTGCCGTGTCGCCGGACGTCGGAGTGTTTGGCTGTCCGATCATCAGGCCGAATGTCGCCGCCTTCGAATGCGAGAGATATGCCTGCTACGAGGGCGGGGATCATCTCATCTTCATCGGTCGGGTCTTGCGGCTGGAAACGGCCGACCACGGCGAGCCGCTCGTCTTCTATCGCAGCCGATATCATCGCGTGAGCCGGCCCGTGAACGGATGCTCAGGAAAACCGGAGGCAGGTGGGCGCAACCCGTCGGCAGACGGACCGCCCAGGTTCGTACATCAGGAGGAGACGGTTGATGTCAATCAGGATCGATAGACGGAAGTTTCTGGCCTCGGTCGGCGTTGCCGGCGGGGCGATGGCATTGGGACCGCACCGGGCGCATTCGGAGGAGGTGACCCTGCGGGTGGTCAGCGCCTGGACCGAAGGCACGGCGTTTTCGCGGGCGTTCGAACGCTACGTCGATCGTGTCAACGAGACCGGCAAGGGCGTGATCCAGTTCAACTATCTCGGCGGCGGGTCGAAGATCATGAACGTCTTCGACATGGGCCAGGCGCTTCGGCGTGGCGTGTTCGACGTTCTGAACACCACTGCCGGCTACTACGGCAATCTCATGCCGGAAGCCAACGCCATGAAGCTGAAGCGCGTCTCCTATCAGGAATTCCGCGACAATGGCGGCTACGATTTCTACAACGAGCTGCTGGCCCAGAAGGTGAACGCCCACTGGCTGGGGCGCGGCAAGGGCGACGTTCCCTTCCACGTCTATCTGGGTGACAGCGTCCAGACGCTCAGCGAGCCGCGGTTCGATAATCTCAAGCTACGCGTCTCGCCGAACTATCGCGCCTTCTTTACAGCTCTTGGCGCCACGCTGGTCCAGACCCAGGGGTCCGAGATTTACACTGCCATGGAACGCAATGTCGTGGACGGGTACGGCTGGCCGATCCAGGGCATCGATGAGCTGGGCCTGCTGCCGGTGACGACAAAGCGCATCGATCCGGGATTCTACGTCGCACCCAACGAGATTCTCATCAACCTCGATGTCTGGAACAAGCTCGGCGACGAGCAGAAGGCGGTCCTGACGGATGCTGCCGAATGGGTCGAGACGTGGCTCGACAGCTACGAGGAAGAGGAGAACGAAAAGGCACGGAAGCTGCAGGCCGAAAACGGCATCGAGACCCTCGAATTCACCGGCGAACAGGCCGAGAAATACCTTGAGATTGCGTACGAGTCGGGCTGGGAAGAGTTGCTCAACATGGCACCTGAGAACGGCCCACGTCTACGTGAACTCATGAGCTGAGTGTAGGGTCTGGAGCACGGGGGCGGCCGTTCTGCCCGGATGCAGGCCGGCCGCCTCTTTCTGTCTCGATACCGCAATGCGCGCAATTGCACGACTATATGATCTGGCGCTGGACGCATGCGGCATGCTGTCCGGCCTGACGCTCCTCTTCATTGCCGGCGGAATCTTCGCCGATGTGCTGTACCGCAACCTGGTCGGCGGATCGTTTTCCTGGATTCTGGAAGGCACCGAGTATGCACTGTGCGTTGCGGTGTTCCTCGCCATTCCGTGGGCCATGCGCCAAGGCGGGCATGTTCGCATGGACGTGCTGCTGCGCATCGCCTCGCCGCCGCTCGGGCGGCAGATTGAAATCTTTGCCGACCTGATCGGATTCGCCATTGCCGCATGCGTGGCCGTGTACGGCGCACTTGCCGCATGGGAGGCCTACGAATCCAATACGATCATCTTCAAGAGCATCGTTTTTCCCGAGTGGTGGATCCTGTCGGTCCTGCCGCTTTCCATGACGTTCCTTGCCGTCGAGTTCCTGCGCCGGATCGCCCGGTTGCGGCGCGGTGAATACGACACCGATCTGCCCGTGGGGCTGTGAGCGCCAATGACCTGGGTCGCAAGTCTTGCCGTGTTGCTGGGTGGCCTGATGGCGCTCATGTTCGTTGCCATGCCGGTCGCCGTCGCCTTCTTCGGCATCAACCTCGTCGGCGCGTATCTGTTTCTTGGGGGCGAGGCGGGTCTGATCCAGCTGCCGCGGAACGCCATT
>Ga0079224_100001479_pt1 | contig 27097 bp, 25 predicted proteins | sample Stecom2015_FD_80414 | JGI IMG/M metagenome (GOLD analysis project Ga0079224, IMG submission 80414) | Agricultural soil microbial communities from Utah to study Nitrogen management - Steer compost 2015 | ecosystem: Environmental > Terrestrial > Soil > Agricultural land | place: USA: Utah... | reverse complement strand
GTCGCGCTGCCGCCGCCGCGCACTTTCACGCCGCTGCTTTCGCGGACTCTGCTGGTCGTGCTGGGCCTGATGATCGCCTTTCTGGCCGGTGTGCCGGTGGTAACAGCGGCCTGTGTCGCGGCTGCCTTGCTGCTGGTTTCGCGCCTGAACCCGGCCAAGCTGCTCGATCTCGACTGGGACCTGCTGGCATTTTTCGCCGGGCTGTTCGTCATCACCGGGGCGCTTACCACCACCGGCCTGAGCGCCAGCCTGTTTGAAAGCGCCAGCCCAATCCTGCAGGGCGGTATCCCGCTGTTCAGCCTGCTCGTCGCTGTCCTCAGCAACCTGGTATCGAATGTGCCGGCGGTGCTGCTGCTGCGACCAGAAATTCCCGCGTTTGCCAATCCTCAGCAGACCTGGCTGGCGCTGGCGATGGCCTCAACACTGGCAGGCAACTTCACCCTGCTCGGTTCGGCAGCCACGCTGATCGTGGCAGAAGTCGCCCGCGCACATGGAGCGCGCCTTGAATTTACGGCTTATCTGCGCGCCGGCATTCCGATCACCATCCTGACTCTGGCGTTCGGCATTGTATGGCTGGAGATCGTATTCTGACTCTGGCGCTCCGGTTCGCCGCCGTGCCTGTTACCCTGTATTGGCCGGAAGCTGGGCCTTCGTGTCTTCCTCGACCAGCAGCGGCCAGCTTTCTTCAATGTCATCGTAGCGGATGGTGACGGTTTCTTCGACCATCTCGCTGGAACTGCTGTTGAAGTCGGAATACCTGACCTCGGAAATCCACGCCTTTTTTACAGTCCACTGGCGCGTCGGTACGCCATCATCCACCGTCGTGATGACGAGGGTGCGGGTCGGCCTGACAATATCGGCCCCGGCGGCGAAGGTATCCCGTATCCAGCGATTGAACGGAGTGTGCGGGTCGCGCTGCACCATCTTTTTGATGGTAAATGGCTCCTGAAGTTTCTTCAGCGATGTGGTGGTTTTTACATCCAGCTTGAAGGTCACCAGCCCCTCAATCGCAAAAACGCCGGCAACCGGCTCGTCATCGAGCTTGATCTCAAATTCGTTGGCAACCAGACTGTCGATTGCGCGAATGCTGCTGTTTTCATCGGCCATGGCCTGTGCTCCTGCAAAATACCTCAATCTTACTCCGAGTATACATGAAACCCTGTCATTACGCAGTTGGCGGCTGGGGTCGGGCGCGTTCGAGACGACATGAGGCATCGGCCCGGACAAATGAAAACCCGGATTCGCGGAGAGGGGAGGGCGTGCGGACTGGCAGCGGCCACAGAATCCCGCCGTTACGATGCCCCACCCAGGTCCGCGCTCAGGTGGCGCAGCGCCAGCCATGTCCACAGGTTCAGCCCGGCATTCAGCAGCGGCCCTGTCACAAAGGGCAGCGTCCCGGGCCGAAAATAATGCTGCCAGGTCAGGTTTGTGCCGCCATAGCGTTCCGGTTCCAGCAGGATCACGCTCACATGATCGGCAATCAATGCGTCCTGCTCAATGCTGGAGGCCAGCAGACGCGGCGGGTCGAAGGCGATGACGTACTCGCGCAGGGTATAGAACCAGCCCAGATGCAGATAACGAATCGTGCCGACCCCATCGCGCGTATCGGCGTGGCTGCGATTAATGTTGACCTGCGTGACCAGCAGCAGCCAGCTACGCAGATGGCTTGAGTCGCTGATGATGGCAAACACGCGCCTGGGTGGCGCATCGAGAAAGACCGTCTGGCTCACACGCAGGGGAGCATCGCTGTAGGTATCAATATCCAGCCCGCCAACGATACGATCCCCCATTGTGGTTTCGCGTTCCTGAAAATCATCCTCCTGAGAATTATATCGGGCCGCTGCCAGCAAACAAAAGCGCGCCGTGAAGCTGTGGCTGATGCCGGACGCAGGCTGTCACGCAGCGCCCAGTTCAGTCTTGATACGGGGGTCCGTAAGAAACAGGTAGATAATCACCGCATCGATGACAGCAAGCAGTATCTCAAGGAGACCGCTGCCCCCAAATGACAGCAGCAGCAATACAATCAGGTTGACAGCGACCACAATCACAGTCCCCATGCGCGCCCACGAGCGTTTCTGCAACAGACCCACACTGACGGCGATCATGACCGGGCCGAGGATAATGCTGGCGATGCCGGCGACGAAAATCAGCGTGCGGATGGCCGCCACCCTGGCATTGACTACGGCCAGGCCGTCGCTCATTTCGTTTAATTCCGGGGCTTCAAACATCACGCCAGTACCCAGTCCGATTGCCCCGGCCAGCCCGCCAAAACAGATGCCCAGAATGCCGCCGATAATCAGATAATAGGCAACCCATTTAACCAGTTGTGCGCGATCAATATTCTCAAGCATAAGTAAGTTTCTCACTCAGGATGATGTGCTTATTTTGTGGTGTGATGTTGCCCTCCAGCACCAGCGTAGCAGGAGTTGCCTTCTCGCGCATCTCGACCTTTGAGGGGTACATTGGAGATTGAGGTAAGGGCGCGGGTTATCCGTCCAGACCTCATCTGCCAGCCTGAGGGCTGTCTTTCCCCCCACCAAATTCAGAGACAGGGTGAGGTGTCAGGAAGGGAACCCTGCTCCCCGGAATCCGGGTACATTCTTTGGGGGACTGTGAGAGGCAGAGTAGTGACGAGCCGGGGCGCACAAATACCTCATGCGCGGACATGGAAATCCTGCCGCCGCTGTGTTACAGTCGCTGCTATGGTGACTCTCTTCAGCCGCAGATTGTGGCGCGAACTGCAAACCCCGCCGCCGAGCCACTGGACACGATCCGCAGCCCGCCCTCGCAGCGGCGATCAAACGGCGCTGGTGCTGGCCTTTGCCCTGTCGGCGCTGATGCTCATCAGCGGCATCATCCTGAGTGTGATAGTCGTCTTCCGCGCGGCGGATCGCATCGCCCGCGCCCGCGAAACCGGCGCATTCGACCTGCTGGCCGTGACGCCGGGCGGCAGTTTTGGCGCATCGTGGGCCATCTTCACCGCCTCCCTGCACAGCGGCCTGACTCTGCCCACACTCACACGCCTGCGCCTGAGCGCCCTGCGCGCCGTGTTCCTCATCGGTCTGCTGACCCTGCTGCCGCTGTTCGTCACGGCGCTGGAAAGCAGCGACACCACCCTGCTCAACGATGTGTGGTCATGGCTGCTGTTTTATGCCTTCGTACTGCCGATGATGTACTTCGACCATATCTACGCGGTGGTTTCCGGCGGGCTGATTGGGACGCTGCTGCCCGATTACATCCGCAGCGAGGCCCGCGTCGTCGCCATTGTCGCCGGCGTGCTGCTGCATCTGACCGGCTACACCGTCGCGGCGCTGACCGGCGCGCTTATCCTGCCGGTGGTTTACGCATCACTCGGCATCGCCGGCTGGCTGGCGGATCTGATCCGCGTCGTACTGGCGCTGGCCGTGTTCGTGCTGGCCCATGAAGCAGCGGCCCTGCTGCTCTACCGCGCCACCCAGCTTCGCCTCAACCATCTGGAGATCATTCCGCCCGTAACGCCCGCGCCGTGACCAGCTTCGTCAGGCGCCACGCGGGGTAAAGCCCCGCCAGCAGCGCCGCGATCACCGCGACAGCGAATGCCTGCACAAATGGCCCCGGCTGCAAATCCAGCGCCAGCGTCCAGCCGAACGAGCGCACATTGATGACGTAGATCAGCACCAGCGCCAGCACAAAGCCCACCGGCAGCGCCAGCAGGCCGGCCGTCATGCCCATCAGCCCGGTCTGGATCAGCGTGAAGCGCCACAACTGGCGCGGCGTCATCCCGGTTGCGCGCATCACGCCATACTCGCGGGTGTGTTCCAGTTGCAGCGCCATCAGCGCGCTGAGGATGCCAATAAACGCGACCACCGTCGCCAGCAGTTGCAGCGCCCCCGTGATGCTGAAGGCACGCTCGAACACCTCGAACACCCCGGCGCGCAGTTCGCGATTGGCCTGCGCGTTCAGGTCGGTTCCCACCAGCGTCTCGGTTTTCAGATGGTCGATGGCGGCCTGCACGTCCGCGCCCGCTTCCAGAAACAAGGCGGCAGACGAGATGAACGGGTCGTCGTAATACTGGCGATAAACATCGTAGGCCATGAATACCGTGCCCTGATCGGTGGAATAATCGTAAAACACGCCGACGACAGGGAACGTCACCGGGCCAGCGTCGGTAAGCAGGGTCAGCCGGTTGTTTTCCGGGGTGATGCCCCGGCGGAAGGCGAATGGCTCGCTCACCATAACCTGCCCCTCGTCCAGCGCGGCCCAGTAATCCGCACGGTTGGCCCACGCGAAACGCCGGTCGCGCGCCGCTACCTCGCCTGACCCGGCGTTCAGGTTGACCGGCGGCAGGTCAGGGTAATCCGGCGCGACCACATTCACCGAGCGCACATATTCCAGACGCTCGACTCCTTCCAGCGCGGCCAGATCAGCGAGGATGGCCGGATCAACGTTGACGGTGGCGCGGTTGGCGGTAATCAACGGCGGCGCGACGTAAATATCCGCGCCGAGCGTCGTGTCCAGCCAGTCGGCGACGGTGTTGCGGAAGCTCCCGATCATCACACTTACGCCGACGATCACACTCACAGCGACGGTCAGCGCGGCAACAGCGACAGATGTACGGCTGAGGGCGCGCACCACCGCGCGCGGGGCCATGCGCCCCAGCACCCCGAAAATCGCGTCAGCCAGTGGGGTTGACAGGCGCATCAGCAGCAGCAGCACCGCCGGCGTGAACAGCGCCCCGGCCAGTACAATGGCGAACAGCGCCGTAAACGCTATTACCACATTCTGCGTTGGGATTTGCAGCAGCAGGTAGCCCGCCCCCACGAGCGCCACAGCAGCCAGAGTTGCCAGCGGAACCAACCGGAGCGCCCGCTGTTCAACATCCGAACGGCGCAGCACGCCCGCCGGCGGCGTGCGCGTGGCATCGACAGACGGAACCAGCGCAGCGGCGACACTGGCAAACAGGCCGATCAGCGCGCCCTTGACCAGCGTAAGCGGCGCGACGGTCACCCCCTGCACATTGACCGTGTAGTACAGGTCGCTGATGGTCTGCGAAACCAGCCCCACCGCGCCGCGTCCAAACAGCACACCCAGACCGAGGCCGAACACCGTCCCCACCAGCCCCAGCAGAAACGCTTCGCCCAGAATCAGCGCGAAAATCTGGCGGCGAGTCGCGCCGAGTGCCCGCAGCGTCCCGATCACCGGCCGGCGCTGCACCACGCTGAATGTCACCGTGTTATAGATCAGAAAGACACCAACAGTCAGCGCCAGCAGGCTCAGCGCCTGCAAATTGAGTTCAAAGGCGGCGGTCATCTGGCTGAGGGTGCTGTTGGCTTCCTGCACAGTGTTCAGGATGACGCCGGGGGGCAGCAGCGCCTCGATCTGCGCTGTGTCGTAATCGTCCGGCAGAATCAGGTCGATGCGCGTCAGATAGCCGGGCCGTCCGATCATCTCCTGCGCGCTGGCGATGTCGGTCAGCAGCAGATCATCCAGTGCCTGCGCGCTCACACGATCCGCCGGTTGCAGCAGGCCGACCACGCGCACATCGACCCGCCTGTCGCCGGGCCGCAGCGTGATCGTGTCGCCCGCCCGGACACCAAAGCGTTCGGCCAGCGTCTGGCTTATCAGCACCGTGTTCGGCTCGGCAATGAAGTTGTTGAGCGCCTCAAAAGCGTTCTGGTTTTCGCCCGCAACTTCGATCTCACTCAGGTAATCGCGGAAGGGCGGCTCGGCAAACGGTTCCACCCCCAGCAGGCGCAGCGGCTGGTCACCCAGATCGACACCGCGCACATACTCGCTGACCACCGGAGCGGCAGCGCGCAGGCCAAGATCAATGCGCAGGCGGGTGTAGACCTCCGTCGGCAGACCGGCCGGCCCGCCGGTGATCTGGTGGGTTGCCCGCCCGGTGATGCTCTCGGTGCTGAGGGTGAAAGCCCGGCTGGCGGAGCCGTTGGCAAGGTCGATAGCGATCACCATCGCCACGCCGAGGGCCACACCCACCACAAACAACAGGCTTTGCAGAAAACGCCGGGCGATATAACGGCGTGCCAGGCGGAGAATCACAACCATACCGGTCTCCCGCTATGCGCAGATCATTATTTGACTGTGATCGAAAGTGAAGTTCACAGTTGCGGAGTGGATTGTGAGGCGAATGCGAACGGCGGCTGGCCGTCCGGTCATGCTTCGCTGAGTTCGCCCTGTTGCTCTTTGTTGAGTTCGCTCTGCTGCTCTTCGCCGCTGTAGCCCAAACGCTCCAGTGCTTCCAGCGCGGCGGCGCGGAATTTGGCATCTGGCGAACTCGCCATGAGCAGCAGCGGTTTGATCGCGCGCGGATCGCCCAGCTTGCCCAGCGCCTCTGCAGCGTTGAGCGGTGTTTGCAGGCCGGGGGCATCCAGCGCCTTAATCAGCGCCATCACAGCGCGAGTATCCCCCAGTTGGCCCAGCATCAGGGCGGCCCGGCCTCGCACGATCAGATCTTCATTACGATTCTGGACAGCCATGATAAGCGCGGTGATGGCCTGGTCGCCGCCAGCCATCCCCAGTTTCATCACGGCAGTCCGGCGCTTCTCTTTGTTAAAATCGCGCAGTTCAGCCAGGAATTGCTTGATTTCGGCAGGGTCAGACTCGGACATTGGGCTTGCCTCTTTCTAAAGCACGGTCTTTGAAATACCCTCGGATCAAGTCTTTTCTCATAAGCCTGCCTCTATTATAGCATGAGGCTGCTGCATTGTAATCAAAAGCTGTCCATCATGGATTCGGCATATCCGATCCGCCAGCGGGACGATTTCCGGGTTATGAGTTGCCATCACCAGCGTTTTGCCCGCTTCGCGTGTTAATTGTAGCAGCAGGTCGAGCACCCTCCGGCCTGTCTCTTCGTCCAGATTTCCCGTTGGTTCATCGGCCAGGACCAGCGCCGGTTCCTGAATCAGCGCCCGCGCAATCGCCACCCGCTGCTGTTCGCCCCCGCTGAGTTTGTCGGGGAAGGCATCGGCCCGGTTCGCCAGCCCAACCCGTTCCAGCAGGTCGCGCCCGCGCTGCTCGACGGTCTGGCGTGGCACGCCGCGCAGTTCCGATGGCAGGGTGATGTTCTCCAGTACGGTCAGCGTGGGGATGAGGTTGAAAAACTGGAAGACGATGCCAATATGGTCCCGACGGAACAGGGTTTGCTGGCGTTCATCCAGCGCGGTGATGTCCGTGTCATCAATACAGATTCGCCCGCCATCGGGATTGTCGATACCGCTCATCAGATTAAGCAGAGTGCTTTTGCCACTGCCGCTTTTACCAAGTATTACGAAAAATTCGCCGGATTGGATTTCCAGATCGACCCCATCCAGCACGGCGCGCGATCTGCCACCTTCGTGGTAGATTTTTGTCAGCCCCGTGATCTGGACAATGGGTTTCATGAAAAGTGTAAACTTTCAACTTTTGTTACCGATTTCACGCATTCTACCACAAGGTAACATTTCAAAGGCATAAAATCATCTGAATATTTGCTAAAGGTGGAGGTGAAAGGTGTCATAATATTCCGAGTGCCGCGTCATGAAGACACGCCTTCAGGAGTCGAGAAGGGTCGCTCAGGCCCATCGCTGCCCTGTGGTTAATCCTCGAAAATGGCCCGGACAGCCAGCGTAAAACCCGGTAATACATCACCGCCGTCGAGTGTGCCATCCACACCGATCAACTGCGCCGGTTTGCCGGGATGATGCACCTCAACCCACTGTGACACCGGGTAAACCACCCACACTATCGTACCCACTGCCAGATAACTGCTAATCTTCAGGCGGAGTTCGCGCTGCTCCTGCGCACTGTCTTCATCGGAGATCACCTCGACAGCCAGTTCCGACGGGTTCGGGTTCGCGCCCTGTCGGGCCAGTTCCCGCTGACGGGCCTTGCTGATATAGGCGACATCCGGCGCGTAACGTTCCCCGGCGACATTGTACAGGCCAGCCTCCCCGGTGACTCGCCCAATAGGGTTTTGGGCGAGAAACGCATGAAAGAAGTAAATGATCTTCGCCGCAATAGCAGAAACAAACGGATTGCTTGGCGCTTCGATAAACTCCCCGGCGATGTATTCAAAAATTCTGTCGCCGAGATCGGCACGCTGGATAAATTCGTCAAATGCCTCAACACTGATAAGCGTTCGTTCGACCGCCATGATGATCCTCTAGCTCACATCTGTACCCCATTATACCTGAAGCCCCCTGTTTCCGGGGGGATGCGACCAAATTGTTGACACAGACCCAAATTCCTGCTACTTTGCAGAGATATGCACACGGAGGTGCAATCTTACAATGTCAGTCTCCACACATCTCCAATAGTGACCATTACCGGATCAGTGCGGCCCTGCGCCGGCTGATGCCTCCTCTGGTCTCGCTAACACAAACAACATGATTGGCTGATGCGGCCAATCCACGCCGCTGCTTTGGCGGTGTGCCGTGTGCATCAAGAGGTTTGTATGCATTCAACTGAATACGGGCAGCGTCGTCTGGACGCGACTGCTGTCTATCTGATTCTGCGCGGGGGCATCTCCCTGTTTTTCGGGCTGGTGTTCACCGTCAACATGATCTACTTCGTGACCGACTTGCAGCTCAACCCGCTTCAACTGGTGCTGGTGGGCACGGTCATGGAAGCAGCCGTCTTTCTGTTCGAGGTTCCAACGGGGGTAGTGGCCGATGTCTACAGCCGCCGCCTGTCGATCATCCTTGGTGTGGTTCTGCTCGGCCTGTCGTTTGTGCTGCTGGGCGCAGTGCCGACCTACGCGGCGGTGTTGATCGCGCAGGTGATCTGGGGCATTGGCTACACGTTCACCAGCGGCGCTGTCGAAGCGTGGATCGCTGATGAGGTCGGCGAACAGCGTGCCGGGCAGATTTTCATGCGCGGTTCGCAGGCCGGCTCCCTCGGCTCGATCATCGGCACGATTGCCGCCGTCGGGCTGGCAGCGGTCACCGGGCTTCACGTGCCGATCCTGCTGGGCGGGGTGCTGCTGCTGGGGCTGGCGCTGTTCCTAATCGCCACCATGCCGGAAACCGGCTTCAGGCGCGCTTCAGGTGATGAACGCCGTTCGTGGGCCGCCATGTTCGATACCTTCCGTGATGGCGTGCGCCTGGTGCGTATCAAGCCGGTGCTGATCGGCATTCTTGCCATCGGCGTGGTCTATGGGGTTGCCAGCGAAGGCTATGACCGCCTGTGGCACAAACATCTGATCGACACCATCACCCTGCCCGGCCCCTTCGAGCCGGTGGTCTGGTTCGGCATTATCAGTCTGGCCGGTACGGGCATCAGTCTGGTGCTGAAAGAAGTGGTGCGCCGCCGGGTCGATTTCAACAGCCCGGTCGGTGTAGCGCGGGCAGCAATGGTGCTGAATGCGCTGATCGCCGGGGGCATCCTCGTGCTGGCGCTGACCGATAACCTGATCGTGGCTGTCGCCGCGCTGTGGCTGATCGGCCCGCTGCGTGCCACCAGCGACCCGGTGTTTACCGCCTGGATCAACCAGAGCCTCGACCCCAGAGTCCGGGCGACGGTGCTGTCGATGAGCGGGCAGGTCGATGCGCTGGGGCAGGTGGTCGGCGGCCCGGCGGTGGGCATGGTCGGCAGTCTGGTCTCGGTGCGGGCGGCGCTGGCCGTCAGTGCTGTGATCTGGGCGGCGGCCACCCCACTCTACCGGCGCTCAATCCGCCGGCCGGCTGCCGTTATAGAACCGGCCAGCGGGGACTGAATGCTGAATGCGGGGGCGCGCATCACGTTGCGCCCCTGCTTACACCTCAGCGGATGAAGCCGTGTTTGCGCAGCCAGGCCAGCAGTTCATCGGCGTTTGGTTCGGTAATCATCGCGCCCCGGTCGATGCCGCGCGGGCTGGATCCGTAAGGCAGCGGCACAGGCTCCTCGATGGGCAGATTGCCACCAATTTCGGCTACGACCAGCGTTGGTACGGACAAAAACCCCGTCCACTGCTGCACCCGTGCCCGCGCTTCGGGGTCTTTATCGATAAACAGCTCGCGGTAGGCAACACCCTCCTGCTGCAAGACATGCTTGGCAGTTGTAATATACGGGCATCCATAGGTGCGCGAATACATCACCAGTTCTTTGACCATCCATTATTTCCGTTCGTTCCATGCAGACTACGTCGATCACGATTCCGCAGATTCCAGCGGCGGCGCCTGCCCCGGCTGCAAGAAGCACAGGATACCATCGGCCACGCCGCGCGCCGCGTGCTCCGGTCTTTCGGTCAGCAGTGCGCGATCTGCCAGCATAAATCCCAGTTCGATAATCACCGCCGGGGTCAGCGGATGAATTTCGCGGAAGGTGTGGTAATTGGTCATATCTTCAGTCAGGCCATAATGCCGTTCCAGACCGGTCGCCTGCTCGTAATACTGGGCGATGCAGTCCACCAGAATTTCATCGTCGCCGCGCGCCGTGACACGAGCCGCCGCTGCCGCCACCAGATAGCCAGATACCACCTCACCGAAATTCTGACAGGTATTGGAGTGGATCGAAACCAGCGCCGCCGCCTGATAATCATCGAGGCGTGGATCAAATTCATCGAGCAAATCCACCGAAAAGCCCTGCGCCCGCAGTTCGCGCACGACAAGCTGTGCCACGTTGAAATTAATGTCCGCTTCCGTCAGGCCGTCGGGGCATACCGCGCCAGGGTCGAGTTCCGGCCCGCGATGGCCGGCGACGATGCCGATCTTGCGCAGCCAGTTGGGGGTTGGCTGAACGGTTGGCAGCGGGGCAGCCTGTCGCGGTTCGTTGATCTGGCTCAGTTCGCTGCGCACTTCGTTGGAAATGAACTGCGACGGTGTCCACCAGACGAATATCGTCGCCATAAGACCAGCAGCCACCCCCACGACTATGAATGAGCGCAGCATCCCACCAATTGCGCCCACCGCGCGCTGCCGGCGTTTGGCGCGGCGGCGCTGTGTCCGCCGAAGCCGCTGCGTTTCCAGCGCAGCCGCATATTTGCGCCGGCGCTCGGCCTCCGTTTCAGTCGGTTCAGCCGGCAGCGGCATTTCTGCCGCCGGTACATCCTCGTCGGGCGGCGCCGGCTCCTCATCTTCCGCCGGCGTGTCAGGAATACCCGCGCGCTGCGCAGCCTGTCGCATCATTTCCATAAAGGCAACGGAAGCCGGGACTTCGGGTTCAGGGTTGTCATCCTCAAAGCGGGGCGCTTCAGGCATTCAGACTATCTCACAGCAACGAGTTTGGTGCATTCATTGTAGGTCATCTGTGATGACACCGCAATGAGCCAGCGGCATCCAGCATCTGTTCAAATCGCCTAATCCAGCACGGTCAACCGGGCGAAACTGGCGGCCAACCGCTTGATGCCGTGCGCCTTGAAGGCCACCGTAACTTCCTCGTCATCTCCGCTCGGCTGGCTTTCGATCACCGTACCTTCGCCAAATTTGGCATGATGCACCCGCATCCCCGACCTGTATTGCAGGCTCGGCCCTGATCTGGCTGCTGCTGCCCCCGTAGGAAACTGGATGATCTTGGAGCGCCCGGCTGACGAACCGGTCTGGCCCCACGTGGTTTCGCGCTGGTAGCTGATGCTGTCGCGCAGATTGCCGCTGGCGCTGGAGTAGATACCTTCAATGAGTTCGGCAGGAATATCGGCCAGGAAGCGCGACGGTAGATTCGTATCGCTGCCGCCGTACAGAAAGCGGCGGAAAGCGTAGGTCAGGTATACCTGATCCTTGGCCCGCGTCAGGCCCACATACATCAACCGGCGTTCCTCGGCCATGCCTTCGGGGTCATCCATCGACCGCAAATGCGGCAGCAGGCCATCTTCCATCCCGGTCATAAACACGACCGGAAATTCCAGCCCCTTGGCGCTGTGCAGGGTGAGCAGCGTCACCGCGTCGGCGTCCTCATCCAGCGTATCGACATCGGCTACCAGCGCAGTTTCAGTCAGGAAGTCCGCCAGTGTCTGACCTTCGTTCTGCGCATTTTCCAACCGTCCGCGCAGTTCCTGCAAGTTTTCCTCACGCTCGGTGATCTGTTCCGGGCGGTCACTGATTTCGTGGATATACAGCCGGTAGCGCGTGCCGATCATGATGCTGTCGAACAGCGCCACCAGATCGCCCGCCTCCGCGATCTTCTGCCATTCGCGCATCTGCTTGGCAAACTCGACCAGACTGTTCAGGGCGCGGCCCGAAAGCGGCGTGACCTCGCCGTTGATGAGCGCGTCGAACGCCTGGGCATAACTCATGTGCTGCTGACCGACCCACATCTGAAAGCCGGCCAGCGATTTCTTGCCAATGCCGCGCTTGGGCACGTTGATAATACGGCTGAAGCTGACGGAATCATCCGGGTTATGGATGACGCGCAGATATGCCAGCAGGTCGCGCACTTCGCGCCGTTTGTAAAAGCCCACCCCGCCGACCAGTTTATAAGGGACATTTTCGCGGATGAAGGCTTCTTCGATGGCGCGGGACTGAGCGTTGGTGCGGTACATCACGGCGAAATCCCGGTAGTTCAGGTTCTCCGTATGCTTGAGATACTCGACCTTCTGCGCGACGTATTCGCCTTCTTCGCCCTCGTTGTAAGCTTCGTACAGGTAGATTTTTGCGCCGCCCTTGCGCTCAGTGAAAAGCTCTTTGCGCTGGCGGTGGGGATTCTTGTCGATCACGGCGCGGGCGGCATCCAGCACAATCTGGGTCGAGCGGTAGTTCTGCGCCAGAATAATCAGCTTGGCGTCAGGGTAATCCTGCCGGAAATGCATCACGTTGCGGTAATCCGCCCCGCGAAAGGCATAGATGCCCTGATCTTCGTCACCGACGACGAAGATGTTATTCTGAGGACGCCCGAACAACTGCACCAGTTTGTACTGGGCCATGTTGGTATCCTGAAATTCATCGACCAGAATATGCTCGTAGAAGCGCCCGTACTTCTCGACAACTTCGGGATTCTCGCGCAGCAGCAGCACCGTCTGCATGAGCAGATCATCAAAATCCATCGCATTGTTGGCGACCAGAATTTCCTGATAGACCGGGTAGACACGGGCGACGATTTCGTGAAAATAATCCGCCGCTTTGAACTGCTCCGGCGTGATGAGTTCGTTTTTGGCGTTGGAAATGGCCCCCAGTACCCGGCGCGGGCTGTAGCGTTTGGTATCGATGTTGAGTTCGGCCATCGCCTGCGTGACAACGGATACCTGATCGTCGGTATCGTAGATGAGGTAATCGCTGCGGTAGGGGGTGTGTTCGGCTTCGCGCCGCAGGATACGGGCACAGATGGCGTGGAACGTGCCGATCTGAATCCCCTTGAGCCGGCCGCTGAGCAGATTTTCCGCCCGCGTGCGCATTTCTCTGGCCGCTTTGTTGGTGAAGGTCACGGCCATGATCGCACCCGGATAAACACCCATCTCCTTGACCAGATAGGCGAGGCGGTGAGTCAGCACACGGGTTTTACCGCTGCCCGGCCCGGCGTAGATAATCACCGGCCCCGCGCCTGCGGTAACGGCTTCGCGCTGCTGCGGGTTCAGCCCGTCCAATAACCCTGCTGCCATTGTATTACCCCCGTGTCTCATCGCTGGCACGCCTCTATTGTGACACGGCAGGGGCACTTAATTCAACAGCGGGTTGCTACCTGTTCTTGAGCAGCGCCTCCTCGGAATGCGAGGAAACTTCCTTCACAAAATGCGTATAGACCCGCAGGTCTTCTTCGGGCAGCATCCCATTCTGTCGCTCGATGTAAAAGTCCGCCACGATTTGCGCCTGCGCTTCCCGATTAAAAGCGCCCATCCCCTGACCTTTGTCTTTTACTTTCCTGAGGTTGTCTAATCCGCCATACTGGTACGCGCCGTTGCCCTTTTCAATCTGCGCATGAATCGCCTGCGGCATGTACATTGCCCCGGCAGTTTCATACTGCCAGACATGGCTCATCTCGTGGATCAGGGTATGGTCATCCAGTCCGCCCCAGCCGTTGATGGTATGAAAACTCACGTATTCGCGCTTGGTGAACGCCGGGCCAAGGATGGCTTTGTCGTCAACCCGCACCAGCGCGTAATCAATCCTACTGCCGAAGATCGAACGCGCCTTTGCCTTTTCGCTGCTGCTCAGTTCGCGGGTGTTAAATTTGATGAAATCCATAATGGTTTCATAAACTTCACCAATGCCCAGTACCTCCAGACCGTAGACGGTCAGCGTCCCCACCCATTTCAGGAAGTCTGTCCAGGTAGAGGCTTTACCGAGCGATTTCCACCACTCCAGGGACCAGGGCTTGAGGCTCTTGACCCCTTCCCAGATATGCACAACGGCGCGTTTCAGCCGCGCGGGCAGTTTGACAATCCAGCGTTTTGCCCGGTGGAAAACCCCCTTGAGTTTCGACCATGTTTGCTTGCCGACCCATTTAAGCCCGGTCCATACTTTCCCGGCGGCTTTTTTCAGCCAGCCAACGGCCTTTTTGAGGCCGCCACCAACGGTTTTCGCAGCCTTCTTAACCCAGCTGACAGCCTTCTTGACTCCGCCGCTAACGGATTTCACGGCCTTCTTGACCCCGCTAGTAACGGATTTCACGGCCTTCTTGACCCCGCTGCCAACGGATTTCGCAGTATCCTTGACCCAGCCGCCAGCTTTTTTGACGCCTTTTTTGATCGATGACCATAAGCCGCGTTGCAGGGTAGAGCCTCCGGCTTTATGCACAATCCGGGGCTGTTGCCCTGCGCCGGCGTCCTGCCGGTCTGCTGCCAGCAGCCGCTGCACAGCCTGATTGCCGATGGTCCGCTGCAACCTGAGGATTGTGTCAGGTGTCAGGGATCGGGCATCAAGCTGCGTAACAGCTGAGTCATCGCTTCGACGCAGCAAACGCTCGGTGGTGTAGCTGGGGCCAATTTCTTCTTTCGCCGGTGCGGGAACGCGGCGCTTCCGTGGCTTGACTTGCCGAGACTTCGCGGCCAGTTTGCTCATGAGATCAAGCCTGAATATATTCCTCCGATATAAAATATCCTAGCGGAGAAATTGTCACACCGCAAATGCTCGACAGCCGGGCGATCTGATTATCGGGTCGGTGTGGCAGTCGGCGTGGGGGTTGGCGTGGTCATGGGGTTCAGGCGCGGAACCTGAGCAAGCTGCTCAGCGGTGATATTGAACAGCCGGGTCCAGCCCCAGCCTGTCGCCTCTTCGGCAGCGACAAACAGCCAGCGCCCATCCCGTGTGACACCCAGCGGGATCACCTCCGTGCCGTATGGCAGTTCTGCGGTCACCGGCGCGCTGAAGGCCGGGCGATCATGCAGGCGCAGGTTGAAACTGGTCTCAATCAGGGCGGAAGGCGGAACCAGTTCCTCACCCGCCGGGTCAGGAACCAGCACGGGCAGCTCGTCCGGGTTGCCGCGCACTGTGACGGTGAAATAGGCCACCCAGCCCGCAAGCTCATCATTTTCGATATAGAGCCAGTCGTTGTTGTAATTACTGCGCGCCGTGACCATCGCCCGGTCTTCGACATCAAGCTGACCCACAATATCGTAATTGATGCCCGGCCCGCTGCGGACATTGACCCGCCCGAAGGCCACAATACTGACGCCATCGGGCGCAGGTGTCAGATCGGCGGAAGAGTCTGCGTTTGGGGGCGTGGGGTGAATAATCGCCAGCGAATCGACGCTGCCGCTGAGCGTCACCGTGAACACAGCCACCCAGCCTTCTGTGCCGTCCGGGAGGGCGACATACAGCCAGCGTGTCGCGTCGCTGTCACGGCCCAGCACCGGCACGGTATCGCCATCCTCCAGCTTGCCAACAATGTCGAACTGGGTGCTAGGTCCGCTGCGAACATTCACCGTCTGATAAACGCTGGCCGTGACGTTCGACTCCTGCGCGGCAAGCGGGACGGTTAAACTGCCCAGAGTCAGCAGTGCAATGGTCAGATAGCGCATGGGGAATCCATACCTGCTTGATAACATACCCGTTTATTATACCAGTACAGCCTGCCGCCGTGAGTGGGGAAATTGTTAATGGGGCTGTTGGCGAACTCATCTTTGAACGTATGTTTCCGCAACACCCCCACCTGGCCTCCCCCGCCCCACAGGGACGCTTTGCAGAATTCGGGGGAGGTGGCTGCCGTAGGCAGACGGAGGGGGTTAAATTGCGCAATAGGGTAGCGTAGCTTAATTCGCCAACACCATCGTTAACGGGGCCTGGCTCAGGCCCAGGTTGCCAGTTCGTCAATAAGCGGATGCCCGCCGCAGCAGAGCGCGCATCTGGTCGATGACCGGCGTGCCCGAAGCAGCGACCACCGGCTGGCCGAAGTGGACGGTGACAGCCGTATCCCGGTAGCGGGGCAGCATGACCTGAAGCGTGGCGGCAACCCATTCGCGCTGTCTGGGTGTGCGATACAGCCGCGCCAGAGGATGCCGCAGCGCAGCCGGGGAAATCACGCCGCTGACAGCCACCGGCAGCACCGCCAGATCAGGCACGAACCGGGCCAGCAGGTCGATACTGTCCGACCAGCCGGCCAGCGAGTCCGCCGCGTCGGTGTGCAGCGCCGGGTCTGGTTCGATCTGCCCGCCGGGGAAATTGAGCAGCGCGCCGCCTGATCGCAAATGAGCCTCCGCCTGCCGCACCGCTGGCAGCCGCCGCTGCGGGTCTTCGGGTACGAAAATGAGATAGGGCAGGATATTGGGCAGCAGGCGCAGAATGGGCCGTTCCGCCGCGAGGATGCGCAAATCCGGGCGCTGCACCTGCGCGAAGATCGCCATGGCATCGACCATACCGGGGTGATTGCTGACGATCAGCAGCGGGCCGCCTGACGGGGGTGGTTCGCCATACACCCGCACCGAACGGGTGAACTGTTCCAGCAGCCACACTGAACCGGCTGCCAGTCCCTCGCTACCGACCAGCCGGTCATAATGAAAAACCGTCTCGGTGATGCGGCGCGCCGGGGCGACAAACAGGCGTTTGAGGACACCGTGCAACGGGTCGAGCCGGAAGGCTTTGGTCATGTCCAGCGCGTTCTGGGCGGCTGCCGCCGCAAAGTCGGCCTCGTAAAGCGGGTAATCCGCCATGATTTTGTCTCGCCGTAAAACGATAGAGAAAGCCTAGTCGGTATTGCTTAGGCGAAAAAGAATAGCCGGTAAGCGTGTCATGATTCTTGTGCCGGCACTTCTGATGGAATCCGGATTTCTGACAAAGTATACTGCATCGTTCATAATTGTATTGGAATTGGCAGGCGAGAAAGCCGGAGGTCGGGCTTGAGCATTAGTGTCAGACATGCCAAAGAGACAGCCCGGCAGTGGGTGCTCGAAGAGGCCAGTCGGGAACCCGGCTTTGCCGGCGCTTTCCTTCACGGTTCGATCAACTGGCTCCCCGATGATGCCACGCTGCCGGCCGCGTCTGATGTTGATGTCATGGTGGTACTGGCGGACAGGTCATCGCGGCTCAGAACCGGCAAATTCATCTACCACGACGTACTTCTCGAAGTCTCCAGCCTGACGAGCGACCGGCTTCAATCCCCTGAGCAGTTGCTCGGAAATTACCAGTTAGCGAGCAGTTTCAGAACGCCGGCCATCATTGCGGACCCGGCGGGCCGGCTGGCAGAGGTGCAGGCGGTTGTGTCCCGGAACTTTGCCCGGCGCGAATGGGTCCGCCGGCGCTGTGAGGATGCCCGGCACAAGGCTCAGCGTGATCTCGACTCCGTAAACGACGCCAGAATTTTTGCCGATCAGGTATTGGCCTGGCTTTTCGGGACCGGCAAGACCGCTCACATCCTGCTCGTCGCCGGTCTGATGAACCCCACTGTGCGGCGCAGGTATGTATCCGTGCGCGAACTGCTGCGCGACTACGGGCATCTGGACCTGCATGAGAACCTGCTGGAAACATTAGGCTGCGCCCGGATGAGCCGGCGGCAGGCAGAGCAGCATCTGGCTTCGCTCGTCGCCGCCTTCGATACAGCCCGCACACTTATCAGGACGCCGTTCCCCTTCGCTTCCGATATCAGCGCAGCGGCCCGTCCAATCGCCATTGACGGCAGCCGCGAACTTATTGAGGCAGGCTACCATCGAGAAGCCGTTTTCTGGATAGCGGTGACCAGTTGCCGCTGTCAGGTGATCCTGTCTCATGATGCACCCGCGCCGGTGCGGGACCGATTCAGCCCCGGCCACCAGCATCTGCTGAACGATCTAGGGATCGCTTCCCCCACCGATCTGCGGCGTCGCGCTGATATGACCGGAGAGTGCCTTCCCCATATATGGGACGTGGCCCAGGCGATCCTGGCGGCTAATCCGGCAGTGCAGGATTAGCGGGCATAGCCGATTCCATGAGTTGCTCAATGCCCCTGCCTATTCCTCTGCCAGCGCATACACCTGCGCGCCGTCGGCCTCGAAGACGAGTTCCAGATACGCCGCGTCAGCCACCGCCGATTCCATAACAAAATCCCACGCGAATGGCTCATTCCAGCGCCAGGCTTCAGCGAAGCTGGCAGGATTACCGATGATCTGCGGCACGATCACATAATCGATGCCGTGTGTCCGCAGCAGCTCCGCATTGTCAACATCAGCCGGGTCGCGCCAGAAGGCGCGCAGTCGTTCCTGCTCCGTCAGGCTGGCTTCTGTGTTCTGGAAAAAAGGCTGCCAGCGGAAGTACACGCTGTCTCGCTCGCTGATGACCGGAACCCAATCGCCTTCGTGCGAGTTGTCGAACTGCGTGCCGGGGAAATTGAGCACGCGGGCATCAGGCGGCGTGTTTTCGCGCAGCCACGTCATCGCCTGCACATCCGCATGGGAAGCGAAAGCGCCGAAGAAACTCACCCGCCCCTTGCTCGCTTGCAGCAGCGGCTGATTGAGCAACGCCAGCGCCAGCGCGATCACCATCCCCGCGCCGATCAGACCATAAGCATAATGATGCAGCGCCGCGCCCAGCCGCGCCTCCAGCAGCCGGTCCCACAGCCACAGCAAACCCATCCCGCCCAGAATCGTGTAGGGGATAATCGGGCCGTGCCACGCGATGCTGAAGGGATAATCGTAGCGGAACAGGGGCAGCCAGGGCAGCAGCGTTTCGAGGATGCCGAACGCGGCAAAATCAGCGATCAGCACCAGCCAGCCGAGCGCCAGTATCACCGCCTGATCGCGCCGCCGCACCCCGATGATCGCGCCGATCAGCCCCACCGGAACGATCCACACGCCATGAAAGACCACCATCGTGCGCAGATAATCCACACTGCGGGCAAACGGCGATACCGCCCCGGCGCCAAGCTGGTCGCGGATGCTCAGCAGCCAGGGCGAAATCGCCAGCAGCGCCAGCGCCGGCACACCGAACACCAGCACCAGCCAGGGCCGCAGCCCCGGACGCGGCGTGCCCAGCCACATCGTCAGCAGCCAGGGAACATAACCCAGCACGAGAATGATGGTCGTATCCGGGTGGCTGATGGCAACTGCGCCGAGCATCAGGCCGGCTCCGACAGCATCGGCGCTGGATTCATGCCGCAGGTAGCGCAGCACGTAGATGACAAACGCCAGCGCAAACACCAGTCCCAGCAGCGCCGTATAGTGCGAATCCATATAGGCGAGGAACAACCCCATCCCGGCCAGCATCGCCAGTGCCATCGCCCGGCCCAGCCGCTTATCCTGAATCTCGCTGCCCAGATCATAGGCCAGCCACACGCACAGCAATCCCAGCACCGACGCTATCGCAAACTGAACACTGTGCAGCGCCTGATCGAGCTGCTGGCTGAGATAGGCGCTCAGCAGGGTAAAACCCGGCGCGTACAGATAGGTAATCTCCGGGCGGAACGGGGCCAGCGTATCAAAGCTGCCCCCCAGCCGCGCCATCAGCGCCAGATAGCCAAAACCCTGCGCGTCGGTGTCCAGCGGCACGGGCAGTACCAGCGCCGGCAGCACGAAGATCAACGCTACCAGCCCAAAGAACGGCAGATCGCGCGGGCCGGGCCAGCCCTGCGCCGCGTCGGCCAGTTCCTCGCCGCGTTGTTCGGCGCGCATCTGCCCGTAAGACAGCGTCCCGCCGAGGAAGATCGTCGTCACCAGCGCGAACAGCAGATAATCGATCACCAGCGTATTCCAGCCGAACAGCATCGCCCAGAACAGCGACCCGCCGATCACCACCGCCAGCGCCAGCGCCGCATTCAGCCCGATGCGCGGCTGTCTGGTCGGCCACGCCGGGGCCAGCATCGCCCCCGCGCCGATCACAACCGCCCCAAAAATGAAGACCACGAAGAAAGGCATAGTGGTAACATCCATTTGCAACACGTTTCACAAGTATAACCGCTATAACCGAAGTCCCATAGGTGCGGGGCAAAATCTGGTGATAAGATGGGGTCACATTCTATTGTTAAGATATTGTTGAGGATATACGATGCTGCGCAAGATGACGACGACTGTCCTGACGCCCCGGAACGTCGCCGATGCCACCGAAATTGCCCGCCTCGGCGACGACTACACCGGGCCGGTGGAGATCGTCGCTTTCAGTCCCGATGGCGCGCTGCTGGCCTGCTCGACCTATGACCGCCTGTACATCTGGGACGTGAAACATCGCAAGCTGCTGTGGGAACGCGACATGCCGGCCCAGAGTCTGGCCTTCAGCCCGGACAGCACCGTGCTGGTCGTTGCCGGGCGCGATGTAATCTTTCTGGATATGCCGGCTGGCGAACAGCAGGGCGCATTAAAAGGCCATGCACAGGGGACTACCTGCGTCGCCTTCAGCCCCGATGGCGCGCTGCTGGCTTCCGGCGGTATGGATGGTCAGGTGCGAATCGGTAATCTCAGAACGCGGCGGCTGGCCGGCCAGTTTGAACATGCGGCTCAGGTGCGCGCACTGGCCTTCAGCCCGGACGGCGAAACGCTGGCAACCATAAGCTGGGATTCCGGCCATCAACCCAAACAGGTCAGCCTGTGGGACATCGCCAGCGGCCAACGGCGCGAGACTCTGCCCTGCATCCGCGAAAAGTATCTGGCCTTCAGCCCGGATGGCGCGTGGCTGGCGGTTGATGGCAAGGTGTTTAGCCTGACCGATCCTGACCGCCGCGTCGTCCACGATCTCAACGAGCGCCAGATTGCCTTCAGCCCTGACGGGCAGATGATGGCGACCTGCCACAACAATTTCCCCACCATCGGCCTGTGGGATGCGGCCAGCGGCGAAAAGCTGGCCGTGCTCAAGGGGCACAATGACCCGGTGCTGTGCCTTGCTTTTAATGCCGCTGGCACGCTGCTGGCCTCCGGCAGCGGTTCGCTGGGCGCGGGAGCCATCCTGCGCGGCGAGGCCGAAGAGGTCGAAAGCGATCTCAGCGTGCGCCTGTGGGGTGTGCCGGCTGCGCCGCCGCAAAAAGAGACTCCGAAAGAGCGCCGACCACTCAAGCGGCTGGGTGAAGAGGACGAAACCCGCGATACCAGCCCGCTGAAACCCGTGCAGGATTGGTTTAACAAATTGTCGCGTTAGTACGACAGTCGCCGCCTCTGCGGTACAATGCGGTTGTTTGACCGACTCACCGCAGGGGATGCATCATGCAATATCGCACTATCGGCCAGACTGACCTGTCTGTATCCGTTGTGGCGATGGGCTGCTGGGCCATCGTTGGCGGCTTTAACTGGGGACCACAGGACGAAGCCGAATCGCTGGCAACCATCCGGGCCGCGCTGGATGCCGGCATCAACTTTTTCGATACCGCCGAGGGGTACGGCGACGGCTATTCCGAGCAGTTGATCGCCCGCGCCCTGGCCGGCCGCCGCGCCGAAGTCATCATCGCTTCCAAGGTGAGCCAGAATCATCTGGCCGCCGCACAGGTGAAAGAAGCCTGCGAGCGCAGCCTGCGCAACCTTGCCACAGATTACATCGACCTGTATCAGATACACTGGCCCAGCCGTGAGATTCCGTTCGAGGAAACCATGCGCGCTCTCGAAGACCTGCGCGCCGCCGGTAAAATCCGCCACATCGGCGTCTCGAACTTCGGCAAGCTGGATATGCCCGCTATGCTCCGCGTCGGGCGCTACGAATCCAATCAACTGCCTTACAATCTGCTGTGGCGTGCCATCGAGTTCGACATCCAGCCGCAGTGTGTCGAACACCAGATCAGCATCCTGCCCTACAGCCCGCTGATGCAGGGCCTGCTGACCGGCAAGTTTCAATCGGTGGACGATGTGCCGCTGGATCGCGCCCGCACCAAACATTATGCCAGCCAGCGCACCGAGCTTTCGCGGCATGGCGGCCCCGGCTACGAAACCGAAACCTTCGAGGCGGTCCACGCCATTCGGGCCATCTGCGAGGAGATTGGCCGCCCGATGGAGCAGGTCGCGCTGGCATGGCTGCTGCATCAGCCCGCCGTGACTTCCGTGATTGCCGGGGCGCGCAGCCCGCAGCAGATCAGGGCCAATGCGCAGGCCGGCGACCTCATACTGCCGGATGACGTGGTGGCACGCCTGACGCAGGCTACCGATCATCTCAAGGCGCTGTTCGGTCCTGACCCGGATATGTGGGGAGCGCCGGATGAAGCCCGCTATCGCTAAACTGGCCGGCGCTGTCTTCGCCCTGCTGCTGGCGTGGCCTGCCCAGGCACAGACGGTCACGCGGGTGGCGACCAATCTGGAAAATCCGCGCGGGATTGCGGTGCTGCCCGATGGCCGTCTGCTGGTGGTTGAGGCGGGAACCGGCTTCGATACTCTCGACCCGCTGCAACACACCGGCAAACTCAGCCTGTTTGAGGACCTCAACGGCGATGGCGATTACGATGACCCCGGCGAAATCACCCGCATTTTCAGCTTCCTGCCCAGCTACAACACCCTTACCCGCTACAACACCGGCCATGATGAGATCGGCGGCCCCGGCGATATCATCGTGCTCGATGACGGACGTATCTTCATCACCCGCGACGAAGCCTTCGATGGAATCGCCATCGTCGAAATCAACCCGGATTACAGAGTCAGGGGCGATCTGATCACGGCGCAGGGCACGATCAACGCGCTGGCTTATGACGCCGGCTCCGGCATCATCTACGCCGCCGAAAGCGGACTCAACCGCCTCAGCGCCGTGACGCTGGATGGCAACCGAACCGTCGTGGCCGATTTTGCGCCGCTGGCCCATAACCAGCAGGCCGTGCCATCCGGGCTGGCGCTCGACCCGCGCACCGGCGAGTTGCTGGTGGCGCTGTTTTCCGGGCAGGTGATCGACTACTATGGCACAACGCTGTCCTTTATGCCGGGCGATGCGAAAATCGTCCGGGTTGATCCGGCGACCGGCGCGGTGCGCGACGAAATCACCGGCCTGACCACAGCGGTTGACGTGGCGGTTGATGCAGCCGGCAACCTGTTCGTGGTCGAACTGACGACGCGCTGGCCGCCGGCGCACATGCCCCGCCAGTTCGATCTGTTCGACCCCGACGCGCCGCCTGATGACGGTGGCTATGCTCGCTACTCAGGCCGGGTGACCCTGTACGCAGCAGATGGGCGCGCCCCGGTTATCCTTGCGGATGGCCTGGATCAGCCGACCAACATCACCTATCATGACGGCGTGCTGTATATTTCTGCCGGGCAGGGCACGCCGGGACGCCCCATCATCGGCCCCAACGGACGCACGTCCATCGTTGGCGAAATCTACCGCATTACGGACTATCTGCCGGAAGGCTGATCGCCGGCAGTCGTGAACAGCGCCAGCCGCCAGGGGGCGTAAGCGGGCTGCCCATCTGGGGTCTGTGAGGTTGACGATGGTGTTGGCAAACTCACCTTGAGCGTAATTTTCCGCGCATTCAGTTTGCTGCCGGCCGCAGATTCTGGGTGCGTCCACCTGCGCTTTGCGACTTGGCACGAGCGACTTCTGGTTTAGAATTGGGAGCAGTTCGATTGATACGTAAGGAAAAGCAAGGTGACCAAACCGACCATTGTGGTACTGGAAGGCGACCAGACCGGGCAGGAACTGCTGCTGGAGGCGCTGCGGGTGATCGACCCGGCGGTGATTCGCTGTGATGTCAACTATGAAACCTTCGATCTGTCGCTGGAAAACCGGCGCAGGACAAAAAACGAAGTCGTACATGCCGCAGCGGCGCGCATCAGGGAGACCGGGCTGGGGATCAAGGCGGCGACGATCACACCCGGCGACCCAGACGATGTGGGCAGCCCGAATGCCCTGCTGCGTGAGTTGATCGATGGACAGGTGATCCTGCGCACCGGACGGCGCATTCCATCGGTCATGCCGCTGGCGGGTGTTCATGCGCCAATTGCTGTTGTGCGGATGGCAGTGGAGGGCGCCTATAACGCGAAGGAATGGCGCGAAGGCGAAGGGCTGGATGAGGTGGCCTACAGCACCCAGCGGCTTTCCCGCCGCATCTGCCGGACGGTGGCGGAATTCACCTTCCGTTATGCCCGGCGCAACAAGGCGAAGGTCTTTGGCGGGCCAAAGTACACGGTCAGCCCGATCTACGAGGGTATGTTCAAGGAAGAGCTGGATGCCGCCCACGAACGTCACCCTGACGTGCCCTATAACCCGCAGTTGATCGACGCAACCTACGCGCTGCTGCTGGAAACATCAGGCGAGGCGCTGGTAATCCCGACGCTGAACCGCGATGGGGACAGTATGAGCGATCTGGTGCTGAAGATGTTCGGCACGATTGCCGGGGCAGAAAGTGTGATTCTCAGCTTCGATGACAACTTCGATGTAAAGATTGCGCTCACGGAAGCGCCGCACGGCACAGCGCCCGGCCTGCAGGGCAAAAATATCGCCAACCCGATGGCGATGATCCTGGCCGGGGCGGCAATACTGCGCTATGTGGGCACGCCCCAGGCCACCACTGCCAGCCGCGCCATCTACGAAGCGACACTGGAGGCGGTATACGATGGCATTCGCACGCCCGATCTCGGCGGGCAGTCCACCACCACTGACTTTACCAACGAAGTGATCCACCGCGTCCAGGCCAAGCTGGAAATCTGGGAAGCGTTAGGGGAGTAACAGCCCGCAGGCCACGCGCTGCGCCCGATTATTTTGCTGGCGCGATCAGGGTCACCCGCGTGTAATTCGCCGCTTCGGGATATTTTTTAATCCAGGCAGCGTGAGTTTTGGGGTCCAGCACCTTGACCAGACAGTTAGGTTCGAATTCGCCTTCAGAAATGCCGTTCAGGTCATGCGCGTGGCCGCATAACGGACAGCAGCCAATCCAATAGCTGTCACCCTGTCTGATAACCTGTGAGAGGGGCAGCCCGGCGCTGCCAATTTTGAATTTGAATCGTTTTTGTTCCTGCGGGATGACAAATGGCATTGGCTTACGCCTTTCGCTGAAGATAAATCGCGGGCAAAGATGAACGATCAGAGCGTTATTTTTGACCCCCTCCCCCAAAGAGGATTAGGGAGGGGCTTATTCAGCAGTAAAACTGTCGAAAAACAGGCACTCAGGGATGATTTCTGTTGCCGGCAGAGATCAAGCATAATGCAGGAAAACAGGGGCCGAAGCCCCTATTTCGTTTTTGAGTCTAGCCCGGATAGCCGGGACGGATTCGGCAGGATTAGTAGCGATCCCGGTTGTTGAAGTTGTTGCGCGGACGACGATCTCCACCACGACGCTCACCGCGTTCTTCGCGGGGGCGCGCTTCGTTGACGACGAGGCTGCGCGCCTCGAGGCTGTAGCCGTTGAAACGTTTGATGGCTTCATCGGCGCCTTCCTGGGTCGCCATTTCGATAAACCCGAACCCGCGTGATTTGTTGGTGAATTTGTCGGTGATGATCTGGACACTGGCGACTTCACCAGCTTCTTCAAAGACTTCCCGAAGCTGCTCTTCGCTGGTGCTGAAAGGCAAATTGCCCACGTACAATTTAGTTGCCATCATGATTCTCCTGTGCATGGCAATCAAACGAGAGATGATAGGTGGTGAGCTGACGTGGCCTTAAAGAAACGTGCGTGGGAACTGCCGTCCTTAACCAGCGGGCATCCTACACTATCGAGCATTATCATCGCACAATTTATGCGGGAAGTAAATAGCCGATAGTACCGGGGCCGCGCCGGTCAGATGGAGAGTCTGCGCCTGTTTCCCGGTCAGCCGCCGGACTAATTCCCGGTGCTGCTCAGGCGCAGGGTGGCCTGCACGCTGCCCTGCGCATTCGCCAGCGTCACTGAGTCGCCGGGTTCCCACACCGCCTGACTGCGACCCCAGTAAAGCGAGATGGGCGTGTTCGTGCCGCGCCGGGTGTAGACGGTCACCAGCCCGTTGGTGAACAGCCGCTGTTCCGGGAAGGTGAAGACGTTGCCCTCGGAATCTTCCAGCGTCCAACCAGTGAGATCGACCACGCCGCCGGTATTCCGAATCTCGACGCCTTCAGTGGTGATGTCGCCGGAACCGATCACACGCACGATCTGCACCTGCGCGTTGACTGCGGTGGGCGGCAGGGTGATGGTCGGTGAGGGGGTGACCCCGGCTTCGTCTGTCGCTTCGGCGGTGCTTTCCGCAGTTGATTCGGCGGTCTCTTCGGCACTGGCATCATCACTGCCGGTAATGGCAGCGACCTGCACGGCGGTCAGCGGGCAGCCTTCCAGAGGGATGATTAAAACATCACCGATTTGCAGGAAGCGCGAAGTGTCTTCATCCAGGCCGTTGACAGCCAGCAGATCGAACAGGTTGACTTCGTACTGCTCGGCAATCAGCGACGGGAATTCGCCTTCCGCCAGTGTGTGGATAATGCAGTTGTCCGGCAGGGCGCTTACCGTTGCCTGAAGGATCGAATCCCCTTCGAGCAGCTCCGGGTCGATGGTGGGTGCTGCCGCCCGCGTGGTCTGCACTTCGTCGTCCTCGTCGAAGATGCCGGTAGGCAGCGCGCTGATCTGCCCCGGCAGCGGCGTGGCCGTGATAATGATGACCTGCGGTGTGGCATTCGGGTCAGTGGTGGCCGTAACCAGCACCGGCACGGTAACAATCTGCGGCGCGATCTGCTGCTGCTGCGCGCCTTCGCCAGCCGGCAGCACGAAACGGCCAATCACCACCCCGACTCCGACCAGCACCACAATTGTCACTACTGCGATCAGCACCCGGCCCATGTTCCGCCTCGTTTCCTGATGAACAGCCCTTCAGGAAGGCTGTTTACTGTTTTATGCTCATTCGCATCATCTTAGCACAGCACGGCACAGGCGGCAAAATGGCTATCGAGGGATGGAGGCAGGTCCCTGGGGAACCCCGGCGGAGTTGGGTGTATGGCGTGTAGCGCCGAAAGAGTCG
>Ga0079224_100001478_pt1 | contig 27106 bp, 20 predicted proteins | sample Stecom2015_FD_80414 | JGI IMG/M metagenome (GOLD analysis project Ga0079224, IMG submission 80414) | Agricultural soil microbial communities from Utah to study Nitrogen management - Steer compost 2015 | ecosystem: Environmental > Terrestrial > Soil > Agricultural land | place: USA: Utah... | reverse complement strand
TCGTGCGCGTCATCGCGGTCGTCGTCGCCGCGCTCCGCGCTCTGATCACCCGGATAATCGAGCGTCCGGGGGCGTTCGCTCTGCTCCCGCATCTCCCGCTGCACGTCGCTGCGACTCGGCGCGGGCCGGGTCTGGAACAGCGCACAACCGCTGAGGAGGAGGGACAGGATAAGGGCCAACGTCGTCAGGAGGGATCGGTGCATGGGACGGACTCTAATCCCGGCGCGGGGCCGGTGACGGAAATCAACGGGTGTGGCGGGCGCTCAGAAGGTGAGGGTCCGAGCCCCCTGGGTGAGACGCCAGATGGTGGGGAGCCCCGGGACCTCATCGAGCACGTTGGAGAGCTCCTCGGGAACGAAGCCGCAGATCCGGACGGTCGTGTCGCAGGCGACCAGGCGGGCCCCCAGGGAGCGCGCTTCGGCGAGCATGGTCGAGGGGTTGGGGACGCCGAGCCCTTCGGCGCGGGTGCGTTCGGCCATCTCCCGTTCGGTCCGCGGCTCACCGAAACGTCCACGGACGAGCTGCCGGAGGGCATCGAAGGAGAAGACGTAGAGGACCTCCTCGCCCATCGCGACGGCGGTGAGTCCCATGGTGGTGGCCTGGAACGCGGGCTCGAAGGTGCCGCTCTGGAGGAAGAAGACGACGCGTTGAGACATGGCGTGAGACTATCCGGATTCCGCGGCACATCCGGAATGGTTCCGGTGAAGTCGCCGGTTCGGGTTCACCATGCGTCCCACCGTCCTGCTCTTTGATGTCGATGGCACCCTCGTGACCACCGGAGGCGTGGGCCGCCGCGCCCTGACGCGCGCCTTCCGTGAGGCCTACGGCCGCGAGGATGCCTGCGCGCATTTCAGCTTCGACGGGATGACCGACCGTGCCATCGCCCGGAACGGACTGACGGCCATCGGTGTGGACGTCACCCCCGAGCGGATCGACGCCCTCCTCTCGGACTATGTCCGCTTCCTCCGCGAGGAGATCGCCCGGGGAGGTCGCCAGGGCTACATCGTCCACGCAGGAATCCCCGAGGCGCTCGCCGCGGCGTCCGGTCGCAACACCATCGCCCTGGGACTCGGCACCGGGAACCTGCGGGAGGGAGCGATGGCCAAGCTCGAGCCGGTCGGATTGCACGACCGCTTCACCTTCGGAGGCTTCGGCTGTGATGCCGAGGATCGCGCGGCGCTCATCCGTCGCGGCGCCGAGCGCGGTGCGGAGACGCTGGGCCACCCTCTCGAGGCGTGCCGGGTGGTGATCATCGGAGACACGCCCAAGGACGTGGACGCCGCCCGCGCGATGGGTGCCCAGTGCATCGGCGTCGGAACGGGTGGCTTCACCGCCGAGGCGCTTGCCGAGCACGGCGCCACGTGGGCCTTCCCCGACCTCTGCGCCCCCGGCGCGCTCGACGTCCTGCTGGACGGCTGAGGATCCACGTGGAGGGTCCACAAGCGCTTGGAGTCCGGGGGCGGCTTCTTGGTACAAGCCCCCGGCTGCCATGACTGCTCTCTCCACCCTCGAGGCCTACGATCTCCTGCGGCACTGCGCGACGCTTAGTGAGCGCATCGCCCGCGCCGAGGTCGACCAGCTCTCCCGCGCCGGACTCGAAGACGAGAAGGTCTGGCTGCATCAGGCCCTGGAGCGGGTCGAGCCCCTGCTCCCGGTCATCGAGGAGATGCTGCGACGCTGCAGGGAACTCCCGGAGCTGGCACCGGCACGCGAGGATCATGCGCAGGTCGTCCAGGGCGCCTGGGTCGACGCCCTGGAGCGGCTGGTGGGCGCCCTCACCCATCACGCGGGAAGCCGCGCCCCCATCCTCGAGACCCTCTTTCCCCACCTGAAGCTCCCCCCGCTGCGTCGCGCGAGCCCCGAGGTGGTCCGCGCCTACGCAGCGGATCTCGAGCGGCGCAGCCGGTTGGGCTACGTCAAACGCATCTTCGCCGGACCGGACTTCGCCTTCGTGGAGCCGTTGGTGCTCGCGGTCTTCGAGCGGATCGCGGAATGGGAGGCCTGCTTCGAGCCCGGCAGCCTCACCGAGGAGGAGGCCGCGCCCCTTCGGGATGAGCTGGCCGCCCTCACCGCCACCGTCGAGCGCCAGATGCGTCAGGCGCGCCTCCTGGCCGAGGCGTCTCTGTGCCCGGTGGAAGGAGCCTTCGAAGCTTCGGGCATCGGAGGCCGTCCTCGGCGCCGCGTGGGAGCCGTGGAGATCGAAACGCCCCCCGGATTGGATCCGGAACCCGAAGACGATGGTGTGTCTCTCGTGGAGGCTCTGGGTTGGGGCGGGTCGAGCCGAGCGGACGAGGTTCCCCGGGGTGAGGCGGCAGACGTCTCTGATGCCGGTCCCGACGCCGAGCGGGATCCCGAGCCAGCTCCGTCGGCGGATGCGGGGGAGGTGCCCCGACAGGGGGAAGCCGACGCAGCTTCGGACACCACGCCCGGCGAAACCGCACATGCGGATATGGCAGGTCCCTCTGCCTCGCCCGACGACGGAGATGTCGCCGAAGCGAACGTCCCGCAGGCCCAACCGGACGCCGCTTCCACCGAAGGCGCTGAGTTCTCCGAGAAGGCGTCCGCGACGCCATCCTCCCAGGCGCCCTCCGCAGCCCCGGCCAGCGCCCCCTCCGCCTCCAACGAAGCCGGGGCACGCCGGAAGAAGGCAGGCCGCAAGGCGAAGGCGTCCGCTTCGAGGAAGGCTGCCGCTGCCGGGCCGACACCAGCGCCGGCAGATGCCGCGGGTGTGGCGTCCACCGAAGGGTCCGTGGCGCCGACCTCCGGTGCCGGGACGGATGCGAGCAACACCGCACCCGACGAGCTGGGGACTGGCGCCGAGGCACGCACAGCGGAGGCGGCTTCAGCAACCGCGGACGCTTCGGCGGCGGAGCCGGCTCAGACGCCTTCTGAACAGGGCTCCGTGCAGGCAGCGGAAGCGAACAGCCCCCGGGCTGTGACGTCGCGACGATCGCGGCGCGGACGCACCCGAGCCGCTCCGGTGCCCGCTCCGGCGGATGACTGAAGGAGCGGACGGACGTGACGACGACCGCGCTCCCCATCGATCCCCTGCTCCCGGAGATCATCGGGACGCTGAAGGACCATCCCTCGCTGGTCCTCGTGGCCGCTCCGGGCGCTGGCAAGACCACCCGCGTCCCCCGCGCGATCCTCGAATCCGGGTTGGCGGGCGGGAAGGAAGTGGTCGTCCTCCAACCGCGGCGTCTGCCCACCCGACTCGCCGCCTCCCGCGTCGCGGAGGAGCTCGGCGAGAATGTCGGTGAACGCGTCGGCTATCAGGTCCGCTTCGACGAGGTCCGCGGCCCGAAGACACGCCTCTCCTTCGTCACCGAAGGCATCCTCACCCGGAAGTTGCTGGCGCAACCAACGCTGCCGGACTGCGGCGTGGTGGTGCTGGACGAGTTCCACGAGCGACACCTCCAGGGGGATCTCGCCCTGGCCCAGCTCCGGCAACTGCAACGCGGCGCGCGACCGGATCTGAAGATCGTCGTGATGTCGGCAACCCTCGAAGCCGAGCCCATCGCGGCCTACCTGGGCGGCGCCCCCCTGCTGCGCTCCGAAGGTCGCCGTTTCCCGGTCAGCGAGCAGTTTCTCGAGCAGCCCGACGAACGTCGGATCGAGGAGCAGGTGCTCTCCGGCCTCAAGCGCCTGGTGCAGCAGGCAGTCCCCGGAGACATCCTGGTCTTCCTGCCCGGCGCAGGAGAGATCCGACGATCCATGGCGCTCTGCGCGGACTACGCCGAGCGCCACGGGTTCGATCTGCTTCCCCTCCACGGGGAGCTCCCACCGGCTGAGCAGGATCGCGCGGTCCGTCCCGGCCCCCGCCGCAAGATCATCCTCTCCACCAACGTCGCGGAGACCTCGGTGACCATCGAAGGCGTGGGGGCCGTGCTGGACACCGGGCTCGCGCGGGTCGCCACCCACTCTCCCTGGTCGGGGATGCCCGCCCTACGGGTCGCGAAGATCAGCCGGGCATCGGCCATCCAACGCGCCGGCCGCGCGGGGCGCACGCGTGAGGGCCACTGCCTCCGCCTCTACACCCGACACGACTTCGACGGCCGGCCCGAACACGACGTCCCCGAGATCCGGCGCCTGGACCTCACCGAGGCGGTGCTCGCGCTCTACGCGCAGGGCGTCACGGATCCGGCGGCGTTCCCCTTCTTCGAAGCGCCTCCCGAAGCTTCGGTACATGCGGCCATCACCCTGCTGCGCGACCTGGGTGCGGTCGATGAGGGAGGCCGGCTCACGCCCATCGGTCAACGGCTGATGCGGATGCCGCTGCATCCCCGGCTCGCGCGCGTCCTCGACGCCTGCGCCGAGCACGGTGTCGGTGACGAGGGGGCGACGGTCGTAGCGCTCCTGGGCGAGCGCGATCTGCGGCTCGAGACCCGCGCCCGCTTCGACACCGGTCCCCGCGGCGCCACCCGTGCCACCCGCGAAAGTGGACCTTCGGATGTGCTGGCCCTGCTCGAGCGGTACCGACAGGCCGAGGCTGCGCATTTTCAGGCCGGGCGCCTGCGCTCCATGCAGATCGACGTCGCAACCGCCCAGACCGTGAGCCGGGTGAAGCAACGTCTGACGCGTGGCCTGGAGAGGAAGGTCTCCCGTCCCTCCACTCCGGAGCTGGTGGAGCAGGCGCTCATGCTCGGACTTCTCGCCGGCTTCCCGGATCGCGTGGCCCGACGTCGCAAGGCGCACGCGCCGGAGGTGCTGTTGGTGGGCGGGACGCCCGGGACCCTGGAACCCTCGAGCGTGGTGCACGAGGCGCCCCTGCTCATCGCCGTCGACGCCGAAGAACGCCAGGGAACGCGCGGGGTCCGGATCCGGCTGGCCAGCGAGATCGAAGCGGAGTGGCTGCTCGAGCTCTTCCCGGATGCGTTGGAGGAGTTGGACACCCTCACCTGGAACGCGTCCACGCAGCGGGTCGAGCGTCTGCGGCAGGTCATGTACCGGGGGCTGGTCCTCGAGGAGCAGCGCTCGGTGGCGCCCGCGGGTCCGGAGGCGGGTCGGGTGCTCGCAGAAGCCGCCGTGGCCGCCGGCATCGAGCGCTTCGTGGATCCCGAGGCCCTCGAGCAGTGGCGGATGCGGGTGGAGCTGCTCGCCGAGGCCCATCCCGAGCTGAACTTCCCCTCGCTCGACGCCGGCTTCTTCGCCGAAGCACTGGCCGAACTGAGCGAATTGGGTGCCCGCAACTTCGAAGAGCTCCGCGAGCTCGACGTGCTCGGCGCACTCCGCAACCGGCTCACCTCCGAGCAGTCACGGCTCCTCTCCAGCCAGGTCCCGGATCGGGTGCAGCTGCCCGGAGGCCGCAACCTGCAGATCCATTACGAGCCCGGCAAGCCGCCCTGGATCGCCTCACGCCTGCAGGACTTCTTCGGGATGGCGAAGACGCCCACCATCGCCAATGGTCGCATCCCGCTGGTGCTGCACCTGCTCGCGCCCAACATGCGCGCAGTCCAGGTGACCACGGATCTGGCCGGCTTCTGGGAGCGCCACTATCCCTCGCTGCGCAAAGAGCTCGGGCGGAAGTATCCGCGCCACAGTTGGCCTGAGGATCCCCTCACCGCCAGCCCTCCGGCACCCCGTCCGCCGCGTCCGCGGCGCTGAAGGGGGTGCTGCGCAGGGAGCTGCGCGTCAGACGCGCTCGAGCTGCTTGGTCATCTCCAGGTGCGGCATGCCGGCTTCCTGGAAGACGTTCCCCTCGGGCTCGTAGCCGTGCTTCTTGTAGAACTCGAGGGCGTAGATCTGCGCGTGCAGCACGATGCCGTCGACCTTGCGCTTCCGTGCCTCGGCCTCGAGCGCCTCGAGCAGCAGGGATCCGATGCGGTTGCCGCGGTTCGCGCGGAGAACGGCCATGCGCCCCACCTGCGCCCAACGACCGCTGCGGCCTTCCGGCGCCTCTTCGAGCAACACGAGCCGGCCGGTTCCCACCGCGTGGCCATCCTGGAACGCGAGCACGTGGTACGCCGAGGCGTCGGCGTCGTCCCGCTCGATCCCCTCGGGAACGTGCTGCTCCTCGATGAAGACGACCTCGCGGATGGCGAGCGACTGGAAGAGCTCGGCTTCGGAGCGGACGGCTTCAATCTTGACCGGGCGGGTCTCTGGGACCTCTGGAGTCGACATCGGCGACAACCTACATAAACCGATCGGAAGACGCAGCGGAATCGACGCAGGGAATGGGTGGTTCGCCGAGCGGCCGGGCAGGTGCCGGGTTGAATGGCGCCGCGCCGCAGGGCGTCGTGGCCGGGCATCCGCCGGAGGTTCCGTTGAACGCAAGCGCGCCGCAGGGCCGGGACGGTCCGGAAGGCCGTGCTACCGTGGAGACGTCATGCGAGTTCTCAGCCCCCTGCTACTCATCGCCGTGGTCCTCGGTTCAGACGTCGCGCTGGCCCAGAAGGAGATCATCTTCGGCACCTCCAAGCCGCCGGTGTTCCGCGCCGAATCGCTCGATCAGCGCTTCCGCCGCACGCGCCTCTCCACCGCCCTGCGCTCCGGACAGGTCGGCCCCGAGTGCGTCCAGGTCGTCGGTGGATTGCTCGCCGCCGTCGCTGAAACCGGGATGCAGTTCCACAAGCGGGACGAGAACCTCTTTCTCCACCAATCCCTGTCCCACGCCATCGACACCCAGCTCTCGAGCCCGACCTTCAATGGTCGCGCGTACTACCTGGCGCTGGTGCGGGAGGTCCTCATCAGCGGTCGCCTTCCGGCCTCCTGGCTCAGCGTGGCCCAGGCCATCGCGCCCGCCTATCCCGCGCTCGATCTCGGCAAGCTCAGTTTCCTCTCCAAGGGGATCCAGCCCATCGACAGCTTCCACTTCACCCTGGGGAGGCTGCGCCAGCAGTACGAGATCGAGGTGAAGCAGGCCACGAGCGTCAACGCCGCCTCGGCCTTCGAGAACTTCAAGGACGACTACACCGACCGGAGCGTGGCGTGGGGCGAGCTCACCCTGGCCGACCTCAAGGTCGAAACGCCCAAGGGGAAGGATGGCTTCGATTCGTATGAGGCCCCCAAGCAGGTGGCGATCCTCCACATCCCCCGCCCCGAGCCCCTCACCCATGACGACCGGCTCGATCGCTTCCTCGGGGGCAAGAAGCGTCCCAAGGGCCCCCTGGTGAAGGTGCGCGCGGAGCTGCACCCCACGCAGTACCTCTCTCTGGACCGCCTGCCCAAAGGAACGCGGCTGATGGTCCGCGGCCGGCTGTGGAGCTTCAACAAGGACGTGAGCGAGGTGGAGATCCGGGATGCGCAGCTGTTCCTGGATCCCGACTGGTCGCGCGGCGCCACCCTCGCGCTCCCGGGTGCCCTCAACGGTTGCTCGCTGGCGGTGAACGACCTCACCGGCCTCGCGCCGGCGCAGCCCTCCGGCTTCGGTCACTGACGGCCCCGGCGGGCCCCGTTCCGGGAGCTCGACGCGGCGTCGGGAAGCCACGCAACGCCTCCCGCTCCTCCGGGGTCACGCAACGGCCTGCCTCGACCGGCGCGGTCCTCAACTCCGGACCCTCGTCCCGTCCGTCGGGCGACCGCCGTCGACGTCCTCCTCGGGATGAGGCTGGACCACCCTTTGCTCCCGGCACGCCCGCCGCCGATGCGGACGATCCCCTGCTTGATGGCTGAGCAGGTCGTGCGCTCCGGCAGCGGGACGTTCTGCCCACGAGGAGCCCCATGACACGCCCACTCTCCCCCGCCGCTCCCTCCGGGAGTCCGGTCCAGGCCGCCCCACGTCCGGCCCCCACGGCCTTCGGCCGGGTCTTCGCAGACGCTCAGGACGCCCCGCGCCGCCTGACCTCGCCCGAGCCCCCCGGGCTCCTGCGCCTCCTCTCCGGGGTTCCTGCGCAGCGGAGGCTGTCGCCGCTTCTTCGCGGCGGCGACCTCCGACTCGCCGGTGGCACCCCACTGATGGCCCCCATGGCGCGCGTTGCGAGGGGTTCGGGCCTCGTCCCCGAGAATCTGCGGCTTCACCGCCTCCACGTCGGGTGGCAGCAGGAGGCTCGCAGCGAGGGGTTGCTGGGCGCGCTCGAGCAGGTGCTCGAACGCAGCGCTTCGTTGGAGCGTTGGGATCGCTCCCGGCAGGAGACCCTCCGTGAGCCGCGCCCGGCGGATCGATGCGCCACGTTCAGCGGCCCTCCACTTCCCGGCCCTCCGCCCTTCGACATGGCGGCAACGGAGCCGCGCGGACGGGCAGACCTGCAGGCGTCCTCAGCGGGTGGCGGTCCGACGCAGGCGTCCGGGCCGGCAGCTTCACCGGCGCCGCGGAGTCAGCAGCTCCTGGCGCTGGTGGAACGCATCGAGGCCTGTGTCCGGGAGGGACGTCCCGCGCTGTCACTCGAGCTCGCAGGGACCGGCTGGGCGGTCGACCTGGAGCGCCACGCCCTCGGAGGGGTCGTCCTGCGGCTGCAGACGCCGCCCCACGGGAAGGCGCCCGATCTCGAGGCGCTGCGCCAGGAGCTCCGTGCTCGAGGTGTCACCCTCAGGGAGCTCTCCTGTGGCCCCCGGCCTCTTTCAGTGACACAGGCCCACCGGACCTGATGGAGGGGCCAGGCCGCCAGGCGCGAGCAGGTCAGCGCCCCCGAGCAGCCCGAACGCCGCCCGGCACAGAAGCCGTCTGGACATGGGAGGCGTCGTCCGGCCCGTAGTCTGAGATCGGGAGGGCGTCGACCCTCCGGCCCCACCCTCGGCACCTCCGACGCCTCGGGATGAGGTCCATCCGCAGGACCTCCTCCATCCTGCGTCTCAGTCGCCGGCGCCGGGCTCGAGGCTCAGCAGCTCGCGCTTGTTCTGCTTGTCCTTGTACTCCTCGGCCTCGGGAAGACCGGGGCGCTTCTCGGCGATGTTCGGCCACTTGTTGGCCAGGTCCGCGTTGAGCTGGATGTACTCCTGATGCTCCGCAGGCACCTCGGTCTCCGGAAGGATCGCCTTGGTCGGGCACACCGGCTCGCAGGCGCCGCAGTCGATGCACTCGTCCGGGTGGATCACGAGGAAGTTCTCACCCTCGTAGAAACAGTTGACCGGACAGACCTCAACGCAGTCGGTGTACTTGCACTTGATGCACGGGTCGGTGACGACATAGGCCATGAAAAGCAGCTCCCTGGGCGTGGGCGTGAATGCCCCTGCACTATCCCTGATGCCTGCCTGCTGCAAGCATCGACCGGGCCTGTGGGAGCAGCAGCTCAACGCTTCTCCTCCCCCGAAGGCCCCTCTGCGACTTCGGCGCGGCCGCGCGGAGCATCGCCACGCCGTCCGGCGCTAGCGGCCCATCAGGCCCTGCGCCAACAGCTGCTCGGCCACGAGGATGGCGCCCTTGGCGGCCCCCATCTTCGTGTTGTGCGAGACCAGCACGAACTTGATGCCGTTCTCGAGCACGGCGTCCTTCCGCAGGCGCCCCACCGAGGTCACCATGCCGTTCCCGGCGTCGCGATCGAGCCGGGGCTGTGGACGGAAGGGATCCTCATGCAGCCGGATCCACGCCTCGGGAGCCGACGGGAGCCCGCGTGCGACCTCCTGGCCCTTCCAGCTGCGCAGGACCTCCGCCACGTCCTCGAGGCTGGCCTCACGGCCCAGGGACACCGAGACCGCCTCGGTGTGCCCCTCGAGGACCGCGACGCGGGTGCAGGTCGCCGAGAGCTTCAGCGGCAGGCGCTCCACCGTCCCGTCCACGAGCCGGCCGAGGATCTTGGTCGCCTCGACCTCCACCTTCTCCTCCTCGTTGGGGATGTGGGGGATGACGTTGTCGGTGATATCGAGGCCGATGACCCCGGGTGAGCGACCGGCACCGCTGATGGCCTGCAGCGAGGTGAGCATCACCGCCTTCACCCCGAAGGCCTCCTTCAGCGGAGCGAGCGCCAACGCGAGGCCGGTGGTGGTGCAGTTGGGGATGGGGAGGATGTAGCCCCGGGTCCCGCGCTTCTCCTGCTGGAGGCGGACGAGCTGGGCGTGATCCGCGTTCACCGGTGGGATCACCAGCGGCACATCGTCTTCGTAGCGGAAAGCGCTCGCGGTGGAGACCACCGGGATGGACTGGGCGAGCCGAGGCTCGAGCTCACGGGCGACGTCGCTCTCCACCGCGGAGAAGGCGAGATCGTAGTCCGCAGGGTTCACCGCGCTGCCGTCGAGCACGGTCATCTGCGCGAAACGGGATGGGAGGGGCTCGGGAAGAAACCAGCCGACCATTCCGCTGCTGCCCTTGAGGGCTTCCTCGTAGGTCTTCCCTGCGCTGCGCGGGGAGGCTGCCAGACCGGTGATGTCGATCTGCGGGTGGTCGGCCAGTGCGGCGAGGAACTGCTGACCGGCCAGGCCGGTGGCGCCGATGACGACGGCTCGAAGCTTTGCCACGGGTGGGGCCCTCTCTTGGACAGGAGTGCAGGTGTCCCACGGTCGGGAACCCTCGGTGGCCCCGGGCGGGAGCGGTGTCCCTATCGCAGCCCACCCGGGCTTGGCTATCCATGCCCGGAGATTCCTGACCGGACGCCCCGTCGGCCGCTCCTGCTTGACCCGATCGGGGCGCCCGCTTATAAGCCCCAGCCCGCCGGCGCCATAGCCAAGTGGTAAGGCAAGGGTCTGCAAAACCCTCATTCCCCGGTTCGAATCCGGGTGGCGCCTCTTCCCCTCCCCGTCGACGTCAGCAGTCGGTTTCGACCGCGCCGATGTCCGGGGCGGCCCCGCAGTAGGCCTCGCCGCGATCTGCGCCCCTGTCGACGGCCGCCGGCCCCGGGCTCAGCTTCTCGCCCGAGAGTCCCGGGTCCTCGCCCAGCGAATCCCCGAAGCCCATGGCGCGGAAGGCGTCCAGGTTGAGCGGCTCGGCGGCATCCGCGTGCTCGAAGGTGGCGTCGGGACGGAAGAGGTTCGCGGAGGTCACCAGGCCGGGCGCCTGGTTTCCGAGCCGCACGCCCACCGCGGTATCGACGATGTTGTTGCTGACCTCGGCGTTCTCGGTGGGACCACCCGTGCCGCGGCCGAGGACCAGGCCGGGGCCGGCGGTCCCGGTCACCGTGTTGTGGACCACCACCGGCGCGCTGGCGTTCTCCACGCGGATCCCGTGTCCGAAGGCGCCGCCATCGGCGTGGATGTCGCGGATGCGGTTGCGACGGATGACCACCCCACTGGGCATGGGACCTTCGCGGTTACCGCCGACCGAGATGCCGGTCCCGGCGTTGTAGATCTCGTTCTCCTCCACGAGCACGTTGGTCGCCGAGTAGTGGACCACCACCGCGTCGCCCTTGGACGAATCCACCGCCTGGAAGCCGTGCATGCGGTTGTGGCGGATCTCCACGTCGTGACAGGTCTTGATGTCCACCGCGTTCTCACGCGTCGAGTAGAAGTGGTTCGCCTCGATGATCACGCCCTGCGCCGGCGGATCATTGCTGAAGCCCTCGGGCCCCAGACACTGCACGCTGTCTCCGCTGGTGTTGTGGATGTCGTTGAAGCGGATGCTCACGTTGCGGCTCGTCGGCTGCACCACCACGCCGTGGCTGTCCGTGGAGCCCTGGTCGAAGTTGTGGATGTGGTTGTTCTCGATGCGCGCACCATCGGCGTAGGCGAAGGTCGTCACCCCGCCGCCCAGCGTGCCGCTGTGCAGGTCGCTGTTGGCGAGGACCGAGCCGTTCACGTCCCCCTGAAAGGTGACCGCGAAGCGACGCTGGCCCTGCAGGTCGAGCTCGAAACCGTCGACGATCCAGTGGGGCCGCGCGATGTCGATGAGCCCCAGCGAACCGTCGGTGGGCACGATCTTCGGACGGCCCTCGCCCTGGAGGGTGATGGGACGTCCCGGCTCCCCGGCCCGGACCTGCTCACCGATGAGGACCTTCTCCGCATAGGTACCGGCGAGCACCCGGATCATGTCCCCGGGGGACGCCTGGGTGATGGCGTGGGAGATGGTGCGGAACGGCGCGTCCGCGCTGCCCGCCGCGGCATCGTCGCCCTCAGGGGAGACGACCCACTCGCGGAGGGTCTCGGTGGACTTGAAGTCCGGCCCGCCGGGAGCGGCAGCGACGGGTCCACCCGCCTCCAGCGGCTGGTGACCTTCGTGCTCCGGAAGGGCCTCCACGGGAGTGTCGGCCACGGACTGCACACCAATCGAGGCGCTTCCGCCCGGCGCGAGGGTCCCGTCCCCGCTGGTGCCACCCCCACCACCCCCACGTTCATCGCGGCGCTGCTCGGTGGCGGTGTCCGGTGCCCCGTCGACGCCACCACCACCACCACCACAGGCGGTCAGCAGCGCGAAGAGGGGAACGGAGAGGAGTGCCCAGCGAGCAGCCGGGCGACGACGACGAGGCAGGTTCAATGAGTCTCGTTGCATCCTCTCGCAACCCTTGCCGGCCCCGGCATTCATCCTCGTGCGTCCGAGCTCCCCCTGCTCCTCCCCAGAGCCGGCCTGCGGGCGGGCGCAAATCCGGTGGAACCCCCGAAGCGATGGCACTACCCTGCGCGGCCCCGTGCGCCGTGCCCTCCTCCCCCTGCTGCTGATCTCCGCCTGCGTGGCCCGTCAGGCGCCGGCAGAGGCCGAGCCCGAGGCCCTTCCGCCGCCGGCCCCCGAGCCCCCGCGCATCGTGGTGACCGAAGCGCCGCCGCCGGTGGCGCCTCCGCCCGGGGACCTCGCCCTGCCCCCGGCACCGGATTCGGTCCAGAGCGCGCTCTACAGCAAGCAGCTCGACTTCCGGGCAGGCGAGCCCATGCTCCCCATCCGGCTCATGGAGCGACAGGACGAGGTCACCTTCGAGCCGCTCGGCCGCGTCCGACTGGTGGTCTCGGGGAGCGTGGAAAAGCGGGTCGAGGCGCCCGCGGGGACCCGCTTCCGGGTCCGTGTCCTCAACGGACGACCGGCAGCCCTGCGCGCACGCGTGATCCTCGCCGAGTTCCCCGGCCGCGATCGGGAAGGCCTGGAGGAGGCCCGGGCCCTGTGGACCTCGCGTGGCCTGGAGGTCTCCACCGTCACCCTGGGCGGCGCCTTCGGGATCGCCGGCAAGGTCATCGACAACCGGCGACGGCTGCTGGTCACCGGCGAGGCCCTCTCACCGGAGGCCGCGCGGGAGAGGCAGGCCGAGCTGCTGCGCACCTTCAACGCCCGCACCCACCTGCACGAGGAGCTCGAGACGCAGCCCACCGGGGTGCTCGAGCTCCTGGACGCGGCCGGGGCTTCGGTCGCGCTGGGGGAGGGACGCATCCTGGCCGAGACGCCGGGAGGCGAAGGCTTCCGGGTCCACCGCGTGGAGTACGGGGTCGGCTACGACTTCCACGGCTTCGAGGACCGCAGCGTGCGCGGCAGCCTCCAGCTCTCGGTGGATCGGCACGGACAGCTGGCGGTGGTCAACATCGTCCCGCTCGAGGTCCTCCTCTACGGGTTGGTCCCGGCCGAGATCTTCGCGCGGGCCCACCCCGAGGCCCTCAAGGCCCAGGCGGTGACGGCACGTGGCGAGGTGCTCGCCAAGATCGGCACCAAGCACCTGGCCGACCCCTACCTGCTGTGCAGTGAGCAGCACTGCGCGGTCTACAAGGGCCGCAGCGGCGAGGCGGCGACCACCACGGCCGCGGTGGACGCCACGCGGGGCGAAGGTCTCTTCGACGCCTCCGGCAGGCTCGTGGACAGCGTCTACAGCGCGGTCTGCGGCGGCCACACCGAGCACAACGAGAACGTCTGGGGAGGTCCCCCCAACCCGAGCCTCCGCGGACGCCCCGACGTTCCGAACCCACCACCTCCCGGCATCGATGCGGCCGAGCTGCCTGCCTTTCTGGAGGGGGGCCAGACGGCGTACTGCCAGACCACGACCTTTGCCCAGCCCAAGCGCTTCCGCTGGAGCCGCCGCTTCACCAGCGCCCAGGTGGACGCGTTGACCCGGCACCTGGACATCGGCCCCGTCCGGGCCCTCACGGTGGTGGAGCGGGGCGTCTCGGGCCGGGCCTCGCTGCTCACCCTCTCCGGGGAGCGTGGGGCGTCGCAGATCCGGGGGGAGCTCAACATCCGCCGGCTCTTCGGGATGCTCAACAGCTCCATGTTCACCCTCCACCCCGAGGTCGACGACGCGGGGAACCCGGTGGCCTGGACCTTCCGCGGCGGAGGTTGGGGCCACGGGGTGGGCATGTGCCAGACGGGGGCCATCGGCCGGGCCGAGCACGGACAGGACTACCGGCAGATCCTGTCGCACTACTACAATGGAGCGCAGGTCGCCCCCATCTACTGAAGGCCCTTCCCTCGCGGACCGCGACGGGGAGACAGGCAGGCCGGGGGCCGCTTGAGTGGGGCGGCCGGACGGCGCATCTTCGCTTCGGGTCCACCGGTCGGGACTGTCCGCGGACCTCAGGCGTTGTACGTCGTTCCCTGACGTCGTCCGGGCGGGCCCTGCCCTCCCCGGATTCACCGCCCTTTGATGAAGCACGTGTCGGACATGGAGTCTCCCAGGCCCCCGCGACGACGACGCCGGACGAGCGAGCCGAGCCGGCTGCTGCTGGCGCTCGGGCTGACCCTCGCCTTCCACGTCCTCGTCCTCGTGGGGGTGGTGCTCGCCTCCCGCCTCCCCTCCTCCCGGCGCCCGGTGGTGGAGCCGGGTACCGCGGTGTCGATGCAGACGCTGTCGGCGGAGGATTGGGAGCGCAACCGTGCCCTCGCCGATCCCGAGGAGACCGAGCGCCGGCGCGTGGCGGCTTCCGGCAACATCCCTCAGGCTCCCACCGACCGTAGCTTCGAGCCTCCGAAGCCCGAGGAGGAGAAGGAAGCGCCGCCGGAGGCGCCCAAGCCGCCCGAAGAGGAGCGGCCCGCAGGACCGGTGGTCGCCACCCAGCCGGGCAATGACGAGGTCCCCGACGATCCGGCCTTTGCCGCCGAGACCAACAACCGGGTGGAGCGCCAGACGCTCGCGCGGGATCGCACCACCAAGTGGAAGAACGCCCAGTCCCGCACCACCGCGGAGCAGGAGCGCCAGGGCAGCGGAACCGACGAGGTGGCCGGGGTCCAGGGCCTGGAGGGGAACGAGGGCGACGGAGACGACGAGGCCCGGAAGCAGGAGGCCGGTCAGGTTCAGCCGCAGGTGGAGATGCCCGGCTCTCAGGAGCGCCCGGAGTACGCCATGCGGCCCCCCACCGAAAGGCGACCGGGTGACGGCCCCGCGATCGACAATCAGCCCGGAAGTGAGGGCTTCGAAGGCAACTCCGACCGGCTGCAGATCACCCCGGGACAGGAAGGGGCAGGTGCGGCGGGACAGCGGGGTTCGCAGGGACGCCGCGGGCAACGGGGCCTTGCCACCCTCATGCCCTCGAGCGCGGTGATGGATCGCATCACCGGTGCGGCGGCCTCGGACGTGCGGGACGAGAACATAGAAGAGGGGGATTGCACCTTCCTCAACACCCGTCAGTGGAAGTACGCGAGCTTCTTCAACCGCGTGAAGCAGAGCGTGGGCTTCGCCTGGGAGCCCATGCACCAGCTGATGCGCCGGGATCCCACCGGCAGCGTCTACGGCGGGCGCGATCGCGTCACCGTGCTCCACGTGAAGCTGGACACCAGCGGGAGCCTGCAGGCCGTGGAGATCGAGCGCAGCTCGGGGCTCGACTTCCTCGACGTGGAGGCGGTGCGCGCCTTCGAGAAGGCACAGCCCTTCCCGCGTCCACCTCCGGGAATGGTGAAGGATGGCGTGATCGCCTTCAACTTCACCTTCTACATGGACATGGGTGGCGCCCCCCGCTTCCGCTTCTCCAACCCTCGCTGACGCACCGACGGGTCTGAGGAGGGCACGGACGGGCGATGCCTCGGTCCGCGCGTGGCACCCAGCGACTCACCGGACCCAAAGCGCGCACGTTCAGCTGCGGGAGAGGACCTCGGACAACAGGCCCCTCCCGGGCCATCCGCTCACTGGTAGTCTTCGATCGGAGGGCAGGAGCAGATGAGCTTGCGGTCTCCCAGCACGCTGTTGAGGCGGGAGACGCTGGGCCAGAACTTGTGCTCGCGCACCCACGGCCGCGGGAAGGCGGCCCGCTCGCGCGAGTAGGGCCGCTCCCAGGTGTCGGCGGTGACCGTGGCCGCGGTGTGAGGCGCGCGCTTTAGCACGTTGTCCTCGCGGGCGGCCCTGCCCTCCTCAATCTCGCGGATCTCCTCGCGGATGGAGATGAGGGCGTCACAGAAGCGGTCCAGCTCGTCCAGCGACTCGCTCTCGGTGGGCTCCACCATGAGCGTCCCGGCGACGGGGAACGAGACCGTGGGGGCGTGGAAGCCGTAGTCCATCAGGCGCTTGGCCACGTCCTCGACCTCGATCCCCGCGGACTTCTTGAGGTCGCGCAGATCCAGAATGCACTCGTGCGCCACGCGGCCCTTCTCGCCCCGGTAGAGCACCGGGTAGTGCTTCGAGAGACGCTCGGCCAGGTAGTTCGCGTTCAGGATCGCGGTCTCGGTCGCCTCCCGCAGGCCCCGCGCCCCCATCATCGTCACGTACATCCAGGAGATGACCAGGATGCTCGCGCTGCCCCACGCAGCCGCAGAGACCGCCTCGGGGCCGTCCTTGCCGCCGGTCGGGGTGAGCGGATGCCCGGGCAGGTGCGGCGCCAGGTGAGGGGCCACGCAGATGGGGCCCATCCCCGGTCCACCACCGCCGTGGGGGATGCAGAAGGTCTTGTGCAGGTTGATGTGGCAGACGTCCGCGCCCAGCTCGGCGACGCGCACCAGGCCCACCATCGCGTTGAGGTTGGCCCCGTCCAGATAGACCTGCCCGCCGTGCGTGTGGACGATCCGGCAGATGTCCTTGATGGCCACCTCGAAGACGCCGTGCGTGGAGGGATAGGTGACCATCAGCGCAGCGAGGTTGTCCGCGTGCGCCTTGGCCTTCTCCTCCAGGTCGGCGACGTCCACGTTGCCCTGCGCGTCGCAGCGGACCACCACGACCTTGAGGCCGGCGAGGACCGCGGAGGCGGGGTTGGTCCCGTGCGCGCTGGCCGGGATGAGGCACACGTTGCGGTGCGCCTCCCCGCGGGCGTGGTGGTAGGCGCGGATGGCCAGCAGCCCCGCGAACTCTCCCTGGCTCCCGGCGTTGGGCTGCAGCGAGCAGGCCGAGAAGCCGGTGATCTCGCAGAGCATCCCCTCGAGCTGGCGGAAGATCTCCCGATAGCCCTCCGCCTGATCCGCGGGAACGAAGGGGTGGAGCCTGGAGAGGGACGGCCAGGTGATGGGGATCATCTCGCTGGTTGCGTTGAGCTTCATGGTGCAGCTGCCCAACGGAATCATCGAGTGCGCCAGCGAGAGATCGCGGCTCTCCAGGCGGCGCATGTAGCGCAGCATCTGGGTCTCGGAGTGGTGGCTGTTGAAGACCGGGTGGCTCAGGAACTCCGAGGTGCGCGCGAGCCCTTCAGGAAAGTCCGGGTCCCCGACCGCCAGGCTCTCGAGCGCCGGGACCTCGCGGCCTTCGGCGAAGAAGGACAGCAGCGTCCGCACGTCTTCTGGCCGGGTGGTCTCATCGAGCGCCACCCCCAGGGCTCCATCCCCGATCCGCCGCAGGTTCATGCCCGCGGCCCCGGCGGCGTCGAAGATGGCCTGCGCACGCTCCGGCGACAGTTCCACCGTGACCGTGTCGAAGATGCTGGTGTGCCGCAGGGGATGCCCGAATCCTTCCAACCCCTTGGCGAACATCCGCGCCAGCGCATGGGTCCGCCGGGCGATCGCCGTCAGGCCCTTGGGCCCGTGGTAGACCGCGTACATCCCGCTCATGATGGCCAGCAGGACCTGCGCGGTGCAGATGTTGCTCGTCGCCTTCTCGCGGCGGATGTGCTGCTCGCGGGTCTGGAGCGCCATGCGCAGCGCCATGTGACCGTCGGCATCCTCCGACACGCCGATGAGGCGGCCGGGCATGGTGCGCGCGTCCGCCTTGCGGCAGGCCAGATACGCCGCGTGAGGGCCGCCGTAGCCCAGGGGCACGCCGAAGCGCTGGGTGTTGCCGACCGCGATGTCCGCGCCCAGCTCCCCCGGAGGCGTGATCAGGGTGAGGGCCAGCAGATCGGCGGCCATCACCACGCCGGCCCCCGCCGCATGCGCGGCCGCGATCACCGGACGATGGTCGTGCACCCCGCCATCGGTCCCCGGGTACTGCAGCAGGACGCCGAAGAGACCTTCGGTCCTGGCCAGGTCCACGTCCAGCCCCGGGCCCACCACGACCCGGATGTCGAGCGGCTCGGCGCGGGTGCGCACCACGGCCAGCGTCTGGGGGTGGGTGTCATCGGCGACGAAGAAGGTCCGGCGCTCCCCTCCTCCACGCATGGCAAAGAGCATCGCCATGGCCTCGGCGGCCGCGGTGCCTTCATCGAGCATGGAGGCGTTGGCGATCTCCATGCCGGTGAGATCGGACACCATGGTCTGGAAGTTGAGCAGCGCCTCCAGCCGCCCCTGGGAGATCTCCGCCTGGTACGGCGTGTACTGGGTGTACCAGCCCGGGTTCTCCAGGATGTTGCGCTGGATCACCGCGGGCGTGAACGTGTCCGAGTACCCCGCACCGATGAAGGAGCGGGTGACCCGGTTCTTCCCGGCCAGCGCCGCGAGCACCTCGAGCGCCTCCTGCTCGGTCCGTCGGGGCCCCAACTCCAGCGGACGCCCGGTGCGGATCACCTCCGGCACCGCCTGCGCGATGAGCGCCTCCATGGAGTCGAGCCCCAGCGCCTCGAGCATGCGCTGCTGCTCGGAGCGATCAGGTCCCAGGTGGCGGTTGGAGAAGGCCTCTTCGTATTTCCAGTCGGGCGACGTCATGGTGTGTGCAATCGGGGCGGGAGGTGAAAGGGGGCGTCTAACGTTCCGAACGCCCGGCGTCAGCCGCCGTCGGAGACGTGCTTCTGGTACGCCCCCACGTCGAGCAGGCCGTCGAGCTGGCTGCGATCCGAGGGCTCCACCTCGATCAGCCACCCGGCCTCATAGGGATCGGTGTTCACCACCGACGGGTCATCGGTGAGCGCGTCGTTCACCTTGGTCACCTTGCCGCTCACCGGCGCGAACAGCTCGCTGACCGCCTTGGTGGACTCGATGGTCCCGAACGAGGTGCCGGAGGTGAGCTCCGCCCCCACCTTGGGAAGCTCCACGTAGACCACGTCCCCCAACGACTCCTGGGCGTGATCGGTGACGCCGATGACGAGGTGGCTGTCGCTGACGCGGACCCACTCGTGGTCCTTGGTGTACTTGAGGTCCTGCGGATCCTTGGCCATCTGGAGCTCCTGGGGGTGTCCTTGGGGGTGGATGACGACGTGGCCCTTTCAGGGCGACGACGCCGGAACGACAGCTTGGAAGGGACGATCGCCGCTGCGGTCTCAGCCTGGGGAGCAGCGGGGATTCGGAGGTGCCGCTGTTCCGGCCCGCGCGTTTCCGACGTCCGCGCGCGGCCGGAGAGCGTTCAGCTTCAGGCCGCGGGCCGCCGGTAGAACGGGGTCTTCACGACCCGGGCGGGAATGGCGCGGCCGCGCACATCGATGTCGAAGGTGCTGCCCTCGGGGTGCAACGCCGGAGGGACGTAGGCCAGGCCGATGGCGCGCTTCACGGACGGGCCCATGGTGCCACTGGTGACCTCACCGACGGGCTGGCCGTCCACCATGACCTTACAGCCCTGGCGGGCGATGCCCGGGCCGAGCAGCTCGAAGCCGACCAGCCGCCGCTCGGGGCCCCTGGCCTTCTGCGCGGCCAGCGCGTCGCGTCCGATGAAGCCGCCCTCCTTGTCGAGCTTCACCGTCCAGCCGAGCCCCGCCTCCAGCGGGGTGTGCTCGCGGTCAATGTCATTTCCGTACAGCAGGAAGCGCATCTCCAGCCGCAGGGTGTCGCGTGCCGCGAGACCGCAGGGGACAAGGCCGTCGGAGCTGCCGGAGTCGAGCAGCCGGCGCCAGAGCGACTCGGCGCGATCGGGAGCGCAGTAGAGCTCGAAGCCGTCCTCGCCGGTGTAGCCGGTGCGCGAGATGATGCACGGGCTGCCCGAGACGTCACCCTCGGTGAAGCGGAACGCGCCGATCTCCGCCAGCGGTACGTCGGTCAGACGCTGGAGGATCTCCTGCGCGCGGGGCCCCTGCAGCGCCAGCTGCGCCCAGTCGTCGCTCACGTCACGGGGCGCGACCCCTTTGGCGTGCGCCTGCATCCAGGCCACGTCGCCCTCGCGGTTCGAGGCGTTGACGCAGACCAGGATCTTCTCCGGGCTGAAGCGGTAGGCCACCACATCGTCGACGAAGGTCCCCGCCTCGGTGAGCAGCCCGGAATAGAGCGCCTGACCGTCGGCAATGCGGGTGAGGTCGTTGCTGATGAGCCGGTTCACCGTCTCCAGCGCGCCGGGGCCCTCGAAGAGCACCTCACCCATGTGGGAGACGTCGAAGAGTCCTGCCGCCTCGCGCACCGCGAGGTGCTCGGCGATGCCGCCCTTGTACTGGACCGGCATGTCCCAGCCGGCGAAATCCACCATCCGGGCACCCAGCTCGCGGTGGACATGATTCAGCGGAGTGGTGAGCGCCATGGGCACGCTCCCTTGGAAGCAGAAGGTGGGAAAAACGCGGCGGACCATAGGGGCCGGATCCGGGCGGATCAAGGCCGGTCTCCGCGCGGCCCCGGAGGGACTAGAGTCCCCTCTGACGCCATGCACATTCCCAGTTTGCTGAACGGCCCCCGGCCCACCTTCTCCTTCGAGTTCTATCCCCCCAAGACGGCGGCCGGAGAGGCCTCCCTGATGTCCACCCTGAACGAGCTCTCGGAGCTCGAGCCGGGCTTCGTTTCGGTCACCTGTGGGGCTGCCGGGACGCCCCAGGGGGACATCACCGAGCTGGTGGCCCGCATCCAACGCGAGCATGGGCTGGTCTCCATGGCCCACCTCACCTGCACCGGGCTGACGGTGGACGCGCTGAGCGACCGGTTGGAGCGGCTCGCCGGGGCCGGGATCCGCAACGTCCTGGCCCTCCGCGGCGACCCTCCGGCGGGGACATCCAGCTTCGAGCCGGTGCAGGGAGGCCTGCGCTACGCGAGCGAGCTGGTGGCCCTGATCCACGAGCGGAAGCACCCCTTCACGGTGGGGGGCGCGGCCTATCCCGAAGGCCACGTGGAGACCGCCTCGAGGGATGAGGACCTGCTCCATCTGAAGGCCAAGGTCGACGCGGGGCTCGACTTCGTGATCACCCAGCTCTTCTTCGACAACGCCTTCTACTTCGACTTCGTGGAGCGTTGCCGGAAGGTGGGCATCACCGTCCCCATCGTTCCGGGGATCATGCCCATCACCAACTACGCCCAGGTCCAGCGCTTCACCCGGATGTGCGGCGCCACCGTGCCCATGCGGCTCGCGCTGCAGCTCGAGAAGATCCGGGACCAGCCCGAGGCGATCATGCAGCTGGGGGTGGCGCACGCCACCGTCCAGTGCCTGGAGCTGCTCGACCGCGGCGTCCCCGGGATCCACTTCTACACGCTCAATCAGAGCCCGGCGACGCGGATGATCGTGAGCGCGCTGCGGGGACGCCGCGGCGCGTGAGGTGAGACCGGCTCAGGCGGGGGGGGCCTCGTGCGCCTCGCCCAGGGCCCGCGCCCGCGCGTAGGCGTGCACCTCGTCGAGTGTGGAGATCTGCCGACGGGCGACATCCGCCAGGCGGGAGAAGACCCCGGCGTCCAGACCCAACGTGCCGGCGTGATCCTGCAGGGTCTGCCAGAGCCCCAGCTTTCCCAGGACCGCTGCACGCATGAGCTCGGCCTCGATGAGCATCGTCAGGGGTGAGCGGCGCACCACCCGGCCATTGCCCTTCAACCGGCCCATGTGCTCACCCGCCCAGGCGATGGCGCGGCGGTAGCGCAGCGGCTTGAGATCCAGGTCCCGGATGAGCTGGCGCAGGAAGGCCCGTTCGGCCCGCAGCTCGGTGGAGAGGGAGGAGAGCTGCGCGTACATGGGCGTATCGATGTAGGCGTCCGCCATGCGCGCCATCCGGCTGCTACCGGCGGTCGCCCCGGCCAGGTGATCGGCCAGGTAGATGTTGAGCAGCTCCCGGGACTCCTCATCCGGCGCCCCCGCCCGCTCGCGATCGCCCCTCCCCGCGGCCGCGCCCCGGTGCGCCGACTCGTGCACGCCGGGCACCGTCGCATCCTCGGGGCCGCGCGGCTTCAACGGCGAGGAGGCCCCACCCTCCCCCACCGCCATTCCCTCGAGCAGCTCTCGGAGCGCCTCGGCCGCGGTGTGCCGGGGCTGCCAGTCGAGTTCCCGCTTCGCACGGGCGTTGTCCATCATCGGGACCTGCATGCCCATGTCGAGCCAGCCCTCGTCGGCGGGCACCGCACCGGCCTTGTGCCCGGCCTTGAGGGCGGCGCGAACCACCGGGACCGGCACCTCGGTGAACCGGCCGTGGTCCACCACCTCGGACAGCTCTTGGGGTCCGAGCAGGTCATCCGCGCAGATGTTGAAGGCCCCCCCCACCCTGCGGACCACTGCCGCCACATAGGCGCGGGCCACGTCGTCGGCATGCACCGCCTGCAGCAAAAGGCCCTTGGGCAGCGGAAGAATCGGCAGCTTGCCGGCACGCAATGCCTGGACCGGAGCCGGCAGGCCCAGGAAGTAGCGCTGGATCTCCGAGGCGGCGTCGTCCTGGAAGATCAGCGCCGGTCGCAGGCGGGTCACCTTGATGTCGGGATGCTCGGCGGCGAAGGCATCCAGCGCCCGCTCCTGGGCGACCTTGTCGACGCTGTAGTGGGAGCTCTGGATGCCTCCGGTCGGCCAGCGCTCATCCCGCAGGGGTGGGACGCCTTCCTGTCCGCGCGCCTCGTCCGGCGAATAGGCGCCCACCGAGCAGGCCACCACCAGGTGCGGCACCCCGGCCGCCGCGACCGCCTGGGCCACCCGCCGCGTGCCCTCCACGTTGACCTGCCGCAACATCTCCCGGTCCTCGTTGGGCTGGATGAGCCAGGCCAGGTGGATGACCGCGTCCATCCCACGGAGGAGCTCGACCAGCGCCGCCTGGGTGGCCTCGGGGTTCTCGCTGTCGGCGACGTCCAGCGACTGCCAGTGGCAGCCGGCATAGGGTTCGACGGCGGTGTCGGGGAGCCGCCGCGCCACCCCCACGATCTCCTTCACCTCGGGCGTGTCGTGGAGCACCCGGAGCACTGCCGTGCCCGCGTTCCCCGTGGCTCCGACGACTGCGACTCGCATCTGGCGCTCCTTCAGCCGTGGGGGTTCAGGAAGCTGAACCGGCGGCTGGAATCAGGAGCTTGAGGATCGGAGCGGCGCCGCGAGCGGCAAGGTGGGACGCGCCGGTTCCGGGCGGAGAGTGTCGGCTGTAGGGGGCGCGGAGCTGGGCGGCGACCGGGCTTCAGCGTGGGTCCGGAGCGACCGTCCGCAGCGCGGCCTCGTAGGTGTTCTGCATCAGCATGGCGATGGTCATCGGCCCGACGCCTCCGGGCACCGGGGTGATCCAGCCCGCGCGGGCCTCTGCGGCTTCGAACTCCACATCGCCGACCAGCCGGCCGGCCGCGTCGCGGTTCATCCCCACGTCGATGACCACGGCACCCGGCTTGATCCACTCGCCCCGGATCACCCCGGCCACGCCCACGGCGGCAACGACCACGTCCGCCTGGGGGATCTCCCGCGCGAGGTCACTGCGGCTGTGGCAGATGGTGACCGTGGCGTGCGCGGCGAGCAGCATCAGCGCCATCGGCTTGCCCACGATGTTGCTGCGGCCGACCACGACCGCCCGCTTGCCGCTGAGCTCGAGGCCGGTGTGGGCAATGAGCTTCATCACCCCCGCGGGCGTGCAGGGACGGGGCCCCGGACGTCCGAGGGAGAGCAGCCCGGCGTTCACCACATGGAAACCGTCGGCATCCTTGTGGGGCTCGATGGCGTCCATGAGCGCGTTGGGATCCAGGTGTCGCGGCAGGGGGAGCTGCAGCAACATCCCGTGCACCGACGGGTCCGCGTTCAGACGCCGGACCTCTTCAAGCAGGGTCTCCTGGGTCACGTCGTCCGGGAAGTGCCGCTCCACTCCGTTGAAGCCGATCTCCGCGGCCGCCTTCTTCTTGCCACCCACGTAGACCTTTGAGGCGGGATCCTCGCCGACGCGGACCACGGTGAGGCCGGGGACGATCCCGTGCTGGGCCTTGAGCCGCTCCACCTTCTCCCGGAGGCCTGCCCGGAGGTCCGCTGCGATTGCCTTGCCGTCGATGCGCCGTGCCATGGCGGTCCTTTATACTCACCGCTCTTTCCCGCCCCAGCCCGAACTCCGCCCGAGCGTCCCGAAGTGAGCCCTCCCAAGAAGAAGAAGCCCGCCCCGGGCTTTCACACGCCCTTCAGAGGACTCTCTCTTCCCCCGAAGCCGGCGCCTCCCCGACCGGCGCCAGCTCCCTCTCCCGCCCCCACGAAGCCCCACGCGCCGCAACCGCCCCCTCTGGATCCCGAGGCCCGCCTGTTCCTGGAGGCCATGGGTGAGGTCCGCCCCCTCGAGGATCGGCCGCCCGCACCCGAACCGGTTGCGCCCCTCCCCAGGCGGGTGGACGAGGATGCCGAGGCGCTGCGCGAGTTGAGCGAGCTGGTGGATGGCCGCGCCCCCTTCAACCTCGCCGATACCGACGACTTCATCGAAGGCGCCATCGCCGACCTCGATCCCCGGGTCCGCCGGCGGCTGCGTCAGGGGCGCTTCTCCAACCAGGCCCACGTGGACCTCCACGGCTTCACCCAGGACGAGGCCAAGGCCGAGCTGGAGCGCTTTCTCCTCGAAAGCCACCGCCGCGGCCACCGCTGCGTGCTGGTGGTCCACGGACGGGGGCTCCACTCCAAGGACGGGATCCCGGTCCTCAAGGAGCGGATGAAGGTCTGGCTCACGCAGGGGCGGCTCGCGCGGCGGGTCCTCGGGTTCTGTACCGCCCAGCCCCACGATGGCGGCGCCGGCGCGCTGTACGTCCTGCTGCGCCGCTGAGGGGCACCGGGACCGCGCAGAGACGCGGACGTGCGTGCGCAGGCGGAGACCACCGCGTCGGCCGCTGGCGTCCTGCCCCTGCGGGGATCCGCCGGTCCCGGCCCGTCCCGGGGCCCACGTTGGACTCGACGCGCCGCGGGGGGTGCGGTTAGGGTCCGCCATGGCCCGTCAACTCATCGATCTGCACATTCATGTGGGCGGCGCAGTCGCCCCGCACGTCCTCTGGTCGATCGCGCACCAGCAGGGCTTCAAGCTCCCGGTCAAAGGCTACTTCGAGTTCGTGGAGCTCATCACCTCGCACCCCGACAAGGTCGGGAGCCTCGAGGAGTACCTCAAGATCCTCCACACCTGGACCGAGAAGATCCAGTCGTCGCCTTCGGCGATCGAGCGGAGCGTCTACGAGGTCATCGGCAAGGAGTACCGCGGCAGCAGGGTCTCCACCATCGAGCTGCGCTTCAACCCCATGAAGCGCAACCTCAACAGCGAGCTGGATCTCGACCACATCATCCACGCGGCGCTGCGTGGGATGGATCGCGCGGTGCTCGAGTACGGCGTGAAGGCCGGCCTCATCTTCTGCCTGGCCCGCGAGTTCGACCACAAGCTCAACACCATCCTCGTCGAGAAGGCGATCCGCTACCGGCATCGCGGCGTGGTCGGCATCGACCTGGCCGGCACCGAGGCGCACGCGCTGGAGCTCGATCCCGAGTCGGTGCAGCGCTACGAGGACCTCTTCCGCCGTGCCCGCGAGGGAGGCCTCAAGGCCACGGTGCACACCGGCGAGACCGCCGGCACCGGAGCGGAAGGGGTCATCGCCGTGGTCGAGCGCCTCAAGCCCCAACGCATCGGACATGGCATCCGCGCCTGGCGCGATGAGAGCGCCATGAAGCTGCTCAAGGAGCGCGACGTGCTGCTCGAGATCTGCCCGACCTCCAACCTGCACACCCGGGCGGTGGAGAACCTGGGCGAGCTCAAGGAGATCCTGCAGACGTTCTGGGACCGCGGCGTGAAGTTCAACATCAACACCGACGGCCCCTACCTGCTCGAAACCGACATGAGCCGTGAGCTCAAGCTCCTGGAGGATCACGGGGTCCTCACCCCGGACCAGATCACCCAGACGCTGGCCTGGGCCCATGAGGCCTCGTTCCTCAACGATCGCTGACGGCCGATAAGGACGACTCAACGGTGTACCGGCTCGCCCGCGCCCTGCTCTTCCTGCTTCCCGCTGAGACGGCCCACCGGCTGGTGATGGCCGTCCTGCGGTGGCTGTCGGGATGGACGTGGGCCTGTCGGTTCCTCCGCGGGACGGGACCGGATCCCCGACTGGCCGTGGAGGTCGCGGGGCTGCAGTGGCCGGGGCCCATCGGTCTGGCCGCCGGTCTCGACAAGGACGCCGAGGCGGTTCAAGCGCTCTTCGCCCTGGGATTCGACGCGGTCGAGGTGGGGACGCTGACCCCCAGGCCCCAACCCGGAAACCCGACGCCCCGCCTCTTCCGTCTCCCCGAAGGGGCCGCGCTCATCAACCGGATGGGGTTCAACAACCACGGGGCGGAGGCAGCCGCCCACCGTCTGCTCGCGCAGCGATGGCGTCCGGGCCCCGTGGGCATCAACCTCGGTCGCAACAAGGACACGCCCAATGAGCGGGCGCTGGACGACTACATCGCCGGGGTGGATCAGCTCGCGGCGCTCGGGGACTACGTGGTGGTCAACGCGTCGAGTCCCAACACGCCGAACCTGCGTGAGCTCCAGGAGCCCGAAGCCCTGACCCAGCTGCTCACCGCGGTCGCCGGGAGGATGGCCCAGGTGGTGCCCGGGAAGCCGCTCTTCCTGAAGATCGCCCCTGATCTGGCGCCGGAGGCGGTGGACGCCATCGTGGACGTCGCGCTCGAGGTGGGCATCGCCGGGCTCATCGCCACCAACACCACCATCACCCGCCCCCTCCAGCATCCCCTCGCGTCCGAGACCGGTGGACTGTCGGGTGCGCCGTTGCGGCCCCTCGCGCTCGAGGTCGTTCGTCGCGCGGCCTCCCGGTCCCAGGGGCGCCTGGCGATCATCGGCGTGGGCGGTATCGGCTCGGCAGCGGACGCGTATGCCCTGCTGCGCGCGGGAGCCAGCGCGGTCCAGATGTACTCAGGCTTCATCTATGGCGGCCCGCCCCTCCTGCGCCGACTGCACCGGGAGCTGCTCGACCTGATGGCGCGGGATGGCTTCACCCGCATGGCAGACGTGGTGGCGAGCGCCAGCTCCGCTCCCTTGCAGG
>Ga0079224_100001477_pt1 | contig 27113 bp, 24 predicted proteins | sample Stecom2015_FD_80414 | JGI IMG/M metagenome (GOLD analysis project Ga0079224, IMG submission 80414) | Agricultural soil microbial communities from Utah to study Nitrogen management - Steer compost 2015 | ecosystem: Environmental > Terrestrial > Soil > Agricultural land | place: USA: Utah... | reverse complement strand
CATTTCACCGGCATCAGTCCAGTCTCCATTTTGATTCCAGTCAATAAATACGGTAAAATAAGTAGTGAAGTTACCGGCAGTATTACCTTCCAGCGCAATTTCATAAGACTCACCAGCACTCATATGTCCTACAATAGAAGTAAAGTCTTCTAATGCTGGGGATCCGTTAACGGTAGCGTCAGACGGATTGTCGATGTCAGCAACGTCAACTCTTGTAATTGGTTCTACATCAGATGTGATATCGAAGTTACATGGAGGGGTTGGTGGCACGATGTCTTCACAATGTAATTTGAATACACCTTGTGCACCTGCAGCATCTGGAACCCAAGCTCCACCGCTTTCACGCGTATGGATTGGTTCGCCTAATGTACCTAATGAAGATATTTCCCAGAAATAACCTCCGATTTGACCACCTGAGGCAACAGCTGTTGGTTGCATCCAATAAGTAGTTCCTTCAGTACCGCCTTCAAAGTCGATGTCTACATCAACGTAGATAGCCAACACGTCATAACCGAAAGCGCTTCCAATTATTTGTTGTTCGTAAGGAACTAATCCGGTTTCAGTGTGTACAACAGTTGTTCCTGGTTGACCGCCGTTGTCTTCGTAGAATGTGAATCCAATTGACTCAACTGGTCCTAACATTGCGATAGCATTTAATTCAATGGTTTGAACGTTCAACGTATTTCCGGCAGAAACGTAGAAATCATCTGCATTTTCAAATGTGGTACCCGATCCGATTTGGTAACCATCTTCAAATCCATTTGAATCATCTCCTTGACCACAATCTTCACCGGTTGGTGGTTCTTCATCACCACTACAAATACCTTCCACGGTCATTGTTCCTTCTTTGTTACCACCAAGGGTGTCTGCATATACAAACCAAGAAGTACCGTCATTTTGCCATGTAGCATAAGATTCTGTATTGGTTGTGTAAGCAGAAGATACCCAATAAGTGAATCCTGCTCCCGTAGAAAGAGAAGAAGCGATTGATAACCAGTAACGTTCAGCTTCATCCGTAGTTGCTTCCAGAACGATATCCGGTACAGTAAGTGTTACTGTGAATTGTGGATATAATCCAAATAAGAATCCGTTCGGAGTGAAAGTCATGTTTGAACTGTCAAAATGAACAGTTTGTCCTGTAGAAGTTCCAACACCTCCGGTTCCGTTGTCTGTAAAGATTTCTAAATCGAACTCACTAGGATCTCCTACAGTTGTAGCCACTTCCAAAGTAATGGTTTGCAATGTGAAAGTAGAGTTTCCTTCTACTACGATATCATTTGCAGCAGCATATCCGTTAGAGAATCCAACACCTGTATCGGCAACACCGTCAAATTCTTGAGAACAATCACTACCTGTTGGTGGTTCTTCGTCACCAATTGTTACATTGATAGTATAATCTTCAGCTTGTCCAAATAAATTTCCGGAAGTACATCCGTCTGGTGCATAACCTGCTAAGTATTTTTTGATTACACGCATACGAGTTGCTCCCTCAAGCGCCTCATTTGGAACTACAATTGTATTAACAGCTTGTTGTCCGTCTGTTCCGTCAGAGTTAGTGATAGATCCTATTTCATATCTTTCATCTTCATTATTGAATTGAAAATCTTGATTCCAGTCAATGAATACAGTGATTGAATTTGTATAGTCTCCACCTGTATGACCTTCGGCTGCAAATTCATAAGATCCGTTTGTTTCTACGTTTCCTTCAATGTCGGTAAAGTCTTCGTGGAATGGCGCTTCTGATTCATCTACAGTAGCCGGAGAAGTATTATCAATTCCAGCAAAAACAACACGAGAAATTGACTCTAGGTAGTTGAAAGTTGATACTTCACAATAAGGGGCCGGGAATGGATCTCCACTACCACCACCGTTCACAATGAATTTATAATCTTCAAATTCTCCATATTCAAATTCAGTTTCACATGGGTCAACATTTCCCGTAGTGCTTAACCAGTGGCTTACTACTCTCATGCGGGTTTCTCCAGCAGTAGCATCAGCCGGTACAGTAAATGAACCAGATTGCGTGGATAAATAGGAAGTAGAGCTATAAGCAACTTCTTCAGTAGTGTCGAATTCGCCATCTTGATTCCAGTCTACCCAGATTCTGAACCCGGCAGTACCACCAGAGATGTCTGCTGTAAAGTTTACAGTTCCTTCTGCATCTTGCGAAAGGGTATGGGTGTCATAGAAGTCACCGTAACCTCCGGTAGAGAATCCACTTGCCATGTTGCTAATGTTTTCTGTACCTCCTGTAGTTGAGAAGTTATTGATGAAACGGGTGCTAACGATTCCTTCAGGAATACAGTAATCAGATGGTTCTTCACCTCCTTCTTCAGAAATTAAAACGGTGTCAATCCCAATGTAATCAGAATTCAGTCCCGAAGGACCTCCATTTACTACATTGTAACGAAAAGCAAAGTTTGCAGCTACTGGAGTAGCTCCGACGCCTGAAACAGTGTATTCATACTGTGTCCAAGTGTGTGGATAGCTGTCGTTGTAGCCATCATTGATAATTCCCATAACAGTAGTGAATGAACCTACGGCTGTTGGACCACCCGATGGTACCGTCATGGTGCCGGTACTCATTCTCACTTCAAGTCTATCATTATAGACCGTTCCTAAGAAATCTGTAGTTCTTGTGTAAAAAGATAGTACATCTCCATCTTTAACATTCACTTCAGGCGTAATCAACCAAGTGCTTATGGTACTGTTACCTGTAGTACTGTTGAAATTTGCTCCAATGTAGGAATCATCGGCTCCAGATTGACTGGTAAAAACAGTAACATTTCCTTGAAACCAATCAGTAGCTCCTATGGAAGTACTTTGATTGGTTATCGTCCATCCCGACAGCGTCGTGATGTCATCAAAACCTTCTTCCAGAATCTGCCCAAACCCGAAGAGGGGCAAAACTGAAAGAATAAAACATAATAAATAGTTTTTCATAATAAATAAATTTAAATAAACTAGCACTAAATTAAATAAAATATTCTCAAAAGCAAATAATAAAAAAATAAAAGTTAAGTATTGTTTAAAATTTTCATAAAAAAAATCCTCCCAATTGGGAAGATTCATATATTAAAGTTTTTAAAACTTACTTTTTAATAATTTTAAATGTTCCTCAGTAGCTTTAGAAACGTCAATTTGCTTCATTTACTTTTGCGAAAGCCAAAACTTGTTGACCAGCTAAATTGTAAACAGACACATTTTCTACTTCTTTGTTTGAGTTGGTGTCTGTACATTCGGTAGCTACCATCTCCATAAAATTACGAATAGTTTAATAAATCCTCTGTCCCACATACTAGGGTTGGTTCGAAATGCTCCCCGAAGTAAGGGGCAAAGCATTATCACATTCTCCGTCTAAAATCCCATCGTTGTTGTTGTGCTGATAATGCAAGCTGACCATACAAAGGGGTTGTGGTCAGACTTGATGCAAGATAAACTGCAAATAAGCCATCAACGAGTAAAAATAAAATTTCCTCATGATATAATATGTTAATTAATAGTGTACCTAAATTAAATAAATGTCTTGATACATTTAACCTTTTTTTTAAATATTTTTGGAAGATATAAAAACATATTTTAGATGGATTTAACTTATAATTCTTATCGTTTGAAGTTTAAAAGACCTGGAGGTACTTCTCGAGGTGTCTTAACTGAAAAGGAAACTTTTCTGATTCGGCTGAATCATTTAAATCAAATTGATAATGAGTTTATTGCCGAATGTGGAATTTTCAGAGGATTAAGTTTTGATGATACGCCGGAATTTGAAAAAAAATTAGACGAAGTTTGTAAAAACTTTAATTTTGACAACCCCGATTGGTGGGAAGAATTAAGAGCATTCCCTGCCATTCAATTTGGATTGGAACAGCTTCTAAAAGCCCAAGAAAATTATAAAGAAAAAAAGATTCAAGACCCTTATAATCCTATCTTATTTCCTTCTCCATTTACCGGTGGAAAAGCAGGAATCCCTATAAACGGTCTGATTTGGATGGGTTCTCCTGATTTTATGAAAGAACAAATTCAGGAAAAAATCGAACAAAATTTTAGATGTATCAAACTGAAAATCGGTGTAAATTGGGGAGAAGAATATGAAATTATCCAAAAATTAAGAAAAGAATTTCACTCCAATGAATTGGAAATCAGGGTAGATGCAAACGGGGCTTTTAGTTTTCAAAAGGCAAAAACCGTTTTAAATCAATTGGCAGATTTAGAAATTCATTCGATTGAGCAACCTATAAAAGCCGGACAAATTCAGGAAATGGCGGAACTTTGTGCCCAAACGCCCACGCCCATCGCACTTGACGAGGAACTCATTGGCGTAGTCCAAAATGAAGACAAAAAACGACTTTTAGAAACCATCAATCCGCAATACATTATTTTAAAACCGAGTTTGGTCTGTGGCTGGAAAGGAAGTCGGGAATGGATCGATTTAGCCGAAAACTCAAAGGCTGGCTGGTGGATTACTTCAGCATTGGAAAGCAATATCGGGCTGAATGCCATTGCCCAATGGACTTTTACGCTTGAAAACCCGATGCCACAAGGATTAGGCACCGGCGCACTTTTTACCAATAATTTTCCTTCACGCCTAAAAGTTCAAAATGACCAATTGTATTTTCTTTAAATTTGAAAAATGGTACGATTCCTTATTTATTGTCTAATTTTTTCTTTCATAATTTCTTGCGCAACGCAAAATTTGAAAGAAATCAATCAATTCCAAACCGAACTAAAAGAAGAATGGTCAAACCCCAAAACGACCCCTTTAAAAGATGATGAAAAAGATTCATTTAAAGGAATAACTTTCTTTCCGATAAAAAATAAATATATAATCAACGCTGAATTTTCACCCATTGAAAACGGAAAAACACTTCCTTTTCCAACTTCTGCCAAAAAAATCAAATACTATAAAGAATACGGAAAAATTGATTTCAAACTGAACGGAAAATCGTACGAATTAACCATTTACCAGTCCGATCCACCGATTAAAGGTTATGAAACTTCTTTATTTTTGCCTTTTATGGACGAAACAAATGGTAACACTTCCTATGGCGGCGGCCGTTATATTGATTTGGAAATTGCAGATATTCATGATGATAAGCTCGTTGTTGATTTCAATAAAGCCTATAATCCTTATTGTGCTTATAGTAAATATTATAATTGTCCGATTCCGCCAGCCAATAATTATTTGGAAACCGAAATCAATGCAGGTGTAAGTTATTTAGAATGAAATTATTAGATTTTTCTTCAGCAATATTTGATTCACTAAGTAAGGAAATTCTTTGGGAAAAAAATATCCTCGAATTCATCCAAAATTGGCAAAATGAAAATGATTTTATCCTGAGCCAAACTTCCGGTTCAACCGGCATTCCCAAAACCCTGAAATTACCCAAATCTGCCATGAAAATGAGCGCGAAAATGACCGGCGAATTCTTTAGACTTCAACCCGGAAATACAGCTTTGCTTTGTATGCCGGTTAATTTCATCGCGGGAAAAATGATGATTGTAAGAGCGATAGAGTTAAAATTGAAATTATATTGCGTGGAACCGAAATCTCAATTGAAACTAAATTTTACCGATTCCATTGATTTCGTGCCCATGACGCCGATGCAGGTCGAAAATTCATTCGGAGAATTAGCCAAAATCAAAACTTTATTGATCGGCGGTGCACCGCTTTCTGATAGTTTACGAACTAAATTATTAGAAATTCCCACCCGAAGTTTTGAGTCTTACGGAATGACCGAAACCATCACCCACATTGGGTTAAAAGAAATTTCGGAAGAATTTTTCAGGACGTTAAACGGTATTTCCATTCGTCAAGATAATCGGGATTGTTTGGTGATTCAAACACCTTATTTTGAAGAAGAAATCATCACGAATGACATCGTAGAACTGAGAAATCAGTCGGAATTCAAATGGCTCGGACGATTTGACAATGTCATCAATTCCGGCGGCATCAAATTATTTCCGGAACAAATTGAAAAAAAAATAAATCCTCATATTTCGGAGGAATTCATCATTACATCTATTCCTGACAAAGTTTTGGGAGAAAAGTTAATTCTGATTGTGGAGTCAAAACGAATTCCGAACTTCCAGCTTCCAACTTCAAATCTCGGCAAATATGAAATCCCAAAAGAAATTCATTTCATGGAAAAATTTCCCCGAACCGAAAGTGGAAAAATTCAGCGCGAAAAACTAAAAGAAAATATTATTGCCCTTTGACCAAAATTATCGGAGTGTCAAACCAATAAGAATATTCTCCCGAATTGTATTTTGAACGATTGATGGAGCGGAAGAAAATTTTGATTTTAAATTTACCCAAATCGCCTTCTGCAGAGAGTTCTCCCACTTCAGCATAATTTTTTGAATATTTGTATTTTTCAAATATACGATCGACCAAGGGAATTAAATCCAAGGTTTCTTTGTCGTTTAAAACAAGTTTGTATTGTTGATTTTCACCTGTTTTATTCACCAACTTCAAACTGTCTTTTCCAATTTGAACAAAAGAATTTTCCAATTCCTGATACGCAATCATGTATTTATATTGCCCCAAAGAATACACGCCGCCTTTTGATACCAAATTCAAAGAAGTTTGGGTATTTGAACTGGAATTTTCTGAATATTTCCGGTTGGTAAATTTTTGGGATAAAGACCAGTAATATCCATCTTTAAATTCCTCTTGCTCTTTTTCATCCAATAAAGAATTTAGATAATCTTCCTGAAATCTATCATTCAGAAATACAAATTTATCGGCAATTTCAGTCGCTACCGTATCCTGAACTTCTTTCGTGAAATCAATTTTTCCGTTTTTGAGTAAATTATTTTGGGTCAGGATCTTTTCCAACTGATTTTTCTGGCTTCTTTTGGCAACCGAAAAAGCATTCAGATATGGGAAAATCAACGCAAATGTTCCGAAGCAAAACAAAGAAATCGGAATGAATTTGATGCTCGGACTTTTTCTGAAAATAAAATACAAAACCACTGCAGAAAGCCAAATCGAAAGAAGCAAAACATAATATCTTGGTTCGGTATAGCCGTATTCGAGAACTCTTGTGAAAATCGCAACAAATAAAAGGACAATCAAAGGAATTAGCGTGAAATAAAAAACTTTGGAAAAAATACGAATCCAGGATTTATCGGTATTTTCTTTCAACGGATGAACCAATAATAATGCGAGAATTCCCACGATCGAATAAGCCAAAATCAAATAAGAAACCCAACCGCGAGGCAGTTCCCAGTTGATCAGAATTTTTCCCGAATAGAAATATAAAATCACCACATAGATGCATAACAGAGGAATCAAGACATATTGGGTAAAAAACTTCAAAACCACCGGATATTTACCTTCTTTTTCCAGAAAATCAAGTCCGGTTTCATTGAAAAGTAAAAAGATGAAACTGCTTCCGAAAATGAGCAAGGAAACAAAGATTTGTCCATAAATATTTTCTTCAAATCCTACATTGAACAAATTGTCCACCGCCAAAATTGCCAATAAAACACCACCGGTCAAAACACCCGTGAAAACCAGTGTCAGAAAGAAATTGACAAATAAATTTTTATTGTACTGCCAGAAATTATTTTCATGATCTTGCTTGCGGACGAAAGCAACAAATGAAACCAATAAATGAGAGAGAATAAATACGGGAATCAGTAAATAAGCGTAAAATTCCGTAAAATCATCTTCGTCTTTTGGGAGAATGAAATAAAATCCAATCAGAAATAAAATGCCCAATATTTCACCCCAATAGTTATTGGATCTTTGACTCCAAATTTTGAAAGCAAACATCAGTGAAATACCCAATGCGGAAACAAGTAAAATCCGGAACAGCACGAAATTATCTACGCTGTTTTCAATCAGGCAAACTGCGCAAACCGTCATCAAGACGGACATAAATAAAACCAAAGGATAACGAAAAACTACCTTTTTCGCATTAAAAAAGATTTCTTCAATTTTTGTTTTCATAGTGGAGGGTTTTTAGTGAAAATCAAGAATGTATGTCCATTTTTAAAAAAGCATCGGGCTCATAAACACCCAGTTGAACCGGAATAATTGTGTTCTCAAAAATGGGTTTGGCTTCTTCCAGCATCACATTCAGGTTTTTATATCTGTTTGAAAAATGACCCAAAATCAATTTCCCTGCATTGGCATCTCTGGCGATTGTAGCGGCTTCACGCGCGGTCGAATGCCCAGTATATTCTGCCATATCCTGCAAATCGCTTAAAAATGTTGCTTCATGGTATAGAAGATCCACGTCTTGAATGATGGGCACGATATCCGGTTTGTATCTCGTGTCCGAACAAAAAGCATAACTATAAGATTTTTCGGGTGCCAACGTAAGTTCTGAATTTGAAATGATTTGACCATTTTCCAATTGGAAATCCCGTCCGCATTTCAAATTTTCATAATCGCAGATTTCAATTTCAGAGTAATTTCTGACGGCTTCTATATTTAGTTTTCGTTTTTTTGGTTTTTCCTTGAATAAATAACCGTTGGTATAAATGCGGTGGTTGAGCGGGATGGTCAAAACCTCGACTTTATCATCTTCAAAGATTTTTTCGCTTTTTTTACTTTCCAATTCTTTGAAGATAATATCAAAACTGCATCTCGATTCGGTATGCATCAATTGGTTCATAATGAAATCCTTGATTCCTTTCGGCCCGAAAATATAAAGCGGCGTTTCTTTACCCAATAATTGTAAAGTGCTGATAAGTCCAACCAATCCAAAAACATGGTCACCATGCAGATGCGAAATAAAAATATGATGGATTTTGGAGAATTTTGCTTTGGCTTTACGCAATTGGATCTGGGTTCCTTCTCCACAATCGATTAAAAAATGGCGATTGGCAATTTCCAAAAGTTGAGCGGTAGGAGCCGATTTTTTTTTAGGAATGGCCGAATTAAAACCCAATATGGTCAGTTTCAATGACAAGGCTATAAATTTTTTATAAAGTTAATCAATTTCTGTACCGCTTTGGCTCTGTGACTGATTTGATTTTTTTGCTCAGGATCCATTTCAGCAAAGGTTTTTTCGTGTCCTTCCGCCACAAAAACCGGATCGTATCCAAAACCCTTATTTCCTCTTGCTTCGTTTATGATTTCTCCGTGAACTTCACCACTTAAATAATAAATTTCTCCCTCGATAATTACACAAAAAACCGATTTGAAATAAGCTTTTCGGTTGTCTTTTGAATTTAATTCATTCAATAATTTTTCAATATTATCCGCTGAATTTCCGGTTCCGGCATAACGGGACGAAAAAACGCCCGGATCGCCGTTGAGTGCTTCCACAAAAAGTCCGGAATCATCGGCGAAAACATTTTTACCGGTTTGTTTGTAAATGGTTTCTGCTTCTATTTTGGAATTTTCTTCCAGCGTGAAGCCGGTTTCTTCGATTTCTTCGTGAAAACCAATGTCGTTTAAGGATAAAACCTGAATTGAGTCCGGAAGGACCGAACGTATTTCTTTCACTTTGTTTTCGTTATGCGAAGCAAAAATTAATTCCATTTCACTTTGTTTTTCGTTATTTTATAAATGCTCCATCCCAGAAATAAGGCAATTGCAAACGAAATCAGGACGGAAGTATAATCATTTGGATTGGTTACATTTTCATCCATGGATTTATATCTTAACATCATGATAAATGAAACCGTGTTGTTGAGCGCATGAAGGAAAATACAAATCCAGAGCGATTTGGTTCGGTAATAGACAAATCCGAAAACAGCTCCCAAAAGTCCTGCGCCCAAGAATTGCCAAGGATTTAAATGAGCAAGACCAAATAAGAAAGAACTCAAAAATATGGCTAAAATAGGCGAAATGCCTTTTTGCAAAAGGCCGCGCAATAAAATTCCCCGGAATAAAATTTCTTCAAAAATCGGTGCCAGAATGCAAACTGTTATGAAGCCGGCGATTTTATAATCGAGCAAAGTTTCAAAATTATCAAGGATTTGTTTGTAAAATTCTTCCAACCATGGAATGCCTTTGGTGGGAACGATAGAAGTAAGAAATTCGGCAAAAGGTAGCATAAAAGCATAAAAAAATATGCTCAAAAATAGAATTCCGATACTTGTAGGGCTCCAAACATGAGCAACAATAGTACTCCAAGTTGTTTTGACATAATGACTCACAATTTTTAATGAGACCAATCCGCCAATTATAAAGGACAAAGGCAGTAAAACATGATAAAGGGAGGGCTGATATTTGGATGGATAAATAACTATTCCGGCAACAATTTGTAAACAAACAGTGATGATAAAAGCCACGCCGAATGACTTCGGGATGGAAATTTTAAATCGGGCAGTTTCGTTTTCCGTCATTGATTTTTCTTCCCGGATTTCTTCATTCATGATGATAAGGTTTGCCCTGCAAGATAGCAAATGCACGGTAAAGTTGTTCGACTAAAAACAAGCGGACCATCTGGTGTGTAAAAGTCATTTCTGAGAGGGAAAGTTTGCGGTTGGCGCGTTTGTAAATTTCTTCCGAAAATCCATAAGGTCCACCGATTACGAAGGAAATTTGCTTTAAAGATTGGTTCATAAGTATTTGTAATTCGTTTGCAAATGCAGAGGAATTGAGTTGTTTTCCTTTTTCGTCAAGCAGTATAATGTAGTCCGCAGGATTGATTTTGGAAAGAATGAGTTCTGCTTCTTTTTCTTTTTGTTGTGATTCCGAAAGGTTTTTCCGATTTTTGATGTCGGGAATCTCAATTCGTTGGAAATTCCAGTGGGAGGGAAGTCGTTTTTCATATTTTGACATCAGTTCTTCCAACGGCTTTTCATTGGTTTTTCCAATACAAATCAGCGTAATATTCATTTTTGAATTCATCAGTTTGACCACAAAATTATGGCGATTCGATCAAAGTTGAAAAAAATATCCAATGATAATCTTTTTATTAAGGTTGGAAAGCGAATTAAATTCAAGTCGCTTAATAATACTTCTCTTTATACTTTAATTGGTTATTTAATGAAAGGGATTTCCAACCGCATTTTCGCTTTGCGTGTGGGTGCGGTTTCCTGGGCGTTTTTTTTCAGTGTCTTTCCTTTTCTTTTGTTTTTGTTCAGTGTTTTGCCACATGCACCGCTTTACCATGAAATTCAAACACTTTTGTTTTCGGAATTCATCCCGCGTATACTTCCCGAACGCATTACCAGTGAAGTCATCGGTTATGTTTCTCAAACGGCTGACGGAAAAAGTGGGAGAAGTATCGGCTTTTTGTTTATTATTTTAACGATTCTTCTTTCTTCCAACGGTATTACGGTAATGATCAATGGTTTTAATGCTTCACATTATGGATATGCCAAACGAAGAAAAGGTATTCACAATCGTTTTATTTCCATCATTTTGACATTATTCTTTGTGGTATTCATTATAGCACAATTGATTTTAACTTATTATACAGCCTTTATTTGGCGTTATATTGAAGAGTATGGTGCATGGCTGGAAATGCCTCCGATTACGCCTGTTTTGAACTTCACATCTGCCTCCTTATTTTATTTTACTTCGCTTGTGATGTTGTATTATTATGGTACAAATGTGAAACAGAGATTCAGAAATGTAGCGCCGGGAGCTGTGATGGCAACTGTTTTGTTTTTTGTAACACTGATGGGATTTCAGTATTACATTAAGAAATTTAATTATTATGATTTGCTGTATGGTTCAGTAGGATTGGTGATGATCTTGATGATTTTTGTTTATATAAATGTCTTACTGATTATGATTGGATTTGAATTGAATGCTGCGATTCATTATGCCAAAACCCGTAAATCAGAATGAATAAAGAAAGGAACTTGATGATAATAGGTGGGGACATATGGACGTTGTCGATTGAAAACAGGGAGTTTGCTTGGTAAGGAACTATAAACAACGAAAAATAAGAATGACTTTTCGTCATTCTTATTTTTCGTTAAATCCTTTCTTCGGTTCTATTAACTATTTTTGACTAGATTTCCCCTTTCATTCTTTTGAACTAATTACATAATTCAAGTACTTTTGTCACTGCACAATATTGTGAGGGACTTCCCCATTGATATTTAATATATACAGTAATATAGTCAAGACCAGATTGTGAACAAAGTATAGATGTGTTTAAAGAAGAAAGAGGAATTGAACCAGTAGTGCCAAGATGCTCTCCATGATATAATAAAATATCATTTTGACAGGTTTCACTAGGTCCAGAATAAATAGACACATTTATAAATCCATTGATTTTAAGATTACCAGGTTCTAAAATTGTTGTACTATATTGAATTTCTTCTGTAGAACAATTTAGCCATATGTTTACACATTCTGTTACTTCATCAATCCTCGAATTGTATAACCTTCATTGCCATAAATGTTCTCAATAAAATCAAGATTAAAATCAATCTTATTACCATTAGATAGAAATGGATTAGTAGTTGCGCTGAACGCAAACCCAGAAATTAGAAATAATAATAGTGTTTTCATAATAATGAATTTTATAATTAATTCTTAAATATAATCAAAAATTATTAAATAAAAAAAGCCACTCAATTGAGTGGCTTTGCTATAAGAGAAAGTGATTTCAATTATTTTTTAACGATTTTAGAAGTCGTTACATTTCCTTTCATGTCTTGTACCTTTACTACATATACACCTGCAGGAAGTGTAGAAACATTCACAGATGAAGACTTAGAAGTAGCAACAACTTGTCCGTTCATGTTTAATACAGTCATTTCTTTTACTTCTGTTGAGGCTTTTACAAAGTTGGTAGCAGGGTTTGGATAAACCGAAATAGTTGAAGCATTCAAGTCAGAAACACCCATTGTGCTTTCCTCTCCTTCAATAATCATCGCTAAGTCATAGTTTGACCACCCAAGCCCCAAAGTTGTAAGTCCTACCCAAGATGTAGCACCCATGCCAAATACATCGAAAGGATCAGTTAAGTGTCCTTCAACTCCGTTTGATGTTAAACTTTGGTACCAATTCCAACGACCAGCTGCTGTATTAAATCCGTCTAAGAATGAATCTGCAACTACACATAACCAATATTTACCAGCAGGTAAAATTACTTCCTCACCTAAAGCATCCAAATCTAATTCAAAAACATAGGTGGAGTCTTCATTGTCTATGAAATTAAATCCGGGATCACCCATCTCCATTTCAAATGCAAAAAGATTAGTCTCTGTTGGGTTAGAACCCTCTGGATACCAATCTTCATCTGCAATGATGTAAAAACTAACACCAGACAAAGTCACATTTAAATCAGCGGTATTACTAAAGCCATAGGCAGATAATTTAGTCAGTTTGGTTGCGTCATAAGCTAAATCAAAGTCATCAGCTGATGCAGTTACAGCACCGTCTGACTGTGAATCAGAAACAATACCAGAAGTTCCAAACGCTGTTTGCTCTAAAATTACCTCATTAGGAGCAAGATTTGAACTTAATACAGGAACTGTATTCGCTTCACTTACTACGCTTTGCGCAAACAAACTAGAAAAAGCCAAACCGGCTAAAAGAAAAGAAAATTTCTTCATAACATATAATTTTAATTAATTTTTCAATGCCCGAAATTAATGAAAAGAATTTAATATAAAAGTTAAAATGAAAAATCTTTGATGAATTTCCCTTCAAAACAGTAGATTTTTAACATTTGTTCGATAAAACCGTCTATTTCTACCTTATTTTTTTCAGGATATAGCAGATGAACATTTGCGCCGGCGTCAAGTGTAAAATAAAGCGGAAGGGATGTGTCTTTTCTAAATTGCCAAATATCTTCGATAACTTTGAGTGTATTGGGCTTCATCAAAATAAAATAAGGGTGGGATGTCATCATCATCGCATGTAAACTCAAAGCTTCATGCTCCACGATTTCCCCGAATTCTTCCAAATCCCCTTCCTTCAAAACAAGAATGATCTTTTTAAGATTTTCTTCTGCATTCAAAAATCTTTGTTCTGCATAGGGGTGGTTTTCCATCAGTTTATGCCCTACGGTACTTGAAACTTCCTTTTTCCCTTCATCTATCAGTAAAATCCTGTCCTGGAAATTTCTGAAAACTTCATGGATTTCATAAGGAAAAGGAACCGCGTATAAATCAGAACTTCCGACTATGGAAGAGGTTTTTCCCCAAACAGTGATTCCCGGATAAATAGACCTGCAAGCACTCCCTGAGCCCAAACGTGCTAGAAATGAGGCTTTTTTTAATTTTTCCTCTTCTGTCAGATTTACGCCCAAATGATTTTCCATCTCTGTAAGGCATAATGCCAGGGCGCCCATTCCCGAAGCAGATGAAGCAATTCCGCTACTGTGAGGAAAAGTGTTTTGGGTATTGATTTCAAATTCAAATTGATTTAAAAAAGGTAAAAATTCTTCTATCCTCTTAAAAAATGTGATGATTTTGGGTGCAAAATCTTCTTTCAGTTCATTGTCCAGAAAAACTTTGATTTTACATTCTCCTCCGGTTTGAGGTTTAAATTTTAATTCGGTTTGCGTATAACTATTATTAAGGGTGAAACTCAGGGAAGGATTCATAGGAATTTGCACATCTTTTTTCCCCCAATACTTAATCAAAGCAATATTAGATGGACATTTGGCCGAAACTGTTCCCGAAATATCAGTACTATTTGTTGTAATTTTTGATTTAAATTTTTCCATGAAAACAAATTATTTTTTGCTTTTTGATTTATTTTCTAGATAACGGTCGCCATGAAAAATCAGCGCGTCTTCTATTGAATGAAATTCAATCCCCAAAGCATTTTTTATTTTTTGGTTGGAATAAATGGATTTCCCTGTAAGTGCCCGGTAACTTGAGTTGCTCATGTATCTGCCCCCAAAGACCCGGCTGATTTGGGATAAGAGACGTACAAATTTCAGTTTTTTTTCAGATAACACATGGGTTTTACCCAACTTCCATCGCTTTCTTAAAAAATCGAAAACTTCAAGAAAAGATTTGTCTTCTGAAGTCAGGACGAATGATTGTTGAAATAATTTTCTTTCGACCAATTCTGCCATACAAAACACCACGTCCCGAACATCGACATAACCGGTCAGACCTTTAGAAGCATAGGCTTTCTTTCTTCCGGCCAGTTCAAATATTTTTTCGCTGGCGCGGCTGCCGTCCAAACTCCCGATTACAACAGATGGATGAACAATCAAAACATTTAAACCTTCTTGAGAACTCCTCCAAACAGTCATTTCGCCTTTTTTCTTGGAAATCGCATATTCGGAATGAATTTGCTCTGAATCCCAACCGGATTCTTCGTTTATGACACGGCTTTCAGGTGTTTTGTCTAGCACTGCAACCGAACTGATGTAAACCAAGTTCTTCACTTGTTCCACAATGGCCAGATTGACCAAGTTTTCGGTTCCGGTAACATTTACATCGTGGATGTTTTTCCGGAAACGATCATCAAATCCTACACTTGCGGCTGTGTGGTAGATGGTTTCTACATTTTTCAAAGTTTCTGAAAGAGAAGGAATGTCGAGTAAATCGGTTTCTACCCATTCAATTTTCTCAAACTTCTCCAAATCTGAAAATTCTTTGAATAAATTTTTCACAGATTCAACAGAAGATCCTTTTCTCTTCATCGCCCGAATGGTTTTTCCTCTTTTGGATAATTCCAGCAAAAGAAAACTTCCGATAAGACCTGTTGCCCCTGTAACATAAACCATTTTGCGAAGATAGTAATTTGTAAATTCGTGAATTTGTAAATCTGTAAATTCGAATAAACAAATTTCTAAATCAACGGGTTCACAGTTAAATTACAACCGGACGTTTCGGGCGGTCTTCCTCCAGAATTTTGGCTAAAGTCGGTGGCAAAATCGTAATATTATTGAAAAAGTCATCAAAAAATCCTTTGGTTTCTTCTGATAATAATTCTGAATATTCCTCAATAAAGCTTTCTCCGTAAAGCATGGGTAATTGTACCATTTTATTTCCACGAAAAATTCCGACCAAATGATATTCTTCCAATTCATCAATCGATTTTCCGGTCGCAATGCAGGTTGTCAAATATTTTTTCAAATCAATTTCAACTTCATTTGAATTTTCCGGAACGGGCATTCCGCCAAATTTCATCGCAAAATCTTGAATGTTTTTCATAGATTCTTTGGAAATGCTTTGCATCATATCAGATTTGCAACGCTCGCAAATTGCGTATTCAAAAGTCAGTTCATACGAAGATTTGTCGTGCGTTTTCTGAAAGGCTTTTTCGACAAAATAATGACGATTTCCGAAACCATTTCCGCAAACGGAGCATTCGTTGTGTGGTCGTTTGTCTTGTTCTGAATAAAATTCTTCTGGAATGTCTTCGCTGAAATTGAAAAAAAAGTGCACTTGGTTCTATTTTGAATGTAAAATTAGGAATTTTGAGCGAATTCGATTTCTTCAAAAAAAGAAACCTGCAGGAAATTCTACAGGTTTCGAAATTCAATTATTCTTAAAAATTAGTTTTTCAAAATTTTAAAAGTCTCGTTTTTTCCATTTGTAAATTTGACCTTTACAATATAAACACCGCTACTCAATGAATTTGTATTCAGTTTTTTAGAATTCGATTTGGAATTCATCACCAATTGACCCGAAAGGTTATAAACTGAAATATTTTTCACTTCATTTTTGGTCGAAATGTTCAATTCATCTTTGACCGGATTTGGATAAAAACTAAAATCGGCATCATCCAAATCATTTACACCCAGATTTTCTTTGCAAAATCCTGAAACGTTAAAAATTAGATTCAAACCTTCTGCTTCCGTCCAGTTTTCACCATCACCGGAATAAAAAGCACTCCCACCAATTCCAGAAAGAGAAGTCGCTTCCCACGCCAAGAAATCGCCAAACGGGAAAGGTGTTGCTTGTACTTCAATGAAATATTTTCCGGATTCGAGTTCAATTGCTTCGTCAAAATCAAATTCCAAATCTACCGCAACCACGTCCAACGGAAATCCATCAAAATGATGATAACCATAGTAATTTTCAGTTTTCGGACCTTTATGCTCTTCTGAATAAATCACTTCGCCCGGCTGGTCGTTTTCCGACTTTCTGATTATGATGTTAGCATTCTGTATATTTCCAATCTGTAAAGTAGAAATTTTGAATTGGGTAAGATAAAAAGTCGTGTTTTCCGCCACAATAAAATCATCTGTCAAAAATCCTCCTGCGAGATTCAAACCGGTTTCGTAATCATTTGATTCATTTCCCTGATTACAAACATTGCCGTAATCGGGTTGTTCTTCGCCGGTTTCGGTGCAAGTTCCCAAAATTTCAAAAACGTTGTCATAATAAGAGAATCCGCCAAACCAAGGTTCATTACCAAATTTGGTAATATCAAATCTCCCGACAGTCGTCACTTCCTGCGAAGTGATTTCCCACCAGGCACCGTTTTCGTCTGCCGGATTTGCCGACAATTGCAAATAATATTTTCCTGCCGGGAATTCAACTGTTGAAGGCAAATCCGTCGTTATCTGATAAACATCTAATCCCTCGATTTCTGTTTCATAAACCAACTCTTGTGAAACCGGAATCAGGTTGTCAAAAGAGTCTATGGTTTCCCCCGGCATTCCTTCGAATGACTGAAGGAAAGCAAGGTTTACATAATTCAAATCTGCGGTTCCTTTTAGGAGATTAAATTTAACCTGATTTGCGGTAAAAACCGTTCCGAAAGGAATGTCAAAATCAGAAGCCGAAGTGTATTCGTTGTCTCCGCCCGTTGAAATATTTCCGCCATTTCCGGTCTGTTCCGAAACCGTTCCGTAAGAACAATCCTGCCCAAAAGAAACCCATCCGGTCAGTAACATTGCTACAAATAAAATTTTCTTCATTGTGTTTAATTTTGGGTAAATATAATTTTGATTTGAATAAAATTCTAATTGAATGACTTTCAAAATCAATGATTTTAAAAGCAAAATTTATTTTACAAAACATTAGTAATCAATTAATTGAATTATTTAATCAATTTAGGTTTATAGGATTCCTTTTTGGCAGCTTCGCGCAAAAAAACGGATGGAGAAATGCCCGTAACCGATTTGAAAACGGTGGCAAAAGAACTGTGTGAAGTGAATCCCGATTCTTCTGCCAGATAACTGATTTTGTAATTCAGGTATTCCGGATGATTGTAAATTTTTTCGCAAATGAATTTGATGCGCAATTCATTTATATAAGCATTGAAATTTTTGCCTTTGTATTGGTTGATAACTTCGGACAAATAAGTTGTATTGGTTTTTAACTGAACTGCCAAAGTCGAAATCGTGAGTTTGGGATTGGTAAATTTTTGGGAATTTTCAAATTTTTTGAGTTTCAATAAGATTTCTTCCTCTACCGGATTGGGAATTGAATTTTCATTTTTTATCGATTTTTCTTTTCCCGGAATGGTGGGATTTTCCAATTTATCGTTCAGTTCCGAAATGATTTTTTCAAAAATAATCCGTTCATTTTTTCTTTTGTAAATCAAATAAATCATCAGAATCAATAAAATCAACAAAAAAGATAAACTAATTATAATCAATAACTTATTATTCCTGTCAGATTCAGAAAGCGCACGTGTCATGTCTTTCTGCTCCGTTTTAATTGCCGAACTGATTGCATTCAAACCGCTTTGCTGCAAAGAATCTTTGAGCTTGATGTATATTTTTCGTTGTAAAAATAATACCGCTCGTCGTTACCCAGTTTTTTGTAATTCTGCGAAAGATTCTGGAAAACTTCGAAACGGAGCCGCTCATCGTGAAAATCTTTATTCCCCAAAACCGCTTCCAACGAATCAATCGCACGCCGGTAAAATTCTTTTTGACTGTAAATTCCCGCCAGCGAATTGTAAATGAAAAATTTCAGTTCCTTGTTTTCTTCGTCTTTGATTTGAAGTGACTGATTCAGAAAATATTCGGCAGAATCAAGCTGATTCAAGTAAATATACGAATTCCCGATGTTGTACAAAGACCGTCGGTAATGATATGTAATCTTCGTTCCCGGCTCAATCATTTTCTGAAAATGCGCCAGCGATTCCCTGTAATTTCGGTTTGCAGATTTGTAATTTTGATTGTCAAATTCGACATTTCCCAATTCCAAATAAGACAAACCTTTGAGTTGGTTTTTATTATTTCCTTCAGGCAATTCTTCAATTTGCGCAATGGCTTTTCCCAGATAAAATTTTGCTTTGTCGTTTAATTTTAATTGAATGTACTGATGTGCTATGGAGCCGTAAGTTTTGGCAATTAATTCGTGGTTTCCGGTTTTTTCAGCAGCATCTTTTGCTTGAAAAAATAATTCGGTAGATTGATTCAAATCATTTTTTTCAAAATAAACCACCGCCAGAATTCCTAAAACACGACTTTTCTGTTCGCCCGATTCCGTTTTTGAAAGAATCAAATTTCCTAAATGGATGATTTCGTCGGGATTTTTTTTCACAACCGACATTGCTTTTTCCAAACTATCCAGATTTTCCGCTATTTGAGCAGAAGAAAAGGACGAAGTCAGTAAAGCAGCCAGAATTAAGAATATATTTAACTTAATGTAATGCAAACATTCAGATTAGGGATTAAATGTAAAAAAACTCAAATCCAAACCTTTCCCGGATTCATGATGTTTTTCGGATCAATGGCTTTTTTGATGGATTTTTGTAATGCTAAATTTGCTTCGCTGAAATTAAAAAAAAAGTGCACCTGGTTTTATTTTGAATGTAAATTTAGTGATTTTGACTGAGACAATTTCACTCGTAAAAAAGATAGATGCTTTCACAAGTCTTTTTCTTTAAAATTTAATTCATTTGATATTTCCCGTTTCTAATTCGACTATATAAAAAAACCGCCTTTTCAGACGGTTTTTAAATGAATTTATTTTCTATCAGTCGAGTAAATCTTCTAAAACAAAGATATTTAATGCCGATTGAGCCATGTCGGCATTCAGATTGGTTGAAACGTTTGGTGCCCCAATGGCAACCTTTCCCGAAGTGTCGGAATAAGTTCTTCCTCTACACGCTACTTTAAATGTATGGTTTCCTGCAGAAATATTATCGAAACTTCCGTTGATGTTAAAAACATTATAAGAGCCCGCGGCACCTCTTATGATGTCCACGCGTACACCTTTGAGCTGATTGTTCAAAAAGACACCACAGGCAAAACTGGCAGAACCCGAAAAGTTCATTTGGGCTGTGGTTTGGAACTGAATATGGATTTTGTTGACCGGGTGACTGATTGCGATTTGTTTGGTTAAGCCGGGAATCTCTGTCCAGTCCCCTGAAAGAGCTTGGTTTTCAGTGTAAGTCCCGGAGCCGGTTGAGGATAAATTTAATCCTGTTCGGTCATTCACAGCTTCAACCGCAGTCAAATACAGGCCACCTTCATACCCCACGGGAATTTTAACTTCTTCCCAACTGATTGGGTTTGCAGTTCCATCGGAAGTCAAAGCTTTGTTTTTTTCTCCCGGATACCCTATTGAGTCGTCGCTTCCTTCAACTTGAATTTTTCCGGTGACATTCATATCCCCGTTAACGTCTAATGCGGTCACCGGTGTTAGAGTGTTTATACCGACTTGACCCAATGCAGGGCTGCTAATCAATAATATTATGATGATTTTGTTTAAATAATTTTTCATTTTTTTGTAGGGTTTAGGTTATGGATCTACATCAACGTAGGTATCCGGAATTTCATAAACTTCGACTTTCAGAGTAGATTTTGCCATGAAGTTATTCAGGTTTTCTGATTCAACAGCTCTTCCTATCCCCAATGCAACAGAAGTGGAATAGCTTTGTCTTCGGGTACAGGCCACATCAATCGCATGCGTTCCAACTGATAGATTTTCCGCAATCTGAAGCATAGTAATGGTTCTGAAAGGTCCATAAGCGGAACTGGGTTGCTCAACCGTATTGACCCGAACCCCTTCCAATTTTCCGTCTATGAAAATTCCACACGCGAATTCAACTGCGTCTAATAAATTATTACTTCCGGTTGTGGCAATTTGTGCTACAGTCTCAAAAGTAAAATAGGTTTTATTGTTGGTGCTATGTACCTCAAATGTCTGGGTGAGATCCGGAATTTTTTTCCATGAACTCAATGAACTTAACGAAGTTCCTCTTGTATAAAGGTTGTTTCCTGAGTTTTGAGAGGAAGTAAAGGAAGCACCTGTTCGGTCTTCATAAGTATTGTTATAAATCAGGTAATAGTTTTGTTCAATTTCAGGAATATTTAGTGTCAACCATTTAGGTGGTAAACCTGGTCCCTGGGATACCAAAACTTGTCCCGCTACGCCGGGGTCACCCAGAGTGCCTTCAGTTCCACCCGCGTAAATTTTACCGCGGATGCTCAAATCGCCGTCAATATCCAACATCGCATTGGGATTATTAGTATTAATACCTATTTGGGCAAATGACAAATAATTTAAAATAAGGATAAAGGTTATTAGTGCTTTTTTCATTTTTTTATTTCGTTAGGTGGTTAATCATTGGAGATGTATTCCATTACATCAACTTTGAGGCTGGAACTCAACATAAAATTATTGGCAACTTGTGTGCCTGTGCTTAATGCTTTTCCGATGGCGAGTGGATAATTTCCGCCTGGGCTGGTTCTGGTTTTTCGGCAGGCCACTTTCAAAGTATAGGTTCCTTCCGGTATATCTGACAAAATATATGACAAAGTATAAATACCTTGGTTTTTTGCATTTTTATTGTTCACGCCATTGATTTGGTCACCTCTTAATGCTACCAGTGTGTCGTTCATAAAGATTCCGCAGGCAAAACGTACATAATTGCTCGATGAGCTTTCTGAACTGTAAGTATTAGGCATTTCCACACCCGACTGGAACAGTATGTTGATTTTATTTAAAGAATTACCTGCTTCAACCGTAGTCTGAAGACCCGGTATTTCTTTCCATGAACTGTTTAACGGATCGCCCAGCGCGCTGACATCTACGCCATCACCGGAGCCGGTAGGAAATTCGATTCCAACTTCATCCGAAACGGCATAACTGTATTTCAACTGAATTTGCCCTTGTTCCAAAAATGGCACTTCAATAAATTTCCACATAGGTAGGTTAGAACCATCTTGTGAAAATAAAACTTGTCCGCTTTGGCCGGGGTCGCCCAATGTTGCAGCTGTCCCGTTTAAGCGTAGCTCTTTTCTTAAAGACAAGTCACCTTGTATGTCCAAAGAACTTTGAGGTGAATCTGTATTAATCCCAACTTGTGCAAACAATAAGACGGAATTAAATAAAAAGAATAATCGTAATGAGATTTTTTTCATATTTTAGATAGGATTAGATGTTACGAAGCATAATACTCCCTAGCGGCTCCAGAAATGTGAAGTCGAAGATTTACAATAAATCAGTTAAGAAAAATTTATTGCTAAATATTTGTCAGGAAGGTGTAATGTAGATATTCATAGATGATAGATTAGTTTAGTTGGCACAAATATATATAATTATTTATTTAATCAAAAAATTTTACCCGGATTCATGATGTTTTTTGGGTCGATTGTTTTTTTGATAGATTTTTGTAATTCTAAATTTGCTTCGCTGAAAACGATAGGTAAATAAGGTTTTTGGATCAATCCAATACCGTGTTCGCCAGAAATTGTGCCTCCTAATTCTTTCACTATTTCAAATATTTCCTTCAGAATGGATTGAATTTCAGGCACATTATAAGAATTTTTGTATTGGGGGTGATTGATTCTCACATGGAGATTCCCATCGCCGGCGTGCCCATAACAAACTACTTTAACATTCCTTTTATAAGCTAATTGATGAACTGCTTCAATTAATTTAGCAAGATTTCCTCTCGGAACCACCGTGTCTTCTTCAATGGTATATCCGTTTAATTTTACAACTTCTGCAATTTTTCTTCTTACTTGCCAAATCCGGTCCTTTTCCATCTGACTTTCTGCAAAAAGAATTTCCCCAATGTCAAAATCAGAAACCGTTTCCAAGCATTTTTGAAGTTCTGTATCTATATTTTCATCCAGTGATACAAGCAGATGTGCTTCGGTTTCCGGCTCAATAGGAATCTGTTTTTCACCCAAAAATTCCAACGTAGCATCAACCGCTCTTTTTTCCATGAGTTCTATGGCTGTCGGATGAACACTTGCATGAAAAATGGCAGAAACCGCTTCGCAGGCTTCATACATCTTTCGGAATGGAATCAAAAGGGAAACATCCCGTGGAGGCTCGGGTATTACTTTTAAAACTGCTTTTGTGATGATGCCCAAAGTTCCTTCGCTTCCGACAAAAAGTTGTGTCAAATTCAATCCGGTACTGTTTTTCAGTGTATCTGCGCCTGTCCAGATGATTTCACCGTTGGGCAAAACCACTTCAAGATTCAATACATAATGTGCAGTTACCCCATATTTTACAGCTTTTATTCCGCCGGCATTTGTCGAAATATTCCCACCGATGAGCGAACTTTGCCAACTGCTCGGGTCGGGTGGATAAAACAGATTCTTTTCTTCAAGCGCTTTCTGCAAATTATAATTGATAACGCCTGCATCAACTTTTACTTGGAAATTTCTTTCGTCTATTTCAATTAAACGGTTTAATTTTTCAATCGATAGTAAAACACCTCCTTTTATGGGTAAAGCACCTCCTGCTAGACCTGTTCCGGCGCCGCGGGGCGTAATCGGAAGAAGTTCTTTGTTGCAATATTTAACGATTCCGGAAATTTCTTCTGCCGTTTTCGGTTTGAGTACAACATCTGGGAAAAACTGCAATTTTTCCGTCGAATCGGAAGCATAATCTTCAAAATCCGAAAGTAAAACGTTTTCTTTTCCGATTAAATTTTGAAAAAATTCAATGTCGTTTTCTGTGAGAACTTTGTATTCCAAAATTTTTAGGATTATTTAAATGTATAATTTCAAATTATAAATTTATCATTTTCGAATTGACTCTGCTTCAAATTTTCAATTTAAATTACATTTGCTACTTCAAATTAATTCAAATGAAAAAAATCCACATAATAATTTTCGCTTCACTAATTGCAGTTTTAAATGTTGCTTGCGTTACGCAAAACCTACAAAATGAGAGAAAACTAAACGATATTGCGCTCAACGGAAAAGTTTATTCGGCAGTTTGGCAGCAAAATGCAGGTGAATTTCAGGCTTTGTGTTTACAAGCTTATAACGTTGCAACAAAAATTGTGGAAGAAAAATCGAGTGTGCAACATTTTCGCCCGATTGCGATTGTAACCGATATTGACGAAACGATTTTAGACAATTCTCCTTATGCCGTTACCCAAGCCCAAAAAGGAAAAGAATTTGATTCCGATACTTGGTTGGAATGGACTTCAAAAGGCGAAGCCAAAGCTTATCCGGGTGCGGTCGAATTTTTTAATTATGCTGCTTCGCGAAATGTGACTGTTTTTTATATTTCCAATCGAAATGAAAACGACAAAGCGGGAACGCTGAAAAACCTGCAGGAACTCGGTTTTCCTTTTGCCGATGAGGAACATTTGCTCGTGATGAAGGAGACTTCCAACAAAGAAGAAAGACGAAATGAAGTTGCGAAAAAGTATGAAATCTTTATGTTTCTCGGCGATAACCTGACCGATTTTTCAGAAGCATTTTACCACAAATCTCAATCAGAAAGAAACCAGAAAACAGAAGAATTTGCCAAAGAATTCGGTTCTAAATTCATTGTTTTGCCCAATTCCGGATACGGCGATTGGGAATCGGCTTTGCCGGGATACAATTCCAAATCATCGCCGGAAGAAAAGGACAAAGTCTTTTTGCAAAATGTGGACGGGTTTTGATTTGAATTTTATTCAACCACAAAGACACAAAGTTTTTACAAGGTTCACCAAGATTGATCGAAGTTGAAATTCGTAAATTAATACCAAACTTCTATCATCCATCATCTGGCTTCTATCTTAAAAATTACTTCTGTCTGAAATAAATTTCAATCGGAACTCCCGAAAAATTAAAATTCTTACGTAACTGATTTTCAATAAATCTTTTATACGGTTCTTTGACGTATTGCGGCAAATTCGCAAAAAATGCAAATTGTGGTGTGCGCGTCGGCAATTGGGTTACGTATTTGATTTTGATGTATTTTCCTTTGATTGCCGGTGGTGGCGTGATTTCGATGATCGGAAGCATCAATTCGTTCAATTTTGAAGTTTTGATTCTGCGGTTACGGTTTTCATTTACTTCCATAATCACTTCAACGGTCTTATGAACGCGTTGCTTTGTCAGCGCAGAAATAAATAGAATCGGAACATCGTTAAACGGTGCGATTTTCTTACGGATTTCGGCTTCATATGCTTTCATAGTGTTTGTTTCTTTTTCGACCAAATCCCATTTATTTACCAAAATGACAACGCCTTTTCGGTTGCGTTCCGCCAAAAATAAAATGTTCAAATCCTGCGCTTCAATTCCGCGTTGCGCATCGATCATCAAAACACAAACATCACATTCCTCGACCGCACGAACGGCCCGCATCACAGAATAAAATTCCAAATCTTCGCTGACCTTTCCTTTTTTACGCATTCCCGCAGTGTCAATCAACACAAATTCGTGTCCGAATTTATTGTAAAGCGTTTCGATGGAATCGCGTGTGGTTCCGGCGATGTCTGTTACGATGTTTCTTTCTTCGTCCAGTAAAGCGTTTGTCAGCGTGGATTTCCCGGCGTTTGGGCGACCGACAATTGCAACTCTCGGCAATCCTTCAAACGGATCTTTATGATCATTTTGTTCAAAATATGTAATCGCTTCATCCAATAATTCGCCCGTTCCGCTTCCGCTTTGGGAAGAAATCGTGTAGAATTTTTCAATTCCTAAATTGTAGAATTCGTAAGAATCTTCAAGATTTTTATTGGAATCGACTTTGTTTACGACCAACAAAACGGGTTTTTTACTTTTTCGAAGCAATTGCGCAACTTCTTTATCCATATCGGTCAAACCAACCTGATTGTCCACCATAAAAAGAATGACGTTGGCTTCGTCAATCGCCAATTCAACTTGTTTTCTGATTTCGACTTCAAAGGTATCATCAGAACCGACAATGTATCCGCCGGTGTCGATTACGGTAAATTCCTGTCCGTTCCAGTCGCTTTTTCCGTAATGTCGGTCGCGCGTAACGCCGGAAACGTCATCGACAATTGCCTGACGTTTTTGAACTAATCTGTTGAATAATGTGGATTTGCCGACATTAGGACGGCCAACGATTGCAATGATGTTTGACATAAAAAATGTTTAATAATCCCTCGACAAGCTCAGGATGACGATTATTAACGGGTAACTCTGGAAAACAGATTCTTAGAGCCCAATTTTTCGGCAAAGGTAGCGTTTAGAAATCAATTCATTTTCTTTTTTGTTGAGTAAAAATAAAATACAAAATCAATAAAACCGCCAGCCCTCCAAAAATCCACTGAAAATTATCAAGTGTATTGGCAATACTTTTTGTCACCTCTTCATTCATAGTGCAAAATTAATCCAAGTTTTTGACGAATCGCTTATCTTTGAAAGATTGAAATTCATCCGATGAAAATTTCCTATAAATTATTATTGTTTCTCTGCTTCGCATTGTTTTTACTCCATTTGAATTATCTCTATGTGGACATCATGGAAGCTAGGAATTTCGTTTCCGTCCGGGAAATGGTCGATGAAGGAAACTGGATTTTCACAACGCTCAACGGTGAGCCGCGTTACCAAAAACCACCGTTACCAACTTGGTTGAGCGCGTTTATGGCAGAAATTTTCGGAACGCAAAGTGTTTGGGCACTTAGATTTCCGGCAGCTTTGTCTTGTGTCGTTTTGATTTTATTTTTCTATGAATTTCTGAAAAAAGAAACTCAAAACAAAAAACTCGCACTCATTTCCGGATTAATTTTCACGACCGCATTTTTGGTCATTTTTGTCGGGAAGAGGGCGACTTGGGATATTTTCTGTTATAGTTTTACGTTCATCGGAACCTATTATTTTTACCTCACATTTAAATCCGAAAAAAATAATTTTCTGAACTTCACCTTAGCGGGAATTTTCCTCGGCGCATCTATTTTAAGTAAAGGTCCGACCGGATTTTATGTGATTGCTGCACCATTTTTTCTCGGTTATTGGATTACATACGGATTTCCCAAAATCAAATGGATAGCTTGGATTTGGATGGGAATTCTGACAGCAATTATCGGATTTTCTTGGTACGGATACATTTATTTGCACGACAAAGAAACATTGATTCATATTCTCGAAGTCGAATCT
>Ga0079224_100001476_pt1 | contig 27118 bp, 23 predicted proteins | sample Stecom2015_FD_80414 | JGI IMG/M metagenome (GOLD analysis project Ga0079224, IMG submission 80414) | Agricultural soil microbial communities from Utah to study Nitrogen management - Steer compost 2015 | ecosystem: Environmental > Terrestrial > Soil > Agricultural land | place: USA: Utah... | reverse complement strand
CTGACCCGAGTGACCCGGGCGCTCAAAGCGAAAGGGTTCGGAGCCCTGACCGAGATCGACGTGAAGGACACGCTCAAAAAGAAGCTGGATGTCGATTTTCGTCCGTACAAGATACTGGGCGCGTGCAACCCGCCGCTGGCGCATCGCGCGCTGACCGCCGCGCCCGAAGTCGGACTGCTGCTGCCGTGTAACGTCACCGTGACCCGGCTGGATGATGGCCGCGTTCAGGTGTCGATTGTCGATCCGCTGGCGATGATGAGCGTCGTCCCGTCGGCGGAATTAGAGCCGATTGCGAATGAAGCGCGCGAACGACTGAGCCGGGTGATCGCTGCGCTCGAAAATTAGCTTCAGCCCCGCCTGCCGTTCCGGTTGACAAGGGCAACGATGAGCGCCGCAATAAAGCCGGCCCCCGCCGCCAGCATCAGATCGGCGGTGTAGATCGGCATGGTGATGCGGCTCTCAAGCGCCGTTGCGGGCAGCAGGTCAAATACCAGCGTGGCAAAACCCAGCAGCAGCGCCCCCACCGCGCCGCTGACTACCAGCCAGCCGGTGTAATAGCGTGAGCGCAGCCCGACCAGCAGGCCGATCACCCCGCCGACGATCAGCCAGACAATGATCCGGGAAAAAATCTCAAGGGTAGTCACCGAGAAACCTCCGTTGTGTGGTTGATGTCAGTTGCAACACCATTGTACCCTGATTGCCAGCGCCACCGGGCATGGTCCGCATTTTGACACCCTGTGCCGATCAGTGGTGTGCTTCAGATTCCTGCTTGTCCCGCAGGTCATTGATGGACAGCAGTTCGCCGTCGTCACCGATGCCGGCGAGCCGTTCGTTCAGTTCGCGCTGCAAATAATCGCGCTCGTCCGGCGACAGCCGCTGCATAATGCGTGCCAGCCGGGTTTCTGCGTCCGTCTTGCTGGCGGACTTGCGGCCATACCACAGGGCGAGTCCTGACAGAAGGGCCGTAATGGCCGCGAAGGGCATCAGCACCAGCACGATGCGTGCCTGATAGGTGGCCGTGTCATACAGCCCCATATACTCCGGCGCGGCGATCACGGCGACCAGCGCGCACAGCGCAAAGATGATGGCGCACAGAATCAGCGTAAACCGCGACCAGCGAAAAATATCGTGCATTGTAACGGCCATCTCACCCCCTCGAAAAAAACTTAACGCAAAGAAACAAATGTTCAAAGATGAGTTCGCCAACATCATCGCAAAGTCGGTTCTTTTTTCTTCACGCCCTGTTTTGCTCCTTTGCATAGATTTTTTACGCCACTTCACCCCGTTTCGGTGTGCATCAGTATCGACAAAAACCACAACCCGGCGATGCTGAAGGCGATGGCCGACAGCAAGGGGTGATCGTTGATATACAGCAGCGTGGCGCACACCAGAATGCTCCCGGCCAGTACGGCGCGGGTGGTGCGGCGTTCCTGAACCTCGATGCGCGTCATCTGCCGCTGCATGGCGGGCGTTTGCTCGACCTGAAAGCGCAGGTCGCCGCTTTCGATACGCTCCATGATTTCGCCGGCGGGGTTCACGGCGCGGCGGATCAGCGTCTGGCCGATCTGCACCAGCGCCTGCGCCCCCTGCCGGCTCATCATGTTTTCGAGGCTGCCGGCATTGCCCCCGGCGGAAACGACGCTGTCGTGCATAACCACGTTCCAGAACCGCTGCATCTCCTGCCAGATGTTGTAATCCGGGTCGAGGCTGGTCGCCATGCCGCTCAGAATACTGAGGGTGCGCCCCAAATAGAGAAAATCCTGCGGCACGTAGAACGGCATATCGTAGAGCAGCTCGATGAACTGTTTGCCGAGCGCCTGCATTTCGGCATAATCCATGTCGCGCAGCTCGGCCATACTCAGGCCCCACACCCGGTTGAAGGCAATCTGCGCGGCCTCCTCGATGCGGTTCATATCCGCGCCCGGCAGGATAAAACCGAGTTCGGCGTAGCTGTGGACCAGCTTTTTGGGGTCGCGGGTGATGATCGCCGCCATCGTGTTCAGCATCCCGGCGGTGATCTTCTCGGTCAGCGAGCCGGTCATGCCAAAATCAACAAAGATCAGGTAGAACGGGCGGCACTGCGCGCCGGATTTGCCATCCGGGTTGTCCACCGGCAGCGGGTAGACGAACAGGTTGCCGGGGTGCGGATCAGCATGGAAGAAGCGTTCGCGGAACACCTGCGCCAGATAGGTATCAATCAGGCGATCCGCCACCGCGCGCGGGTCGATGCCCGCCGCCCGTATCGCCTCGATGTCGGTGATTTTGATGCTGGTGACATCCTCCATCGTCAGCACACGATCGCTGGAATAATCGGCGTAGATAATGGGTATGTAGACGCCGGGGTTATCGGCGAACATGGCGTGGAAGCGGGCGGCATTATAGGCTTCGTGGCGGTACGACAGTTCTTCCAGCAGCACGCGCCCGAATTCTTCGACCAGCGCGTTGGCATCCGCCCGGCGGCGGACGAACGGAAACAGTATCATCACCCGCGCGATGATTCGCAGGGCGGCGAGGTCGGTATAACATACCAGGTCAATGCCGGGGCGGCGCACCTTGACCACCACGCGCTCGCCGTTGTGCAGCCGGGCGCGGTGTACCTGACCGAGCGAAGCCGCCGCCACCGGCGTTTCGTCTATCCAGGCGAAGCGTTCATGGATCGGCCCCAGGTCTTGTTCGATGACGGTGCGGATTTTATCGAACGGAACGCTCGGCACTTCGTCCTGCAAGCCGGCCAGTTCGTTGATGACTTCGGGCGGCAGGATGTCCACGCGGGTGGAGATGAACTGTCCCAGCTTAATCATGACGCCGCCCATCGAGATCGCGAAGCCGCGAAATTCGCGCGCGTAAGCCCGCCAGCGGCGAATATTGCCGCGTTCGACCCATTCGTGCAGGCCAAACAGGTTTTCCAGTAGGTAATGCCAGAACAGCAGCCGCGCCAGCAGCCCGTATGCCCAGACCAGAGATCGCACGTAACGGTACTGCATCCGCAGCGAACGCGGGCGTTGTGGGGGTTCGGCGATTGGAGCCGGGCGGGGAATCTCGCGCTGCGGCGGCTGGAACTGTTTTACCCGTCCGTTATCTGGCGCGCTGCTTTTCGCCCCGTTGATCGTAGAAACGGATGCGGAGTCGCGACTCATCAAATTTTGCATCAGCTATTTCAAGGTCCCATAACGCATACGGCAGCACAATATTGCGGCGATATGGCCCCACCCGCAGGGTGATCTCATCGCGCGAGCGGTACAGATCCATATCCTCTTTTTCGGCGAACGGCAGCGGCACAACCAGTACATGATTGCCCTGTTCATCCTGCTCGATGCTGTGGGTCTTGCCGTCGAACAGGCGCTGGGCCGGGTTGATGTCGCCGTAGAGCGCGTCGCTCAGTTTGCGCAGCGAATCCAGCCCCGTGATTTCCGAGCCGAACAGCGGCGCTTTGAGCAGCGGCAGTTCGCCAAACGCCTCGCCGATGAGTGCCAGGTTTTCTCGCTGGCGGTCTTTCGCCATATCGAAGTACGGGTCGGTCACTTCGTCGGGGATGATCCGGTTGCACAGGATGGCATCGGTGGCGTAGCCGTACAGGTTGAGATAGGTGTAGGTCCGCTGCGTTTCCTTGATGACCATCTTCTCAGGATTGACCACCAGCCGCATACTGGCGACTTCCGGGTCGGCCAGCAGTTCGCGCACGCGATCCAGTGTTTTGAACAGTTCCTGCACCTGATCCCAGGCGTTTTCATCAGGGATGTTTTCGTTGCGCAATACCCGGCCAATCGGGCGCAGGATTTTGGCCGCGCCGCGTGTGAGCGTCAGAATGCGCTCGAACCACCAGCGGGTGACATCCGGCAGACTGAGCAGGCGCAGCGTTTCCGCCGTCGGGGCAGCATCGACGATCAGCACGTCGTAAGTACCCTCTTTGAAATACTTGTTGATCCACAGCAGGTGAGCGCCTTCTTCCAGCCCCGGTAGAATGGTGACTTCTTCGGCCACGATGTCTTCGACACCGTTGCGGCTGAACAGGGCGATCATGTACTTCTGGAACAGGCCCCAGTATTTATCCATCGAGTAGCGGGCATCGACTTCCTGCGCCCACAGGTTTTCGGCAATCTGCACCGGTTCCGGCCCGATTTTGGCTTCGAGCGAATCGGCCAGGCTGTGGGCTGTGTCCGTGCTGATAACGAGGGTTTTCAGGCCCATCTCGGCGCAGCGCAGGGCTGTCGCCGCTGAAATGCTGGTCTTGCCAGTTCCACCTTTGCCGGTGTGAACAATAACGCGCATATTGCACCTTTTTTCCGTATGTGATGAATGCCCATTATACAGGGGCACGTAGCCGGATTGCTCATTACTCATATACGTCTCAGCCGGGGAAAGGTCGCATTTTGCCGGGGTATAGTCAACGTAAGTGTGACAGGATTGACAGATAACATTTTCAGCGAATCCCTCAGCTGCTCCGCCGGGTAGGACGAAAGCCGTACCTGCGCATTTTTCAGACCGTGCTATAATCCGAACTGTAAGGTATGGAGCCAGCAGTGCCAATGGCAGAAAAAGCCCTTGCCTCGAAGGTTCGATCCCCCTCCAGACGCCGCCGCCAGAAACATGACGATTCGCTCCACCAGATAGCAGGAAGTTTTCGTGCTGTGCCGGATCGCCCGCATGATCCTTATCCGGGCAATGTGCTGTACTTGCAGCAGGTGATCGGCAATCAGGCTGTGCAGCGGCTGCTTATCGCCCGGCAGGAAGCCGCTGTTGCTGAAGCCGAAGCCCTGGCCACTGCTGTCGATGGTCCGCTGTCGCCGGCGCAGGTCGTCAAGGCGCTGTCCTACTACAAGCGGCGGCCTAATCTCTACACACGCGAAATCATTATGGAAATCCAGTTCGCAGTCGGGTCGGTTCCTACGGGCAAAATGACGCCGTTGGATGTCCAGATGGTCGCCAAAAAGCAGCAGGAACTGAATGTCGATGCTGAACCGAAACTGAAGATCGACGGGATGGCCGGGCCGCGCACGCTGCCAACCGTGTTCAAGTTCGGGCTGTCGGAGGACGATTCGATCAGCCAGTACACGGAAAAAGCCAAAGAAAAGTGGGACAACAAGGGAAACAAGAGCGAAGAGGATATTGCCCGCGAGATTGTTGACGAACTGATCAACAAACGCTTTGCCGATCTGAAGATGCCGCCGCTGAAGGTCGAAATCCAGGAAAACCTCGGCTCGCGCGGGTCGTTTCGCGGCTCGGACTGGACGATGCGGCTGGACGCGCGGCAGTTCAGACCGGGCCGGTTCCACGACCTGCGCGATACCACCGCCACGATCTACCACGAAGCACGCCACGCCGAGCATGATTTCCGCATCGCGCAAATGCTGGCCCAGAAGGGACACACCGCCGAGCAGATTGAGGCGCGCACCGCGCTGGAACTGAGCGTCGCTCGGACTGCGGTTGCCGTCAAGTATGACCTCACACCGATACAGGTGGTAATGGCTCAGGGATGGTTCGACAGCCTGTACGGTTATGAAGGTCTCGAACGCCGGAGCCAGAACAGCCAGAAGTTAAGGTCTGCATTCGCGTCCCGCGAAGCCGCCTGCGAGGTGTTCAAGGCCGACCCGACGCCTGAAAACAGGACCAGACTGGAGCGGGCGAAGGCCAGACTTCAGGAAGCTATCGACGAACACGACGACATGCCACACGAATTTGACCCGGAACGGCTGGAAGCCCGCGTCGAGCAGCTATTTGGCGAAGGCGAAGAACACGACGATCCGTGCCGGCTGAAGTAAGCCACCCCCAATAATCACTTGACCGAATCGGACATCTGTTCCATACTGGTGGCGGGAGGGTATATTCATGCCGTATGTAAAATTCACCAAAAATCTCGAACGATTCTTTCCCGGACTGGCGGATACCACTGTAGAAGCGCGCACAGTGGCCGAAGTCGTCGCGGCGGTGGATGCGCGCTGGCCGGGGCTGGGCGCGTACATCGTGGATGAGCGCGGGGCGCTGCGCCAGCACGTCAACATCTTTGTCGGCGAGGATATGATCGCAGACCGTGACCGCCTGAGCGACGCCGTAGACCCCTCCAGCCGCGTCTATATCTTTCAGGCACTTTCTGGCGGATAATTCCTCAATTCTTCATTTTCCCTCGCAGCCGGAGCTGATCGCCGCATGACCTCATCCCGCGCCCTGTCCAACTCGCAGATTGCCCGCGCCGCGCTCTTGGTGCTGGTTGGTTTTCTCGCCAGCGGTGTGCTCGGCGTGGTGCGCACGGCCATCATCAACGCGACCTTTGGCGCTGGCGATGCGCTGGATGCGTTTGTCTGGGCGCAGCGGCTGCCGGAACTGATCTTCGTGCTGGTGGCGGGCGGCGCGCTGGGGTCGTCTTTTATCCCGGTGTTTGCCCGCCTGCGCGAACGTGACGACGCCGAGTACAGCGCCTGGCGGCTGGCAAGCGCGGTGATGACGCTCTCGGCGCTGGCAGCAGGTGTTTTGAGCCTCATCGTTGTGCTGCTGGCCCCGTTCATCGTGAGCAACCTTCTCGCGCCCGGCGCAGAGCCGGAGGTACAGGCTCTCACCGCCGACCTGATGCGCATAATGATGGTCACGCCGTTTGTGTTCAGCATCAGCGGCCTGCTGATGGGCATTCTTCACGCGCACCAGTTATTTCTGCTGCCGTCACTGGCAATCAGCATGAACAATATCGGCCTGATTATCGGCGCGCTGGTGATCGCCCGGCTGCTCCCGGCTGGCTCCGGTGTCGAGCAGGTTGGGGACAGCAATGTCTACGGGCTGGCGTATGGCGCGGCCCTGAGCGCCTTCTTGCATCTGGCGGTGCAGCTTCCCGGCCTGCGGCAGATGGATGCCCGGCTGCGGCCCCTGTTCGACTGGCGCATCCCCGGTGTGATGGAGGTGCTGCGGCTGATGGGGCCGCGTGTGCTGGGGCTGGCGGTGGTGCAGATCAACTTTGTGGTCAACGCCGTGTTTACCAGCGGCATGATCTCCGGCAGCGCGGCGGCGCTGGCGACCGCCTTCACGCTGATGTTCTTCGCGCTTGGCATTATCGGGCAGAGTCTCGGCTCGGCGGTGTTCCCGTCGTTATCGGCGCTGGCGGCGGCAGGCGATATGGACGGCTTTAAGGACCGGCTGGCGACAGCCCTGCGCAGTGTGCTGTTTCTGGCCTTTCCGGCCATGATCGCGCTGGTGCTGCTGGGTGGGCCGCTGGTCGAGGTGCTGTATCAGCGCGGCGAATGGACAGCGGAACACACACAGGCGGCGGCGTGGGCGCTGGCCTTTTACGCCACCGGCATGGCTGGTTTCGCGCTGCTGGAGGTGCTGTCGCGGGCCTTCTACGCGCTGGCGGATACCTGGACGCCGGTCAAAATCGGCACGGCGGCGATGATCTCTAACATCGTCCTCAGCATCATCTTTATCCAGTTCATTGGCGACTGGTCCAGCCTGGCACGTGGGCCATTCGCGGGGCTGGCGCTGGCGAACGCGCTGACGACCAACCTCGAGGCGCTGGGGCTGTGGTGGCTGCTGCGGCGGCGGATTGGCTCGATCAATGACGGGCAGGTGCTGCGCGGGGCCGGCAAGGCGCTGGCGGCCTCGCTGGGGATGGGCACGGTGCTGTGGGTAGCTGCGTCGGCACTCCACACGCAGGGCGCGCTGGCGACTCTGGTGGCTGGTGGGGTGGCCGGCGGGGTGGTTTTTTTTGTTCTGAGCCTGCTGCTGCGGCTGGACGAAGTGACAGCAGTTCCGCGCCTGCTGCTGCGCCGCGTGCGACGGTAGATCAATAAAAATCGACCTCCGAAGAGGTCGATTGCAGTCAGGTTACAGTAACTGCTTTATTGGTGTTGTTGGCAAACTCATCTTTGAGCGTAATTTTCCGCACCACCCCCACCCGGCCTCCCCCGCCCCACAGGGACGCTGCGCAGAATTCGGGGGAGGTGGCTGCCGTAGGCAGACGGAGGGAGGGGGTTAAATTGCACGATAGGGGTAGCGTAGATTAATTCGCCAAACCCTCTTTATTCGGATGGGGGAATATACATTACTTCGTCCACCGAAGTGATCTCGATGATCGTGTAGTTGTAGAACCGATCCGCCACGACATTGGTCAGCGGGTTGATAGCGAGCGGCTGCACGCCGGCCGTTGTTTCATCCTCTGGTGCTGTGTTGTTCGTCAGATTCTCAATGACCTGATCGTAACCGCCTTCCTCGAAGGACGGCATCACCACGCCGGTAATCTGAACCCGTTCCCCGGCGACCAGACTCCAGTCGAATTCTTCAGGCGTGTTGTTAATCACCAGCACCTGGCTGTCGAACAGCGGATCACCTTCACCCATGATGAAACTGCGCACATTCACAAACTCGACCAGCCAGCCATAAAGCGTCACCTGCTGCCCATAATAATCGGGCGAGTTGGCAGTGACATCGCCCAGCGTGATACCGTTCGTCGGAACAGCCTCGACTGGCGGCGCTTCTTGCGGCGCTTCGACTTCTGTTTCGGCTTCTATGGTGGGCACGGGCGTCGGGTCCTGAGCAAAGCTCACGCTGCTGAACAGAAACATCACGACGACAAACAGGGTCAAAAAAATGTTACGGATCATCACCTTCTCCTTACTGCTAAATACCTACTCCAAATTATCGACATGCGTCGGGAGCCAGCACCCTGCATCAGATCAGTTTTGGTTTGGGCGAACTGACACATTCTGACATGGGTGACCTGACCCGTCTGTGCTGGCAGATTGCCGGGTTAGGGTGGATTCAGGCCGGGTATAATGGGCCGGCAGACCGGTTAAAGAGCAGTTTGTTCAGAAAGGATTTATGATGATGGCCGAAGCGATCTACCATTTCAACCTCGGTGATTTTCGCTGTATCACTTTCAACGAGATGACGCGCCGGCAGGAAGCGGAGCGGATTTTCGGACACAAGCCGGCGGAGGAACGCGCACGTGTGCTGGCGGAATTCGGCCTGCACGAAGGCATCCTGCCATCAGCGATCAATGTACTGTATGTGGATACCGGCAGTCACCGGCTGCTGGTCGATACCGGGCTGGGGCAGGGCGCGCTGTACGCCGGGCTGGATGCTGAAGGAATCGCCCGAGAGGACATCGACACCATTATCATCACACATGGTCATGGCGACCATATCGGCGGCATTCTCGATACAGAAGGCCGGCCGGTGTTCCCCAATGCGCATTACTTCATCAGCCGGGCGGAGTGGGCCTACTGGCAGACGGAAAATCGCAGCGCAGAGGCGCAGGCTCGGGTGCGCGCGGCGATCCCGACTGAGCGCATTACGCTGACTGAGGACGGGGCGGAATTCCTGCCGGGGTTTCGGGCGGCGCTTCTGCCGGGGCACACACCGGGCATGATGGGCGTGCTGATCGAATCGGCTGGCGAACGGATGCTGCACATTGCCGACGCCGCCATGTACGCGCTGCAACTTGCCTACCCCGACTGGTCGCCCGGTTTCGACGCCGATCAGTCAGAATCGGGGCGCACCCGCCGCCAGCTCTGGCAGCGTGCCGAACGCGAGAATCTGCTGGTGATGGGCTATCATTACCCCCGGTCAGGCTGGGGCCGTGTCGTGCCTCAGGGGGATGCATGGGCCTGGCAGCCGGTTGAAAATTAGCAGATTTCCCAAATATATCCCAAAATTTGGGATAAAGTGGGGAAAGTGGGATAACCTCCGGCTGACCCGGCGGGCATATTGACCGCGCCGCGAATGTGTGGCGGCAGGGGCGACTCTGGCCGTTTTATCCCAGCGGCTGGACATCGCCGCTTTCGGTGATCTGGCTGACGCGCAGTTCGGCTTTGTCCAGCAGCGCCTGACAGTGGTCAGACAGCTTGCGCCCGCGCTCGAACAGCGTCACCGACTCTTCCAGCGTCAGATCGCCGGATTCAAGCTGGTCGATGATTTTTTCCAGTTCGGCATAAGCCGCCTCAAAAGAGAGTGCGTCGATATTGCTCATGGGTCTCCCAGTCTTCTACGCGGGCCTTCAGGTCGCCATCGTGCAGCCGCACGGTGATACCATCACCGGCGTGCGCTTCGGCAGCACTTTTGACTCGCTCACCGCTGTCGGTAAAAGTCACAATCGAATATCCCCGCGCCAGAATCGCCTGCGGGCTGGCAGCGTGGAGCGCCGCTGTACGGCTTGCCAGACGTTCGCGCAGGGTGCGGATACGAGCGTGCTGCTCGCGTTCGAGGCGCGCATTCCAGTCGTCGATGCGCTGGCGCAGCGTGGCGATGGTGCGCACCGGCGAAAGATGCCGCAGTCCCCGCTGTGCGCTTTCCAGTTCGCTGCGCAGGCTCTCGATGCGGCTCTGCGTTGCCAGTGTGATGCTGTCGCGCATGTTGCTGATGGCGACAGCCAGATCATCGATGTTGGGTGTTGCCTGTTCGGCGGCGGCAGATGGCGTGGGGGCGCGCATGTCGGCTACAAAATCGACCATGGTGAAATCCGTTTCGTGGCCGACCCCGGTAATCACCGGGATACGGCAGTCAGCCACAGCCCGCGCCACGCTTTCGTCATTAAAGGCCCACAGGTCTTCGATGCTGCCCCCGCCGCGTACCAGCAGCACCACATCCACACCGACAAAGCGGCTCAGGCGTTCCAGCGCAGCCACAATCTGCGCCGGCGCGGCATCACCCTGTACAGCGCAGGGGCTGAGGATCAGCTCGGCCAGCGGGAAGCGGCGGCGCAGCACGTTCTGAACATCGCGGAAGGCGGCGGCATCTGGCGAGGTCACCACGCCGATGCGCACCGGAAAATACGGAATCGGACGTTTGCGCGCCTGATCGAACAGCCCTTCGGCGGCCAGCTTGGCCTTGAGCCGTTCAAATTCGGCGTACAGATCGCCAATGCCGAGCGGGCGAATCCGATCCGCGATAAGCTGGTATTCGCCCCGCGCGGCATACAGGTCGATGTAACCGTGCGCCTCGACCATAGCGCCGTTTTCCGGGATATAGTTCTGCAGGTTCACTGACGAACGCCACATCGCAGCCCGAAGCTGGGCCTGCTCGTCCTTCAGGGTGAAGTACCAGTGACCGGAAGCCGCCCGCTTCAGGTTGGAAATTTCGCCCCGCACAGTGACATCCTGCAGCCAGTAGTTTTCCTGAAACATCTGGCGGATGTGTTCGGTCAGTTCGGTCACGGTATAGTTCATGGGCATTCACCGTTTGCGTTCAACAGCGAACATTATACAATTGCGGCCAGAAATTGGAACCGGGGTCTATCTCAACAGAGGAAACCAGCATGGCCTATTTGACTGAGGCGCAGCGCAACGCCCTCAAAGCAGAACTGGAACAGCTATCGTTTAATCAGGCGCATGGCCGGCTCAAACGCATGGATCGTCATGGTCGGCTGGCGTTTTACCGCAACGCTCAACGCACCGGCAAATGGCTGACTCGTTGGGTGCTGACCAGCCTGGGCACGGTGGTCACGCTGGTAGAAGCCAACCGGCTGCGCGACAAACCGGACAAGCCCAATCGCGTCCGCAATGAGTACACACTGGTCGAGGTTATTGTCGAACCCACCCCGGATAACCGTTTATAGGCAAAAATTAACGCAAAGAAGGCTGAGGAGCAAAGCCACCCGGCAGTGATCTGTTTTATGGTGCTGTTGGCGAATTAATCGGCGTCAGTTATAACGGCGGTATTTCACCCCCTCCGTCTCGCTGCGCTCGACACCTCCCCCGAATTCTGCGAAGCGTCCCTGTGGGGCGGGGGAGGCTGGGAGGGGTCCTGGATAAAATTGCAGCCATAGATGAGTTCGCCAACAACATGTTTTATCGTGTCGCTTTTCCGGGCCTTTGTGTGAAAGCTTCTGGCAGGAGAAAGGTCAGTAACCATGCTGCGGACGTTAACAACCACGCGCAATTTTGACCTGTCCCGGCGCTTGCTGGCAGTCGCCGGTTTCGCGGCGCTGACGGCGGTTGGCGCTCAGATCGAGGTGCGCATCGGCGAATTTGTGCCCTTTACCATGCAGGTGTTCGCGGCGCTGCTGGCGGGCATGGTGCTGGGCGGGCGCGATGGCGCGCTCAGCCAGATTGTCTATCTGCTGCTGATTCGCCTCAATCTGCCGGTGGCGGCGGGTGGTACGGGTGCAGCCGCGCTGATGGGACCAACCGCCGGTTACATCATCGGGTTTATTCCGGCGGCGTTTGTGGTTGGCTGGCTGGTGGAACACGGCGCGCAGCGGGCGGTGCTGCGCTGGCTGGCCGGTCTGGCCGGGGTAGCCATCATCTACGCCTGCGGCCTGCCCATGCTGATGAGTGCTGCCGGCCTGAGCTTCGCCGAAGCGTGGGCAGCGGGCGTCATGCCGTTCATCGGCTTTGATCTGGCGAAAGCGGCGCTGGCTGTCACACTCAGCGAAGGCGGGCGGGCGCTGCTGGCGCGGCGGTAGTACGCCAGAGTCATGGTTTCCGCGCTGCCAGACCGAGACACACCCACCCGGCGATCAGCGCTGCGCCACCGAAGGGGGCCACCGCGCCCATCAGCCGCAGATCAAAAATCGACAGCAGGTACAGGCTACCGGAAAAGAGCAGCACGCCGAGGATAAACAGCCAGCCGGCCCGGCGCGACCATTGATTGGGATAGTGATCGTTCAGCCACGCGGCAGCCAGCAGCGCCAGCGCGTGAATCATCTGGTATTGGGTAGCCGTGCCGAAGGTATCCGTACGGCCAGCGGCTTCCAGCGTGGCGGCGAGTCCGTGCGCGCCGAAGGCTCCCAGCCCCACGCCCAGCGCGCCCAGCAGCGCCGCAGCGAAGATAAAGATACGCGACATGAAAGCATCCTGTGTACCGGCCCAGTTTGTGAACCATTGTACAAGCAGGATGCAGGATTGGCTATGGCTGCCGCATCAGGTCCCGGTGCGCGTAAACGAGTCGGGCAGTTCAATACTCGGGTCCTGATCGTGAAGGAAGGCGACAGCTTCTTCCAGCGTGTCGTACATGCGGTAACGCTGGCCCATCAATTGCAGGATAATCGAGCCAATGAAGCGAGCGATGGCCCCGGCCCCGACCAGCACCCGCCAGCCTTCGCCCTCATATTTGGTGTTGGTGGCGGCGTTTTGAATGTCCTTCATGGAGGGGTGCGATTCGACCTCGCTGGCGTCGATGATGGTGTGAATAAGCGGTATCCCCTCCGCCATCAGCGGCTCAATCAGTTCGTCTGACTGGCGAATATCTTCTAGCGTAATTTCGCCGTAAAATCGCTGTAATATTACCCGCCGGGGCACAAACCATTCGACTTCGATCGGCATGATTCCTCCTTACAACCAATCGCTCGTTGTCCAGTATCGCCGATCTTTAGGCCGATCAAGCGTAAGATTGTCAGGGGTGGAGTATTGTGGTCAAATGATAATCCGCTAAAATTATAACTTAGCACTTGAAAACTTCCTGTTTGTTCGGCTATTATTTACAATAATGATGATAAAAATTCATTTGCAGAACATCTTCAGGCAGGCTGGCCGACTATGACCATCAGCAACGCGATGCGGGAATATCTGGCCGAGGCATACCGGCTGGCGTATTACCAGAAAGACGACCCCTACGTATCCACCTCTGCTCTGGCCGAAGTTATGCAGGTATCTGCGCCGGCGGTGACCCGCATGGTGCAGCGGCTGAAGCAGGCCGGCTACCTTGAACATGAACCCTACAAGGGTATCTGCCTGACCCCGGCGGGCGAACGGGAAGCCTTGCAGAACATCCGGCGTCACCGGCTGGTCGAGTGTTTTCTGGTCAATGTCATGCGGTTCCGCTGGGACGAAGTGCATGACGCCGCCGACGAACTGGGTGCGGTGGTCAGTGAGGTGGTGGTGGATCGCATGGACAAGATGGCCGGGCATCCACGCCGCTGCCCGCATGGCGAACCCATCCCGACCAAAGACGGCCACATGCCCCGCCTGCACGATTATCCCCTGAACGAGGCCCAGCCCGGCGAGGAATACGCCATCAGCCGGGTGAACAGCCACGACGAGGAAAAACTGCGCTACTTCGAGGAACTGGGACTCAAGCCCGGCACGCGCTTCCGCCTGATCGCCCGCGCGCCGTTCAACGGCCCGATTCAGCTTCAGTTGACGGATGATACGGTCCTGCTCGGCCACGAACTGGCCGGGGTGCTGCGAGTCTGCACGGAAGACGAATTTGCCCTCGTGTAGGCTGTTGAGCTACGCGGCCCCTTCACATTCGAGGTGTTCCATGCTGCTGATGAGAATCGCGTGCAGGTGGCGGTCGGCCAGGGTGTAATAGACATGGCGGCCCCGCTTGTGCCAGGTGACCAGGCCCATCTCGCGCAGATACTTCAACTGATGCGAAACAGCCGGCTGATCCATGCCAAGCGCCTGAGTCAGTTCAGAAACACACCATTCATTATCGGCCAGCGCCTTGACGATGCGCACGCGGGTAGGGTCAGCCAGCACCTGAAAAAAGCGGGCGATGGCGCGCGCGTCATCCAGGGACAGCATCCCCTCTGCAGCGTCCGTGAGCGTGGCATCCGGCATGAGAACCATCCAATCTGTAAGGTGATTAACAAGTTCAAGGTAGCAGAAATCAGTTCAGCCTGTCAATAGGATGGGGCCGTTCAATAAAAGGGCACAGGAATACCAGCCTGTCGCTGTGCCCGGCGTCTGCGCGGGAAGAGCTGCATTGATTATTCCATACCTGCGGCCGGCGGCGGGGTGCTGCCTTCGACTTTCCCCTCAGACCAGCATGGGTTTATAATAAAACAGACCGAGGTAATTATAATTTTAGCGGTGGCGAGATTTGGCGGGATTACCTCACCCCTGCTTGCTGCGTTCGCTTTACCCTCTCCATCGGATGGACAGGGGAGGAAGAACCGAAGGTTCGGGAGGGGTGAGGTCTGGACAAAAAACCGTCCAGAACGCTGATTCCACCCGAAGAGTTAGAACGATTAATTTTGTTTGAAGGATAACGAGATTTGATAAAGTGGCCCGGATGAGTCAAAACCTGTTATCTCAGTTCAGAGCGCCCGACCTATCGGTGTTCCGCGCCATCGTCCGGCTGTGCAGCGGCTGTGTGCTGCTGATTGGGTTGATCGGTCTGCTGGGCTGGCTGCTCAATATTCCTGCTTTCAGGAGTCTGCTTCCCGGTCTGGCGGTGATGAAGTTCAACACAGCAGTCAGCCTGATAGCTGCCGGCGCGGCGTTGTGGCTGACTACCCTGCCGGAGGCGCCGCTTCGGCAGCAGGTCCGGCGCGGGCTGGCGCTGGTGGCGCTGGTTATCAGCGGCCTGACCCTGCTGCAATATGCGCTGGGGCTGGATTTCGGCATCGACCAGATGCTATTCGCTGATCCGGATACGCCAGCGGCCTCATTCCCCGGTCGCATCACACTGGGCACATCGGTCAGTCTGTTTCTCAGCGCCATCAACCTGCTGTTTCTGATCCGGCGCTTCTACTGGCCGAGTCAGGCGCTGGCCGTAGTGGTAGCGACCATCAATCTGTTTGTATTGGTGGGCTATCTGCTGGGTGTTGAGTCGCTGTACCGCACGCAGGTTTTCAGTACTATCGCGCTGCATACCTCGACGGCGCTGTTTGCGCTTAGCGTGGGCATCCTGCATGTAACCCCGCAGCGGGGTTTTATGACGATCTTTCTGGATCGCGGGCCGGGCGGTGTCCTGGCGCGTGGGCTGGTGCCGGCTGCGATCATTATCCCCGTTGTGCTGGGCTGGCTTATCGTGCAGGGGGAATGGGCCGGTTTCTACGATGCAATCGTCGGCTTCGCTCTACTGGTGATTAGCAGCATTTTTGCCTTCACGGGTTTGATCGCCCGCAATGCTTATACCATCCGTCAGGCTGATCTGGCGCGCCAGCAGGCCGAAGATGCGCTGGTGCGGCGTAACCGCGCCTACCGCACCCTGAGCGAGTGCAATCAGGCGTTGGTGCGGGCTGTAGAGGAAGAACAACTGCTGCACCAGATTTGCCATCATATCACCGCAGCGGGCGGTTATGTGGTGGCGTGGTTCGGCGCTGTCGAGGAACCGGAAGCGCCGGATGATGTCCGGCTTGTCGCCCTGTCGCTGTACGGCGACGGAACACAGGCAGCACTGCTCCCGAATGGGCATATTGACCCTTCCTGCGTGCGCCCGATCACCATTCGGGCCATCGAGATGGAGCAGGCCCAGAGCGCCTTGACTTTCGCCGGTGACCTGCCCATGTGTACGGCGGAAGCCGAACGGCTCGGGTACGCATCGGTGGCGGCGCTGCCGGTGCGCGACAACGGCACGGTGTTTGGCGTGCTGCATGTGTACTCCGGTAGTATCAGCGGCTTTGACCACGAAGAAATGCACCTGCTCAACGAACTGGCGGGCGATCTCGGTTACGGGATTACTACGCTGCGCACCCGTGCGGCGCGTCAGGCGGCGGAAGCGCGTGTGCGTTATCAGGCTCGGCTGCTGGAAAATGTATCCGACGCGGTGATTGCCACCGATCTGGAATTCAACATCCGCACCTGGAACCGGGCCGCCGAGCAGATTTATGGCTGGAAAGCTGAAGAAGTGATCGGGTCGCAGCTTGGCGCGACGTTGTGGCCGCGCATCGTGGGCGATAGTGTCGAGAACATCCTCAAGAGCCTGCGCGAACAGGGCCAGTGGCAGGGCGAAGTGACCCACCAGCGGCGCGATGGTCAGGAAGTGCGGGTGCTGTCGTCGGTGTCGTTCTATACCAATGAACAGGGCAGTGTAAGCGGCGTCGTCGCCGTCAACCGCGATGTTACCGAATATGTCGCCATGCGCGAGAAACTGATGGAAGCGGAATTTGAGCGTGTGGCGCTGGAAAGAGAGCGCGAGTTGATTGCCATGAAAGAGGAATTTGTCGCCACGGTCTCGCACGATTTCCGCACGCCGCTGGCGGTCATTCTCACTTCCAGCGAACTGCTGCGGCGCTATGCGGAAAAGCTGGATCTGGAGCGGCGTATCAACCACCTGACGCGCATTCACGATCAGGCCCGTTACATGACCGAACTGGTCAATGATGTGCTTAACTTCAGCAAGGCGCGCATGGGCCGGCTCGAATATCAGCCGGAAACACTTGATCTGCTGAAGTTCTGCCGCGAGCTTTACGAGCAGATTCAGGTGCAGGCCACCCCGAAGCATCGATTCCTGTTTTCCAGCGAAGGCGAACTGGACGCGGCGCTGATGGATACCCACATCCTGCAGCGGATACTGATGAATCTGCTCTCCAATGCGATCAAGTATTCGCCGGATGGCGGCGAGGTGCGCTTCGACATCACGCGCGAGGGGGATGATGTGGTGTTCAGGGTCGCTGATGAGGGGATCGGCGTTCCCGAACCGGACCTGAAGCACATTTTTCAGCCTTTCCACCGGGCGAAAAACACACGCCGGTTTCAGGGCACGGGGCTGGGTATGGCGATTGTGTACGAGAATGTCGCTTTCCTGGGGGGGCATATCGCGCTGGACAGCGAAGAGGGCCTCGGCACGACCGTCATCGTGCGCCTGCCGTATCGCAAGCCGGCGACTTCGGATTCAGGCCGGTGACAGGGGCAGAGGCAGCTCACTGCTGCATGTCTGTCACACGATTTATTTGGGGCCGGGTTTTGTTCCTTTGAGATCAGTTGAACCGATATGGGGATACTTTTCAAAGACAGCTTGCGGGTTTCTTCTGTATATTTCCTGAATTTCTCGAACTGAATTCCACTCCTCCGGCGTTGGGCCAATACCCAGCACAAGAACAGGTATATCAATGTCCGCTTCACCACGATGAGCAAAATTATCATCAAATGCTCAAAAGCAGACACGCCCGTAGACATGCAATCGATCATTTCCTGAACAAGAGTGATTTACCCTATAGAGAAGCGGATAAGCCGGTTTATCAGCCTGATCCCAGGACAGCGGTTGCGTCGATTCCAGATGAGTGGCTGGAAAAATGAGGGCGTAGAGGACGATCTCACTGGAATGAACACAGCACCTGTGCCGTGCCCTCCAGCGTGTAGGTCCTTGTTGAGGCCGGGATCAGCGCCGTGCGGCCTTTCGCCAGATCGAGCGGGGGGGCATCAGCAAGGATGCGGGCCGCGCCGGCGATACAGGTCAGAATATGAAAACGCTGGCCGGCGGGGTCCAGTTCGATGCGCGTGCCGTTGTCCGGGTTCAGTTGATAGAGCAGCGTCGTAAAGTAGGGTGTGCGCACAATTTCGACAACCTGCTCCGTCCGGTGTCCCGTATGGACAATCTGCGGCAGCGAATCGAGGTTGGCGACCTGTTTGCCCTTTTCGATGTGCAGTTCGCGCGGGCGGCCATCCAGCCCCACACGGCCCCAGTCGTACAGCCGGTAGGTCGTGTCCGATGACTGCTGAATCTCGTAGATGAGCAGGCCCGGCCCCAGCGCGTGAATCGTCCCGGCACGGACAAACAGCACATCCCCCGCCACGACTTCGGCATACACAAGCAGGTCCTCCAGCGTGTTATTTTCGATAGCCGCCGCCATCTGGTCCGGCGTTGTGCCCGGCTGCACGCCGATCACCAGCTTTGCGCCCGGTTCGGCGTCGATCACGTACCATGCTTCGGTTTTGCCGCGCGGCTGGCCTTCGAGCGTGCGGGCCTGCTCGTCGTCAGGATGAAGCTGTACGGAAAGCCAGTCGCTGGCATCGAGAATCTTCGCCAGCAGGGGCAGCCCTGCCGCCGGGTCGCTGCCCGGCCCGACCAGATCATGTCCGTATTCCACCAGCAGATCGCCCAGCGTGCGTCCGGCCAGCGGCCCATTGGCGACGGTGGCGCTGTCGTGCATCTCCCACGATTCGCCGTAGGGTTCCGCAGTGGGCAGTTGCTTGCCCATCACGCTTTCGAGCCGGCGTCCGCCCCACACCTTCACGTGCAGCGTTGGGTTCAGCAGCAGGGGATAAAGTGACATGGCATGATGCTCCTTATGTGGCACACCCGCCGATAAAGGTGCGCCAGTCGAGGCCCAGAATCTGATCGCTCACCGCCACGCGCAGGATACCATCCGCGCCGAGGCTGTGCCAGAAGCGCGCCCGGTCGCTGCCGAAAATCTGGGTGATGCCGCATACCCCGCCCGTTGCTTTTTGCAGCGCGACGATGTTCCCATGATCGCTGGTCAGCAGCAGGATGTCGCCGTATTCTGCCAGCCGCGTGAGTCCGCCGATGGTATCCGGCAACTGCACCTGCCAGCGCAGCAGCCGGCTGCGGTCATAAGCGTGCAGCACCGCCTGATCGTAGAAATACAATTCGTCATCGGCTGTGTACAGCACCGCCCGGCTGCGGCCACCAGCGGGCACACCTTCCAGTTCTTCGACCCACGTGCCATCTGCCAGTATCGCCCACAGGCCGCCGGCTGTGTAAGTGCGCAGCTCGCCATTAGGAGCCGCTGCCATGCTGCCGATTTCGCGCAGGTTGGCCCGGTCAAGAAGCTGCCCCCGCAGCGAAACGGTCAGCATCTCATTGGTGACCGTCATCAGCCCGATCACCTGGGCGGCGACCTCAGCGCGCACTACCGGCGGCACATCAGGAAGCTGCCACAGCACCGTCTGTCGATCCGGCCCAAAAGCGATCAGATGATGGCCGGGCGTGTGAAAGATCAGCAAATCGTCGTGGATCACCACCGGTTCTCCCAGCGCGACGCCTGTTTCCCAGCGTTCAGCCAGAGTTCCGTCGATATTCACGCGCTGCATCAGGCCATCAGCATAAGTCAGCAGCGGGCGGCCCTCATGTTCGGTGATGGCAACAGCAGGACGTTCCAGATTGATTCGCCACAGCGAACGGCCATCCGGCGTGACTCTACCAAGTCGGTTGGCATCGAGATACAGCAGACTGTGATCTTCCAGTTCCAGCGGCGGGGCGATTGGCCCGCGCTCATCCGCCAGATCGAGCCGCCAGCGAAACGCCGGATTCACCCACGCCTGCCCGTTGCGAATGGCTTTGACCGGCTGCCGGAAACCATCGCTGAACGGGTCGTTCCAGCTATAACCGGGGCCGGGCGACGTGCCATCCCGGACGCGCACCTCGAAATGCAGATGCGGGGCCGGGCGAACATTGCCAATTGCGCCAATGATTTCGCCAGCCTGCACGCAGCTCCACTGCGCCGGGAACTTGGCCGTATCCGTTTCCCTCATGTGGCCGTACCGGGTGTAGAGCAGGCTGCCCTCCCGAACCGTATGCTCGATGATAACGACGCCGCCATCGCGCCCCCAGCCGATGGGCGACGAAAAGGTGACGCGCCCGCTGGCTGCTGCGTACACGGGCAGCCCGACGCCGTAATTTTCCGCCCGGCGGCCCAAAAACCAGTCCTCGCCGGTATGATAGCGCCCCTGATGACGCGGGCTGGGTGCGCCGAAATCCTGCGCCAGCCGAAAGACGGAAGTATCGACAGGGTAGCTGAGGTTATCCACCACACCACACTGCTGAGCCGTAACCGGTCTGAGGCCAAAGCCCATGAACAGCAGGCTCAGCAACAGTATTGAACGCATGAACACACCCACACTGTCAGCTAATAGTGCCTATTGTAGCCGGCGACGGGTTGTCAGAAAAGCTGTGACCCGCGCTGAGATGCGAGTTCGCTGTGCCGGAAACAATCCAGCGTGTGATCGTTGACCATGCCGACAGCCTGCATCATGGCGTAGCAGATGGTCGGGCCGACAAAGGTAAAGCCGCGCTTTTTCAGGTCCCGGCTCATCCGGCGCGATTCTTCAGTTTCGGTAGGGATGTCGGCCGGCGTGCGCCAGGTGTTGTGAATCGTTCTGCCATCCACGAAGCCCCACAGATAATCTGCAAAGCTGCCGAATTCAGCCTGCACCCGCAGAAAGGCCCGCGCGTTCCCCACAGCCGAACGTATCTTGGCGCGGTTGCGCACGATGCCGGGGTTGTTCAGCAGTTCGTTGATCTTCGCCTCGTCGTAGCGGGCCACTTTTTCCGGGTCAAAGTGATCGAAGGCGGCGCGGTACTGTTCGCGCTTGCGCAGAATTGTGATCCAGCTTAGCCCGGCCTGTGCGCCTTCCAGACAGATGCGCTCGAACAGGGCGCGATCATCATGGCGGATGGGCACGCCCCATTCCTCATCGTGATAGCGGACATACAGCGGATCATCCAGGTTGACCCACTGGCAGCGGTTGATGGTCATTGGCATTGCCCTGGTTTGCTATTTACAGGAGTACGAACACATGGTCTAATCTTAGCGGATGTAAGGAGAATTTGCCATGCCTGAAGCCCTGAAAACCATGTTCTTTGCCCCGGCTTTTTTTGACGACCTCGCCGCCGCCATCACAGCCGTGTATCCTCAATTTGATGCAGCCGGCTTTCTGGCGCGCATCTACGATAATAGCTGGGACTCGCGCGAGCTAAAGGAACGGATGCGGCATACGACGGTCACACTGCGCGATTTTCTGCCGGATGAATACCGCGCGGCGCTGGCTGTGCTGCTGAAGGTCGCGCCGCTGCTGGAGCAACACGGCTTCGAGAAAATCTTCTTTTCAGACTTTGTTGAGCAGTATGGACTCGATGATTGGGAAGCGTCGCTGCCGGCGCTGGAAGCCTTCACGCAGGAAATGAGCGCCGAATTTGCGGTGCGCGCGTTTATCCTCAAGGATCAGCCGCGCATGATGGCACAGATGCTGGCCTGGTCGCGGCACACCAGCCCGCAGGTGCGCCGGCTGGCGAGCGAAGGCTGCCGTCCGCGCCTGCCCTGGGCGATGGCGCTGCCCGCGCTCAAAGCGGACCCCACGCCGATTCTGCCGATTCTTGAGCAGCTTAAAAACGACCCGTCCGAAGATGTGCGGCGCAGCGTGGCGAACAACCTCAACGACATCGCCAAAGACAACCCGCAGGTGGTGATCGACGTGGTGCGCCGCTGGCAGGCCGACGACAGCCCGGCCATGCGGGCGCTGATCCGTCACGCGCTGCGCACACTGGTCAAGGCCGGGCATCCTGACGCGCTGGCAGTTCTCGGCTACGGCAGCCAGCCACAGGTTGCGGTCAGGAATCTGGTGGTCGAACCGGCAGCGGTTGCCATCGGCGAGTCGCTAACGCTTGCCTTTGATCTCGAATCGACTGCTGCCGCGCCGCAGGATTTGATGATCGACTATATCCTGTATCTGGCAGGCGCGAATGGCAAGCTGCGCAGCAAGGTGTTCAAGCTGGCGCAGCGCGCCCTCGGGCCGGGCGAGTCCGTGAGCTTCCGCAAGCGGCACAGCTTCAGGCCGATCACGACGCGCAGGTATTATCCGGGGGTGCACGCCATCGAGATTCAGATCAACGGCCTGATTTGCGGGCGGGTCGAATTTGAAGTGTGTTAGCTGTGCGGCTGGGATGTTATGCCGCCTGTACAGTGAAAGCGATGCCTCTTTTAGCACAGCAGCGATAATCCCGAACTGGTTGGGCACTCAGCACCCGCAGCCCGGCATCGGCCTTCAGATAAACAGCCTGAGCTTCTCGAAGTCCTTGCGCAGCGTGTCCTTCTGGCTGGCGCTGTAGAGCACAACAGCGGGGTGATACATCGGTACGACATGAATCTCGCCCCAGGGCATTCGCGTTTTGATAAGCTTGCCGTGCAGTTGGCTGATCTTGCCGCGCTTTTCCGGCAGATCGAGCTTTTTGAGGATATAGGACGTGGCGAAGCGCCCCAGTGGGACGATGACCACCGGCTGGATGATGTCGATGATGCGATCGACAAACGGCGTGTAATACTCGATTTCGTGCGGCAGCGGGTCGCGGCTGCCCGGCGGGTGATCGAGCAGGACGTTGGTGGTAAACACATCGTCGCGGCTGATGCCGATACTCGCCAGCATTTCGTCCAGCACCTCACCGCTGGGGCCGACAAAGGGCACGCCCTGCGCCGCTTCGGATTTGCCCGGCGACTCACCGATGAACAGGATACTGGCATCTGGATTGCCGGCGCCCAGCACCGGGAAATGACGATTCTCGTTGCGGAAGGCGTACAAGGGCGAATCCGTCGCCCCGACCAGATCATCGCGCACTGCCTTGAGCGCGGCGGCTTTCCGGCTGGCAGCGTCGGAATCTGCCACAGCTTTCCGCGCGATCCGGGCCTGCGCAGCGTTCTTGATCGTGCTGATCAACTGGCCGACATCGTAGCTGAAACGCTGGTGGCTCAGTTCGATAGCATTGCGCCGGGCCAGCGCCTGAATATCGTCGGGCAGGTCCTTGGGGGTGGGCATCTTTGCGCGCCCGACCAGCACCGGAATGACCAGCTTGTTCTGCCGCAGCGCGCTGGCGATCTCGATGCGCACGAAGTCATTCCACTGGTCGATACGCCGTTCGCCGTTTTCATCCAGCGTATTCAGCCACTGCGGACCGATCATGGCGATGAATACATCACAGGCGGCCACCGCATCTTCCAGAGTCTGCACGAAATCGGCCCCCGGCTCGATGCTGGTCACATCCATGAAAATGTCCTGGGGGTCGAAGTGCTGCGTCAGATGATCGTACAGGCGGCCTACATAACCTTCACTGTCGGCGCGGCGGTAGTTGATAAAGATACGGCTCATCCAGCATACCTCCAGGTGCGGAACGCAACACATTCGTATTTTATACCCTGATCTGTTGAAGGACCGGCACAATTGTTGCCAGCCGCCGGGTTTATAGAAGATAGTATATATGTTCTATTCAGGGGGCAAGCTTGCCCAATTTTATGCCTCTCTTAACATTTTAGGTGTTGTGAAAACCGGCGTTAGGCAGACTTTAGGTAAGCCTGTCTATATATCCCTGTGAACATGTTTATTACGACCGGCTACAGGCCAAACCACAATCAGGGGAATTGATGACTGACCAGCAAAAGTTCGACTGCTGTCTCATTGGGGAAGGTTCACTGCTGATCCGCTGCGGCGAACAGCTTTTGAGCCGGGGCCATCAGATTCAGCACATCGTTACGGCCAACGATGCGGTGATCGATTGGGCGCACGAACATCACATCGAGGTGGTTCGCCCGGATGACGATCTGGCCGCTGCGCTGCGCCAGCCGGCGTTCGATTACCTTTTCAGCATCGCTAACCTGAACATCATTCCTGCCGACGTGCTGGCACTGCCGCGCCGCATGGCGATCAATTTCCACGACGGTCCGCTGCCGCGCTACGCCGGCCTGTACGCGACAAGCTGGGCGCTGCTGCATCAGGAGACGACGCACGGTATTACCTGGCACGTGATGGGCGAAAACGTGGATGCCGGGGCTGTGCTCAAACAGCAACTATTCGACATTGCCCCCGATGAGACCGCCTTTACCCTGAACGCTAAATGTTACAACGCCGGTCTCGAAGCATTCAGCGACCTGATTGACGAACTGGCTGCCGGGAAGGTCGCGCCTGTCGCGCAGAATATGGCGGAACGGACCTACTTTGGCAGATACCGCCGGCCAGCCGCCGCGCAGATTGTGGCCTGGAAGCGCCCGGCAGAGGAGATCGAGGCGCTGGTGCGGGCGCTGGATTTTGGACGCTACGCCAATCCGCTTGGCCTGCCGAAGCTGCTGGTCAACGGTGAATATGCGCTGATTGCGCGTCTCGAGGTGCTGGATGTGCCTTCGGCCACGCCGCCGGGCACAGTGGTCGAGGTTGGCGCTCAGGGCATTCGCATAGCCACTACTACCCGTGACGTGATGATCCACGAACTGCGGACCTTGATCGGCCAACCGCTGGCGCTGGCTGATTTCGCAGCGGCATCCGATCTGCGCGCCGGGATGCAGCTTCCCGATCTCGCTGACAGCGTGGCGGACGAACTGACAGCCGATCATCAGGCGATAGTTCGGCACGAAGCGTTCTGGCAGCAGCGGCTGGAGTCGCTCGAAACGATTGCGGCCCCCTATGCCAACCGGGAAATGAGTGCCGGGATCGTGCCGCTGACTGTCCCGGTATCGCTGGCGCATCTGGTCGGCGGCGGCGAAGTGGACGATTATGACGTGCTGGTCGCGGCGTTCGCCCTGTATCTGGCCCGGGTGAGTGGCAGTGATCGATTTGATCTGGGCTGGCGCAGCCGGAATCGCCCCCGGAATTTCGAGCCATTGTACGCGGCTTATGTGCCTCTGCGCGTGGCGATTACTGCGACCGCCAGCACGCTGGCGGCCCTCACCGAAGTGCTGGATGATCTGGCGGAGGTCAAGAAACGCCGCACCTATGCCGGTGATATGCTGGCGCGCTACCCCGAACTGCGAACGCTGCGCGCTGCCGGCGGTCCGCAGTACCCGGTGGTGGTGGATTTTGCAGCCAGCCCGGCGGATTACGCGCTGCCCGAAGGCGCTCAACTGGCGCTGCTGCTGACCGATGAGGGCGCGCACCTCGTTCATCAGGGCGTGGATGCCGACCCGCTGCTGCGCGGCTTCCAATCCTTTGTCGAGCGCATGGGCAGCGATCTGACGCAGGCGCTCAACACGGTTCCGCTGCTTTCGGCGGAAGAACTGCGCCGCCTGTTTATCGAATGGAACGATACCGAAACCCCGGTTCCGCTGCATCAGTGCATCCATCATCAATTTGAGGCGCAGGCGGCGCTCACGCCGGATGTGACTGCCGTTGTGTACGAAGATCAGGCCCTGACCTATGCCGAACTCAACCGACGGGCCAACCAGTTAGCGCGGCATCTGCACGGGCTGGGCGTGCGGCCTGATGTCCCGGTGGGGGTGTATATCGAACGGTCGCTGGAAATGGTGGTGGCGCTGCTGGGCATTCTCAAGGCCGGCGGCGCATACGTCCCGCTCGACCCGGCTTACCCGGAGGAACGTATCGCCTTCATGCTGGCTGATTCGGGAGTTCCGGTGCTGGTGACGCAGGATCATCTGGTTTCCCGCCTGCCAGAGCATAACGCGACAATCGTCCGCCTGGATTCACACTGGCCCGCTATTGCAGCGCATGAAACGACGAATTTTGACAGCGGCGTGCAGCCGGAGAACCTGAGCTACATCATTTACACGTCCGGTTCAACCGGCAAACCTAAAGGTGTGATGGTTGAGCATCGCAGCGTGGTCAATTTTTTCGCTGGCATGGATCAGCATATCGACCACGACACGCCGGGTGTCTGGCTGGCGGTGACCAGCCTGTCGTTTGATATTTCCGTGCTGGAGTTGTTCTGGACTCTGGCGCGCGGCTTCAAGGTGGTGATTTACACCGATGACCTGCGGGCTGCCGGCAGCCCACTGGCTTATGCCCGCCAGCCCATCAGTTTCAGCCTGTTTTACTTTGCCAGCGACGAGGGCGAACACGCCGACGACAAATACGAACTGCTGATCGAAGGCGCGAAGTTCGCTGACCGGCATGGCTTTTACGCAGTCTGGACGCCCGAACGCCATTTTCATGCCTTTGGCGGCCTGTACCCGAACCCGTCGGTTGCCAGCGCCGCGCTGGCAGTGGTCACCGAGCGGGTGAAGATTCTGGCCGGAAGCTGTGTGCTGCCGCTGTACAGTCCCATCCGGGTGGCGGAAGAATGGGCGCTGGTCGATAACCTGTCGAAAGGGCGGGTGGGTATTTCGTTTGCGGCCGGCTGGCAGCCCAACGATTTCGTGCTGATGCCCGGCAACTTTGCCGAGCGTAAGGACATCATGCTGCGCGACATCGACACGGTGCGGCGTTTGTGGCGCGGCGAGACGGTTCATCTGCCCGGTCCGCAGGGCAAGGACGTAGCGGTGCGCACGCTGCCCCGCCCTGTGCAGCCCGAACTGCCGGTATGGCTGACGGCGGCCGGCAATCCGGACACTTTCCGCGAGGCAGGCGCGCGCGGCTTCAACATGCTTACCCATCTGCTGGGGCAGAGTACCGAAGAACTGGCGCAGAAGATCGAAATTTACCGGCAGGCATGGCGCGAGGCCGGGCACCCCGGCGACGGCCATGTCACCCTGATGCTGCATACCTTCGTCGGCAGTGATGACGACGCCGTGCGCGAAATTGTCCGCCAGCCGATGAAAGACTACCTGCGCAGTTCAGTTGATCTGATTAAAAAAGCCGCGTGGTCGTTCCCGGCTTTCAAACAGCAGACTGAGGCTACCGGCCAGAGTCCGCTGGAGGTCTTTGAGTCGGCTGATCTGACGGAAGCGGATATGGACGCGCTGCTCGATCATGCGTTTGAACGCTACTTCAGGACCAGCGGCCTGTTTGGCACGGAAGACACCTGCCTGCAAATTGTCGATGCGCTGAAAGGCATTGGCGTGGATGAAATCGCCTGCCTG
>Ga0079224_100001475_pt1 | contig 27137 bp, 22 predicted proteins | sample Stecom2015_FD_80414 | JGI IMG/M metagenome (GOLD analysis project Ga0079224, IMG submission 80414) | Agricultural soil microbial communities from Utah to study Nitrogen management - Steer compost 2015 | ecosystem: Environmental > Terrestrial > Soil > Agricultural land | place: USA: Utah... | reverse complement strand
TGTTTAAAGTCGTCGAGCATTTGATCCTCCGTTCTTCATCGGTCTCACCAGTACCTCCCTCCCTGTTTGCGCCACGCCATGATGAGGCCAAACGCTACCACAACGCCGCCGAGGTGAGTAAAGTGTGCCACCTGTCCGCTGCGATCCATAAGGAACGTCAGGCCGCCCAGCAGGAAGACGAGGTATTTGGCCTTTATAGGAATCGGTGGGAACAGCAGCATCACCTCCATATTAGGGAAAGTCATGCCAAAACCCATCAAAACTCCATAAATGGCGCCCGAAGCGCCCACCATGACGCCAAACTCACCTGCGCCGAAGAAAAAGTTGACTAAGATACTAAATACTGCCGCACCTATTCCGGTTATCAGGTAAAACGCCAGGAATCGCTTTGGGCCCCAGTATGTCTCGAGTGTAGGCGCTATGAACGCCAGCGCGAGCATATTGAAAAAGATGTGCGAGAAGCCGCCGTGAACGAACATGTACGTGAACAACTGGTACGGCTTAAAGCAATCGGATTTGTAACTCCACAGCGACAGGTACCCGGTGACCACGTCCGCGAAGTCCGCGTAACGGATGCCGGCTATGGTGCAGAAGAATTCCGCGTTGGGTGCCACTTGCTGGGCCAGGAATACGAGCGCATTTATTACGATCAGATTCTTTACGACGGGGGTGAGTCTGAACATAGGGATGGATTAATCGCAGATTTAAGGACGGCTAAAGTAACTTTCGATTTTGCCAAACTCAAAAATAAAGAACGTTGGTTTTCCGTCAGGCGTCAGATTGGGCGTCCGACAGGCCATAAGCTGGTCTATGATGCTGGCCATTTCCTCTTTTTGGAGGGGCTGTCCGCTGCGTATGGACGCGCGGCGTGCCAGCGCCAGCGCCAGATTTTCGTTGATCGGCAGTGAAAGTGTCGCCTGATTCAATTTGAACTGCTCAAGAAGCCCTTCGAACAGCTCCTTTTCGCGACCGGCATTGACATGGGCGGGGATTCCTTCGATCAGGAAGGAGTAACGTCCGAATACTTCAAACCGAAATCCCAGCGCTCTGATCTCTGGTGTCATCTCTAATATCAGCGCGAAATCAGCCGGGCTCATCTCCACCGTTTGCGGAAATAACGACTGCTGACTTTCTCCGCTTCGGTTCATAAGCCGATCGAGGTTTCGCTCGAACAGGATGCGTTCGTGCGCCGCTTGCTGGTCAACGATCATGAGCCCGGCGCGCACCTGACGCAGGATATACCGGTTGTCGAGCTGCACCAGCCAGCGGTCCACGGCTGTTGGTTGGTCGGGTTGGTTGACTGCGCTTTCAAACCGCAGTTCACGAACCGGCTGCGTTGAGGCTTGTGCGAGCGTTGAAGTGTCAAGCAACTCCTCCCACCTTTTGAGGTTGCTGCGCTGCAGGGGTGTGTTAAACCGCTCATCGAAATAAATCTCCCGCGCCTGTTCCGACGACGCCTTTTCCAGGCGCGTCATAATGTTTACATCTTCCTGAAAGTCGATAGCGGGCATGAGGTTGTGCGCACCGATAGCCTGTCGCACGGCGGCGAGAACTACTCCATATATAGAGCGTTCGTCGTCAAACTTGATTTCCGTCTTTGTAGGGTGAATATTCACATCGATGTGACGCGGATCTATTTCCAGAAATATGGTATAGAATGGATAGGCGCCCTCCGGCAGGAGCCCTTCGAAGGCCGTCATCACGGCGTGGTGAAGGTAGTTACTCCTAATGAAGCGATTGTTTACAAAGATGAATTGCTCGCCACGGGTTCTCTTGGCAGCGTCCGGCCGACCGACATAGCCGTGCAGCTTCACAAGATCCGTTTCTTCACTGCACGGAGCAAGTTGTTTCTGGTACGACTTTCCGAAGAGTGAAACAATGCGATGACTCAGTTTTCCCGGAGGGAGTTCACACTCCAGCGTGTCGTTGATATAATACGTAAATGCAATGTGCGGATGTGCAATCGCAATGCGCTGGAACTCCTCGTTGATGTGACGCAATTCAACAGAATTTGACTTAAGAAAATTTCTCCGGGCGGGAATATTAAAGAAGAGGTTTCGGACGCTGACGCTGGTACCAACTTCCGCAGCGACGGGTTCTTGTCTCCGCACTTCCGATCCTTCTACATATATGAGTGTACCGATTTCTCTGTCGGCAGGACGCGTCTTCAGTTCCATTTGCGAGACTGCGGCAATGGAAGCAAGCGCTTCACCGCGGAAACCCATGGTACGAAGCGTGAACAAATCTTCGGTCTTGCGAATCTTGGATGTAGCGTGCCGTTCAAGGCTCAGCCGGGCGTCAGTCTCTGACATGCCGATGCCGTCATCGACAACCTGGATGAGGGATTTGCCTGCGTCCTTAATTATCAAGGTAATGCGACGTGCACCGGCATCGACGGAATTCTCAAGCAGTTCCTTCACAGCTGACGCCGGTCGTTGCACCACCTCCCCGGCTGCTATCTGATTCGCAATGGCGTCGGGCAACAATTGGATGATGTCGGGCATGTGAAATCAGAAACTTAGCGGCGACTCTGCGTGCTGCCGCCGCGCATGAGAAAGTATAACGGGAAGATCACAAGGAGTCCGTAGAACGCGATATTGCCATACTCCAGGTAAACAATTACCCATACCGCCAGGAACGTGAATATTGCAAAACGGATAAGAGCCGTCGATGGACTTGAACGGCTGCTTTGAATCGAGCGACGCGAAGACGACCTGAAGGAGCCTGCTATCCTTTCACGGTATCCGAACAACGACGGATCAATATCTTCTGTCGGTTCACCTGCTGCTTTGCGGCTTTCGAGTTCTTTACGAATCCGTTCTTCACGTTCTTTGAGTTCGTACTCCCTCTCATCATAAAAGCGCGGCGTGAAGTTGAACCTCTTATGCTTTGGTATCTTGCTTAAAAAAGAAGGGAATTTCATCTTGCACGCAGCTAACTTCTATTTTTTGACCTCCGGAAACGCAAAATTGCCTTATAATCGTTTATTTACAAAAACCGTAACGGCCGGATGCTGAAAAAAGTTTACTGCCTTCTTACCCTCCTTTTGGGCCTTTTTGCAGCAGCACCAGCCCAAAACCCCAGGGATCAGTGGGTCGACAGCGTCTTTCAAACATTGGATGAAGATGCAAAGATCGGCCAGCTGTTCATGATTCCGGTCTACGCAAAATCAAACGACAACTATCTCGAGGAACTGCGAAGCGCGATTCGAAATCATCAACCGGGTGGTCTCATAATCATGGATGGTGGCCCTGTGCAAATTTCTCAAATTCAATCGCAAGTGCGCGATATCGCCGCCGCCCCTTTGATACTGGGCATTAACGCAGCCAACGGGTTGGGAAATACACTCGACAGTACCATGACGTTCACAACCCCGATGAGAATGGGAGCGATCCGTGATGACCGGTTGATTTATGAAGTGGGCGCGGAGATCGCGCGACAAATGAAAGTGCTCGGGCTTCATATCAACTTCGCACCACCGGCAGAAGTTCTCACGGCGACGCGCTTTGATACGCTGGAGCGATCATTCGGAGATAATCGGAATAATATAGCCGCCAAGGCAGTGGCCTACATCAGGGGTTTGCAAGATCAGGGTGTGCTAGCATGCGCGCAAAACTTTCCTCTGAAGGGGTTAACGGTTGTCGAACTGAAAAAAGATGAACTACCCGTGATCCAGGCATCTATCGACTCGGCGGAAACGTATCCCTACCGCATGATGCTTCGGGCGGGTATAGGCGGCATTCTCACTGCCTCCACAGAGTTCCCCTTATTCTTTGAGAAGAAGCGCGTTGCGCGGAAGAATCGGTTTCCACCCTCAGTGTTGTCATCGATCTACGCTGGTCAGTGGCTCAGGACCAACATGAATTACGATGGTCTGGTATTTGTCAACGCGCGCGATATTGCGCGGTCGTCGGGAAGTCTCCGCGACGGTGAGGCGGAAGCGCTCGCCTTTGAGGCTGGCAACGACATGATACTCTTTCCCGACCAGATTGGTGCTTCCATTCGGCGCATACGACGGCTTGTGCGTAAAGATCCTCGGTTCGCCGCATTACTCGACGAAAAAGTACGCAAGATTCTCGCCACCAAATATGAATTGGGCCTTCATAACCACAAGACGACACCGTCGTATGAAATTGCCCGGTCACTGGATACCGACTACGCCCGTCAATTGCAGCGACGGTTGCTGGAGCGTTCGGTTACCGTCGTGCGCAACGAACTGGCTATTCTCCCGCTGCGTTTTCTGGAAGACAGAAAGTTTGCGACAGTCACTATAGGCCTTCCAGCTCCCAACACATTCACCGACATAACAGACAAGTATGTCATTGCCGAACATTTTGTCGCTAGTAGCGACAGCATCGCAGAGCTGGCCGATCGGTTAAAATCGTTTACGACGATCATCGTAGGACTGTTTGCTGATCCTAACAATTACGCTCCGGTAATGGAGCAGCTCGCCAGGTTGCAGGCGGATCAGGAAATCATACTCGCCGTGTTTGGTTCTCCTCTGTGGCTTACATCGCTCCAGCAGTTTACCACGGTAATAGAAGCATATGAAGCCGGCCCCATGGGTCAGATCGTCCCACAAAGCATTTTTGGTGCGCTTGCGACAGATGGGATGCTGCCCCTCACTGTCGGGAGTTATGCATCTGGCAGTGGCGATGTACTGCAAAGCCTTCAGCGTTTGGGATACTCGTATCCTGAAGACGTAGAACTTGACGGCCGCGTGCTGGAAAAGATCGCATCAATTGCTGAAGAAGCGATCACTATGCAGGCCACGCCGGGCTGTTACGTGCTCGTCGCGCGAAAAGGAAAAGTTGTTTATGAAAAAGCTTTCGGACACCTTACTTATGACACCCTCACGCCCGTCACAGATAAAACGATCTACGACCTCGCGTCCGTCACGAAAGTAGCTGCAACACTCCAGGCGGTGATGTTCCTGTACGACCGCGGTCTTATCGACATCTATCGGAAGGCTTCATACTATCTGCCGCGTCTTCGCAATTCGAACAAGCGGGATTTTACCCTTAAGGATATTTTAACACATCAGGCCGGCCTGTGGCCGTTCCTTCCCTTCTGGGCACAGACCATGAAAGGCGGTCAATACCTGCCCGGCTATTACGATACGATTGCAAGTAATCGTTTTCCCTATCTCGTTGCCGAGGGTCTCTACGCGAATGCGGCGATACGGGACAGTGTATGGAGTTGGGTTGTTACGTCACGCGTTCGCGAAAAGCCGGTGCGAACACCTTATGATTACAGGTACAGCGACATGGGCTTTTACATCCTCCAGCAACTTGCAGAAACCATGCTGAACCAGCCCATGGAAGAATTCCTGCAACAAAATCTGTATGAACCGCTTGGCGCCACGTCAATGGGTTATCTTCCGATAAGGAGATTCCCCAAGGAGATGATCGCACCCACTGAACGGGACAGCCTGTTTAGGAAGCGGCTGTTGGTAGGAACGGTTCATGATCAGGGCGCGGCGTTGGTCGGCGGGATAGCCGGGCATGCCGGATTGTTCAGCAATGCAAACGACCTGGCGAAGCTGGCGCAGATGCTCTTGCAGGAAGGATACTATGGCGGGATTCGGTACTATCGCCCGGAAACGGTGCGGCTGTTCACCCGAAAGCAGTTCGATACGAGTCGTAGGGGTCTGGGTTGGGATAAAGCAGCGCAGAGCGATTGGAACAGTCCGACGTCGCTGTTTGCGTCTCCCTCCACCTTTGGGCATACGGGTTTTACCGGAACCTGTGTTTGGGTCGACCCGGAATTCGACCTTGTGTATGTATTTTTGTCGAACCGGGTACATCCCAAAATGACCAACAATAAACTTTTAAGCCTGAATATCCGTTCCCGGATTCAGGACGTCATTTACCAGTCTATATTCAGCTATTGTACCAAGACGCGGCCGGTTCATGACGCGGGTACGCCACTGGCGTACCGTACACAGCTCGAAACGTTAAACAGTAATTTGAAGTGAATCCAATAAGGATCGGTATCGTCTGTTATCCAACATTTGGAGGCAGCGGTGTAGTAGCGACAGAGTTGGGCAAAGCCCTGGCCAAAAAGGGTCATGAAATTCATTTTATCACATACTCCCAGCCAAGTCGGCTGGACTTCCTCAACGAGAACCTGTTCTACCACGAAGTAGACTTCAGAACGTATCCACTGTTTGAGTATCCACCATACGAAACGGCGCTTGCAAGTAAGATGGTCAGCGTCGTGAAGAATGAGAAGCTTGACTTGCTTCACGTTCACTACGCGATTCCTCATGCATCGGCCGCTTATCTCGCACGGCAGATTTTGCGGACAGAGAACACCATCATACCGGTGGTGACTACTTTGCACGGCACGGACATCACCCTCGTGGGTAAGGACGCTTCGTATGCACCAGTCGTTACATTTAGTATTAATGAGTCAGACGGTGTAACCGCAGTGTCGGAAGACTTGAAGCGGGAGACGCTTCAACATTTTAAGATCACTCAGGAGATAGAAGTGATACCGAACTTCGTCGATATGGAGAAGTTTCGCAAAATGAAAAAGGATCACTTCAAGAAGGCCATCTGTCCTCACGGCGAGGCGCTCATCGTGCACATCTCGAACTTCAGAAAGGTAAAACGTATAAACGATGTGCTTCGGGTCTTTGCCCGGATCAGGAAGGAAATTCCCGCTAAGCTGTTGATGATTGGTGATGGACCCGAGCGTGTAAGTGCCGAAATCGTGAGCCGCGAACTTGAAATTTCCGAAGACGTGCGGTTCCTCGGAAAGCTGGAGGCGGTGGAAGAAGTTCTTTCCGTGGCCGACCTTTTTATTATGACATCCGAAAAGGAAAGCTTCGGGTTGGCTGCCCTGGAGGCCATGGCCTGCGAGGTGCCAGTGATCTCAACCAACGCTGGTGGACTACCCGAGCTGAACATACACGGTGTGACCGGCTTCCTTAGTGCGGTCGGCGACATTGAAGACATGACGCGAAACTCGCTGCTGATCCTCGACAAGGAAAATCTTCCGCGTTTCAAGGCCAATGCGTGGGCGCGGGCACGCGAGTTTGACATTAGCAAGGTTATGCCTCGGTACGAACAGTTTTACGCCAGGGTAATCGACAGGACGGCGGTGAAAACTTTGTCCTGACAAAGATCATTTTGCAGAAAGTGGGGGTAGGGTTAAATTTATGGCCAAAATGGATATAGGGAAGATGAATGCCGAGATCAAACCACAGAACAAGGGGACAAAGCAACTTTTCAAGAATCCCATCCTGGAACGGTTGTCGAGAACGCACATATCGGTTCCATTGATCATTTTTGGAATTTATTCATCTGCGCTGCTTTACTGGAGCGTCGTCCACACTTCGCTTTCAGTGTTAACAACCATCGGGTTGTTCTTCCTTGGACTTCTCGCATTTACGTGGGTGGAATACATGGTGCATCGTTATGTATTTCACATGCCCACTTATACAAAAACCCGGGCGAAACTTCAATACACGCTTCATGGAGTGCACCACGAATTTCCGAAGGACAAGGATCGGCTGGCCATGCCGCCCCTCCTGAGCATCACGCTGGCAACAATTCTACTGCTGGTCTTCCGCGTAATCATGGGCGACTTTGCGTTTGCGTTTTTGCCCGGCTTTCTGGTAGGCTACGCGCTTTATCTTTCCATACATTACATGGTGCACGCTTTTCAGCCGCCTAAGAACTTTCTGAAAGCGTTGTGGATAAACCACGGAATTCACCACTACAAAGACGGTGAAATTGTGTTTGGCGTGTCGTCGCCGTTGTGGGATTATATCTACGGTACGATGCGATCCAGGAAACCTCAAGAGGCTCAGCAGCAATAACCCCGGGGGTCCCGACCCCCGCGGCATTACCCCTCCGCTCCTAGATTCTGGCCTGCGGTTCCGTTTTTGCGGCCGGAACCTTGGAATAGGTAGGACAAGTGTAAGAGGAACACGACGCCAGGGCAAGCATTCCTACAAGAATAAGGGCGTAAAAAATGTGTTTCATGGCTTCACTGATGCATGAATTCCAAAACTAACGACCCGGTGACGTTTCCACACTCAATTCAGCCTCAATACCTTACATGGGTCCCCCAAACCGGAAAAAAATAAAATTTCGGGCGAGAAACAGATTTCCGAAATAAATGGTTTATTAAGGAAAATCAGCAGAACCGCCCGCTATGTCCGGTTATCGCTTCACCCAATACGTTCCGCCACCCGAAAAAGCCTCCAGCGACTTTCAAAAGCTTTTGAAGATTTTCATGCAGCTGGTGCTGATCACGTCCGGCAACGTGGCGGAAGCATTGCAATGGCTCACTGAACTCGACCGGCAATACGGACTTACCAACGAGAAGTACGGCATCGGGGATTTCATCGAACAGCTCAAACGAGAAGGCTATATCACTGACGAAACAGAACGCGGTGAGATAAAACTCAAAGCCCGCAGTGAGCAACACCTGCGGAAGTCGGCACTGGAAGAAATCTTTGGCAAACTCCGTAAGGCGCGCGGCGGCGAACACAATACGGTCCATAGCGGTCGCGGCGATGAGCAAACTACGGAGAAGCGCGACTACGAATTCGGCGATACGCCCGAACAGATCGCGATGACCGATTCGCTGCGCAACGCCCAGATCAATCACGGCGTAGACAACTTCTTCATGACCGAACGGGATCTTGAAGTTATAGAAAGCGAATTCAAGACCCAGACGTCGACCGTGCTCATGATTGACATCTCGCACTCGATGATCCTGTACGGCGAAGACCGGATCACTCCGGCGAAGAAGGTTGCCATGGCGCTGGCCGAACTTATCACCAAAAAGTATCCGAAAGACACTTTGGATGTTCTCGTATTCGGAGACGATGCGTGGCAGATTGAAATCAAGGACCTGCCCTATCTGCAGGTTGGACCATACCACACGAACACGGTAGCGGGACTGGAACTTGCGATGGATATCTTGCGGCGGAGGAAGAACCCCAACAAGCAGATCTTCATGATCACGGATGGGAAGCCTACATGCATCAAGCAGGGTATCCGATATTACAAGAACGCGTTCGGACTTGATGAGAAAATTCTTGCACGCACACTCAACCTGGCCACACAACTTCGCAAAATAAAAATACCGGTAACTACATTCATGATTGCAACAGACCCCTACCTTAAGGCTTTTGTTCGTGAATTCACCAGGACCAACAATGGCAATGCGTATTACAGCAATGTCCAGGGCCTGGGTAACCTGGTTTTTGAAGACTTTAAGCGAAACCGCAGGAAAACCTGGTAAGAACTCCTGCGCCAAACAACCTAAAAACTTGATAGCCTCATGCGCGATCTCACCTCTATTAGTACGCTGGGCGAATTGAAACGGGCGGGGTACAAACCCAAGTCCATCAAGGCAGAACTCAGAGCAAACCTTATCGCTGGACTCCGTCGAAAAGAGCCGGTGTTTGAAGGCATATGGGGATACGAAGAAACGGTTATCCCCGACCTTGAACGCGCCATCCTGGCGGGCCACGATATTAACCTTCTTGGCCTTCGCGGTCAGGCAAAGACGCGCCTTGCCCGGCTGATGGTTCGGCTGCTGGATGAATACATCCCGATCATCGAAGGCTCAGAGCTTAACGACGATCCGTTCAACCCGGTCTCGCGATACGGCAGAGACCGCATAGCACAGGAGGGTGATGATACACCCATTGCCTGGCTCCACCGCGACGAGCGTTACACGGAAAAACTCGCAACACCGGACGTATCCATCGCCGACCTGGTAGGCGACGTCGACCCGATAAAGGCGGCGACACTCAAGCTACCTTACTCCGATGAACGCGTGATCCACTTCGGACTGATCCCGAGATCGAACCGTTGCATCTTCGTGATCAACGAGCTTCCCGACCTCCAGGCAAGAATACAGGTTGCGCTGTTCAACATCCTTCAGGAAGGCGATATTCAGATACGAGGCTTTAAGCTTCGGCTTCCGCTTGATATCCAGTTTGTGTTCACGGCCAACCCGGAAGACTATACAAATCGCGGAAGCATTGTCACACCACTCAAGGACCGTATCGACAGCCAGATCATCACCCACTATCCGAAGACCATTGAAATCGGTAAGCAGATCACGGCGCAGGAAGCGAACCTTCCGGCTGACCCGGCAACGCGCGTCACGGTGCTCGAAATCGCGAGGGACCTCATCGAACAGGTTGCTGTCGAAGCCCGCAAGAGTGAGTATGTCGATGCAAAGAGCGGGGTGTCCGCGCGCCTTACGATATCGGCTTACGAAAACCTCATGGCAGCGGCGGAACGGAGGGCAATTCTCAACAACGAAAAAAGCACTGCCATACGAATCTCAGATTTCGTCGGCGTAATTCCGGCCATTACGGGAAAGGTCGAGTTAGTGTATGAAGGCGAACAGGAAGGTCCCGGAATTGTGGCTCAAAACCTGATCGGGAAAGCCATCCGCTCGCAGTTTATCAACTACTTCCCGGATCCCGACAAGTTCCGAAAGCAGAAAGAGAAAAGTCCTTATCGTAAAATCACGAACTGGTTCGGCGATGGCAATACGGTGGATCTCCTTCACGATATGCCGCAAAGCGAATATGAGGCGGCTTTGAAGAGCGTTCCGGGACTTCTCGATCTCGTGAAAGAGTTTCATAGGGAGAAGGACACAGCCACGCAGTTGTTCCTGATGGAGTTTGCGTTGCACGGTCTGGCGGAATACAGCCTGATCAGTAAACACAATCTGACCGTGGGCCATCAGTTCAAGGATTTGCTGAGCAGCATGTTTACGCTGCCCCGGCCCGGCGAAGAAGATGATGACGACGATGAAGTTGCAGGAGGGAAATTCTGAAACTTCCGTTCATGTCCGCGACAAAGTTAAAGGATCATGCACCACCCGATATCCGTCGTCTGCGTGAGTTGAAGAAACTTGTCGCGCACGGAGAAGGCCATCACCTTGAGTTCAAGAGAAAGGCAACCTTCCCTGAAAAGATCGTTCGGGAAATGGTCGCGTTCGCCAACACGGAAGGAGGCACCGTGCTGATTGGCGTAGATGACGACGGAACAATACCCGGCCTCCGTCATCCCGAAGAAGAAGCGTTTGTCATTCGCCAGGCACTGTCATCCTGCCTGCCCATGCTGCGATTTCATGAAGAGGTTATTCCGCTGGGCAACGGTCGATCCGTATTGCGGTACGACATTCTTGAGGGAAGGCGCAAACCGCACGTTGTCTTGCGCGACGGTGTTAAGGAAGCGTTTGTACGCGTAGGTGCCGAGAGTATTCGCGCGAGCCGCGAGGTCCGCGAGATCGTACGTCGCTCACAACAAAAGCGCAACATTCACTTTCGTTATGGTGAACACGAAAAAATCCTCATGCAGTACCTCGATGCGCACGAGTTCATCACGCTAAAGGAGTACATGAGCCTTGGAAAGCTTTCCCGTGATCAGGCATCACGCAAGCTTATCCTCCTGGTGCTCGCTCGCGTGCTCTTTGTTACACCACATGGATCGGGCGACCGCTACTCGCGGTTGGCGCCATGATTCAAAAAAACATTCTGAATTATCTGGCGCTTTCACTGCCTTTAATTACATTTCGTAAACCAAGTTCTTTGTGACGCATGTCTAAAACCAGGAAGGAGAAAAAGATCTTCGTACTCGACACTTCCGTAATCATATATGAACACGAATCCATCCTCAACTTTGACGAACACGACATCGGAATACCGATCACGGTTCTGGAGGAGCTTGACAACTTCAAGAAAGGCAACGATAACAAGAACTTTGAAGCGCGGGAGTTCATAAGGCTTCTCGATAAACTGGCCAACGGCCAGATGCTTCACCAGTGGAATCCTATCAACGGAAAGGGTAAAGGCAACTTCAAGGTGTTGATGGACACAAACAGTGCCATTGACGCAAACGTCGTGTTCAATGAAGTTAAGCCCGACCACCGCATTCTCAACGCAGCACTTCAACTCCAGCGTGAGGTCAAGAACAAGAAAGTTATTCTCGTATCCAAGGATGTAAACCTCCGTCTGAAAGCAAAGGCCCTCGGCCTTCAGGCTGAAGACTACACGACTGGCAAGGTACAGAACATATCATCGCTGTATTCGGGAAAGACGATTATCGATAATGTTGATCCCGACATGATCAACCTTTTGTACGAGAAAGGGTATTGCGTTCCTGAAGAAATTCTCGGAGGACCACCGGAGTACAAGAATCACTACTACATTCTCAAGAGCGGCAAAAAATCCGCGCTTGCGTACTACAACCCGCTGAACGGAATGGTGGAGCACGTGGAAAAGCGATCGGTGTATGGCATCAAGGCACGCAACGCTGAGCAGACGTTCGCCATGCATGCCCTGCTCAAGCCAGAAATTCGGCTCGTGTCCATGCAGGGCGTGGCCGGGACGGGCAAAACGCTGATCGCGCTTGCGGCAAGCCTGGAACAAAAGCGAAACTTCAAACAGATTTACCTCGCGCGGCCCATCGTGCCCCTCAGCAACAAAGACATCGGATATTTGCCTGGCGACATCAAGTCGAAACTCAATCCCTACATGGAGCCGCTATGGGACAATCTGAAGTTTATTCAGAACCAGTACAACGAGACTGACAAGGAATATCAGCGCATCACTGAGATGGTCAACCTGGAGAAGCTGGTCATCACCCCACTGGCATACATTCGGGGACGAAGCCTTTCCAACATCTGCTTCATAGTGGACGAGGCACAAAACCTCACACCTCATGAAGTCAAGACCATTGTAACCCGAGCAGGCGAAAACACTAAGATCATCTTTACGGGCGACGTCCATCAGATTGACACCCCTTATCTTGATTCACAAAGCAATGGGCTGTCTACCCTGATCGACCGCCTCAAGGGGAACGAGTTGTACGCGCACATCACCCTGGAAAAAGGCGAGCGATCGGAATTGGCCAACCTCGCAAACGAGCTCCTTTAGGGCCCACTTTGAAAATTTTTTCCCAAAAAGGGGCCGGTTCTATTCAAAAACCTCGAAATCCGTTGAATTTGGGGGTTTTTGTGCAATGGCCTGAAAATCGCGTCAGATATGGTACAAACCAAACCATATCATGTTTTTCAGATTTTTCTTTACCCGGCTTTCCCTGAAGAAGCAGGTGCAAACCTTGAAGAAAAGGGGCACATTTTTGGGGACCCGCGAAAAGGACTCGCGCAAGGTGTACATCTACATGCTGACGAACCTGTTTGTGGAGGTGATCTATAAGAATGACGACGTGGAAAACGAACCGGAACAGACGCGGGTGCTGGCGGGTTTGAAACAACTCAACGCCTACCTCGAAACCGAGTTCAAGTCCAGTTTTAATTCTGCCTGAGTACCCGGGCCATAGTCTCGCCGATTTCAGCGGGTGACTCCACTACGTGCAATCCGCATTCGGCCATGATCTTCATCTTGGCAGCAGCCGTATCCTCAGCGCCGCCGATGATCGCGCCGGCGTGTCCCATCCGTCTGCCCGGAGGGGCAGTCTGACCTGCGATGAATCCCACAACGGGCTTCTTGTTACCTGTCTCTTTGATCCATCGCGCAGCAACCGGTTCATAATTACCGCCGATCTCTCCGATCATTACGATGGCATCTGTTTCATCGTCGTTCATCAGCATTTCCACCGCCTCCTTTGTTGAGGTTCCTATGATCGGATCCCCGCCAATACCAATAGCCGTTGAAATTCCCAGACCCGCTTTTACAATTTGATCGGCTGCTTCGTAGGTGAGTGTACCCGACTTTGAAACAATGCCAACACGTCCTTTCTTGAAGACAAATCCTGGCATGATACCAACCTTGGCCTCGCCCGGAGTGATAACGCCCGGACAGTTAGGACCAATGAGCACGACGTCATTCTTTGCCTTGATGACCTTCTTCACGATCATCATATCTTTAACCGGAATGCCTTCCGTGATGGCGACGATTACCTTAATACCAGAGTCTGCCGCCTCCAGGATGGCATCTGCGGCAAATGCAGGAGGAACAAAGATGATGGAAACGTCAGCGCCAGTCTTTTCGACGGCTTCGCGAAGCGTGTTGAATACCGGCCTGCCAAGGTGCTCGGTTCCACCTTTCCCCGGCGTGACGCCTCCTACGACGTTAGTGCCGTATTCTATCATCTGACCGGAATGAAAGGTACCTTCGGAACCGGTAAAACCCTGTACTACAACTCTGGAATGCTTGTTTACCAATACACTCATGGCGGCTGGATTATGGAAGCACAAAAATAGAATTTAAAAAATTCCAGCCAAAACTAGGGGTCAATGACCAAAAGGCCAATCAGTATGCCAACGCATTCCGAATGAGGAATTCATTGTACGCGTCTTTGATAGCGTCAACGTCCGGAGCCAGTCGCATAGCACTCTCATAGGCTGCGATGGCGTCGATGAGGAGCTGGTGTTCCTCGTAGAAACCTGCCAGGATGAGATGATTCAGCGCAGACTCGCCATCCATCGCCGAAAGGATGTCGTCAAGTTCTTTCTTTACGGAATCTTGTTGCGCAGGCGCAAGGCGTTTGATAAGATGTTGATCAGAAATGAGTGAGGGGTCGTTCTTCGCCGCCACTTCAACGAGAATGGCATTTTCCTTTGCCAGTGCGCCTTCTTCCAGGTTCAGCGTCAATGTCGTCTCCGGAGTTTCGATTCGCGACAACACGTCGTCGAACATGTTTCGCAGGGTCACTACATAGGGTCCCTTCACCTGGCTTCCATCCCAATTGATTACGGCGATGTTGTTGTATATGCCCGAGTTATGGTTCGGGGGTAGCGTAAGTCGTATGCCACTGCCTTCTACTGTGCGTTGTACAGCTCCCGTTGCGTTAAGTCGATTCTTCTTGGCCTCCGCGGTGTTGCTGCTGAATGCAAAGTCGACGTATTTCTTCAGCAATGTAGAGCCACCCGCAACCTGCGAGGTGAGGTCCGGAGACACTTTGTAGCTTCCTGCTTTCTTTATTTCTATCGGCTTTCCGTCGTGATGTACGAGTCCAACGTATGCGTTATCGGCCAGTCGAATTTCGTCAGTTGCCTTTAAACTCGTTCCTGTCTTGAGGGCTTGCCACTGTGCGCCTTCCGATCGATACTCGTTGGCACCTTTGCTCACCAGTACGCGAAAGGTGTACTCCTGGCTAAACAACGGTGTAAAAAATAGCAGCATGGACGCGATCAGCGAAAGGTTCCGGATTTTCATGATGCTGCGAGGTTTGGTTAGAAAACTGTTAAAATAGTCAAAATTCAGCGTTTGGGGAACATTAATACCCGCATACCGCTTTTGGTAAACCCGCAAATACCCCGCTAAGCCGGCTTTCGTGCGAGCACCATACGGTGTTTCAATCGAATGAATGCGTTCTTGACAACGCCCGCGTACACTTCAAGGGTATCGCCCGCCAGGGCAATAGCCGCAAGGGTAAGGCCCATGTCCATCTTCAGGTTAAACCAATGGAATACGAGCACCATGAGCACCGTGAAGAGAAATATTTCGATCACCTGGATGAGTTTTGTAATACCGTCGTACCAGTCGGGCAATCGATTCATTATCTGGAGAAAGAGGGCCATATTTAGCACACATAATACGAAGGCCATTGCGATCTCTCCCCAATCGGGCATATTGTTGATGTATTCGCCGTGAAGGATCATCGAAACGATGTTTGCGTGAATCACCACACCGAACATATCCGGATTCGCTTTGCCGGCCAGCGTCTGGTTCAACGGTGTATAAAAACGATCAGTCCATGAAGGATCACCCAATTCTGCACCCAGGTATCCGAAAATAACGATCTTATCCTTGATCGTTTCAGGTGTGAAATTTTCATTAAAGACATCGTCGACATCAAGGACGTAAAACACGTTCCGATACCTCGGATTATTTTGTTCAAATCGATCAAACACGTTACCGCGAAAGTTTATCACCTCACTAAAGTTGTCGCGCCTGAGAAAGCGCATGGTCGCGGCCGAATCATAATGCATCGCCAATTCGACAGCGAACGCGCGGTGCATGCGGCCATCGAGCATAGGCATTTGAGGGTTGAAGGAACGGCAGGTTTTCACATCATCCTGAAACGCAGCATCGGTATCGAGGTTGGCAAAACCTTCAGCCAACGCGTAGTCGCGAAACATCGGATCGGATCGCTTCAGCGAGTCAAATACCTCCCCGGTGTTGGCAGCCGCCAGCGAGTCGGTCTGTTCCAGCTTGGTAGCCAATACAACGTTTCCCGCCTCCCGTATGACATAGCTCAGCATCTGGTTGCCAAAGACGTCCTTAAGTTGGGGGCATGAAACTGTGTCCCGTCCAGCGGGACAGTCGAAGAACATGTCCAGCCCGATGACGCGCGGTTCGTACTTGCTGATAATGCTGATCTGCTCCGCTATCTCACGCCGCGAAAGGTTGCCGATGTTGACGACTACAATGCTTTCATCGACCCCGGGGTCTTTGCGCAATCCCCAGAACACATAGTCGGTAAGGTCCACATCGCTGAGTGCCTTGCCAATGGAGTCAAATGCGTTGAAGAAATTCAACTGAGTAATGCGAAAGATGCCCCACATGAGAAAAAATACGAGCAGCGTGGCGAGCAGGACATCTATCCAAAAGTCCTTTTTCATGCGATCGGTCTGGAGTAAAGTACTAAATTTAGATATTTAGGACAGGCAATTCATAAACTTCCGGGCTTGACGTCGTCTGCGTCCACGAATAAACTTCTCGAAGGCATAATCGCCGGGAATCGATCTGCTCTCGCGCGGGCCATCACCCTCATTGAAAGCACGCGTGATGAAGACAACAACGAGCGCGATGCGTTATTGCAGGCAATCTTACCTCACACGGGTAAGGCTATGCGCGTCGGGATTACAGGTGCACCGGGTGTAGGAAAGAGCACACTCATTGAGGCGTTAGGAATGCACCTGGTGTCTGAGGGAAAGAAGGTGGCTGTTCTCACTATTGACCCCAGCAGCAATGTATCAAAGGGAAGTATCCTGGCGGACAAAACGCGGATGACTTCTCTTTCACGACATGAAAATGCGTTTATCAGGCCGACGGCTTCCGGCGGCGGCACAGGTGGCGTAGCTGCGCATACACGCGAGGCCCTGTTGTTGTGTGAGGCGGCAGGCTACGACATTGTTATTGTAGAGACGGTGGGGGTGGGCCAATCGGAAGTGGCTGTGAAGAATATGGTAGACTTCTTCCTTCTTCTCATGCTGCCGGGATCCGGCGATGAACTGCAGGGCATGAAAAAGGGCATCGTGGAAATGGCCGACGCGCTCGTCATCACCAAAGCTGACGGCGATAACGTAGCCCGCGCGGCCCGTGCCCAGGCCGACTTCAGCCACGCGCTTCACCTGTTGCCACCACCGGCTTCGTGGTGGAAGCCCCGCGTCCTTACCTGCTCATCGGTAACCGGCGATGGTATCGCGGAGATAGCCGCGATGATGGACGACTTTGACAGCCGCGCCCGCGAATCGGGCTACCGCGAATCAAATCGCGCCGAACAAAAGATCCACTGGCTGAATGAGACCTTCGAGTTGCTAATTCGCAATGACATCGCCAGGCGCGATCTTCAGGCTACGCGCTCTCAACTTGAGGAAATGGTACGCAATGATAAGATACCCGTAAGCAAGGCAGCCCGGGAGCTTCTCGCTGCGTATCACAGGTCATTGACCGCATGAGCCGGTGACTATCTAAAACCTATACCTCAAACCCGTAGAATAATTCCTTCCCCTTGTCGTATACCCTAACACAGCGGTGAATGATTCATCAAATACGTTGTTGACCGCGCCGTACCACGTAAGACGATCGTCGGCGAATCCATAGGAAAGGTAAATATCAACGAGCTGATACGCGTCGAGCGTAACTTCCGAGAAGCTGTTGAAGTCGAAGATCGTTCGATCCCCGGTATAATTATACTTAATGTCGATCGTACCATGCGGCAGCGGAGAGAACGTAACGCCACCGGTCCATTTGTCCTTAGGTATGCGATAGAACGATTCAGGCTTGTCAGTATCGACATGAGCATAGTTCACATACGCGGAAAGCCGATCCATTGCCCGGTAACGTAAACCTACCTCAACGCCATCAACCGTCCGTTCATCAGCCAGGTTTTCATATTTCCCACCGATATAGTTTCCGTCTGAATCGAATTGGCTGACAAAGTCGATTGGATGCGACTCATCGCGTCGGAACCATGTAAAGTTCAGCTCCCAGCGTGATCCGCCATATACGGCAAAGCCCGCTTCAATACCCTGTGCCTCTTCGGGGTTGAGATCCTTGTTTCCAAAGAAAGAATACAGTTGGTAAACAGACGGCGTGACGTAGCTCGTCGATAATGAAGCGAGAACCTTGAATGAAAGACTTCCTCCCGTGGTGAAGTGATACGAGGGGTTGATGTTATACACGAACTTAGCGCCATAGACATTATGGGTGTTCAATCGGGCACCTGCGTGTACGGAAAGTCCCGACGGCAACTCCGCCAGCAACGAGACGTACGGATCAAACATCGTCATGCGGGCCGTATCACCCAACACAACACCTTCTTCATCGAAAGAGAGGCGCTGAAGGTTCAAGCCAACCAATCCCTGAAGTACAGACGAAAATCGGTGTCGCTGTATAACCTCAGCCTGGATGTTTCTGCCATCGTACGCTGCGGGAAAGTTGCTTTCAAAAGTGCGCTCATTCGTACTGAGCACGAAGCGCCCCTCAACCTCCCCTTTGCCGTATGTCCATTGCGGATGTATTCCAAAGCGATATTGCTCAAATCGCTGGACGTTAGGCGCGTCAGTAAATTCATAATCGTCGTAATCAGCACGAAAACGTTCAAACGCGGCGGAAATGTCGAACTTAAACGCTGAGTCGAATCGGTACCCGGCTTTGGTAAGGACATTCTGACGACTAAATCCATCATCGTCGAACGTCGCATTCGGATCTTCATCAAGCGCAGCCGAAAATCCTTCAGAGGTGATGTTGCTGCCCGTCACCATGTACGACCACCCGGCACTCGTTCCTCCCAGTACTACGTCCTGCTGATACGTGTTATAGGAAGCCACGTCAGCACGAAGGGATCCCGACAAGGGCTTGTCTGCAGGTTCCTTGAGCTTGATGTTGATCACACCCGCCGCCGCGCCAGTTCCGTAGAGGGTACTGAGGCCACCTTTCAAGACTTCAATGGACTCGATTTGGGACACGGGCAGGTACCGCAGGTCGTAGTCTGAATTGACAGACGACGGATCATTGAGCGGAACGCCATCGATCAGTATCAGCGTTTGCTTGTTGCGCGCGCCGCGAATAAAGTAACTGATGTTGGTGCCCGGGCTTCCAAAGTTTCCATCCATTTGCAGACCGGGTACTCCATTGAGTATGTCGCCGAGCGATTTTCCCGCGTTGCGTTCAAGGTCATCTGCAGTAAGTTTATAAATCGTCTTTCCGGATTTCTCCACGGGTACGTCGAACCGTGTGCCGGTGGTCACAACTTCTTTAAGGTACGTCGTGCTGAGGGAATCCTGGGCATGCGCCATTCCTGCCCACAAGGTTGCCAGAAGGAGGGTAAATGTTTTTGTTCTCATAGCATTTTTGTTTGAGATGAAACACTATGAGCTTTTTGGAAGAAATGAGAAGAAAAAACGGAGATCCGTTTTAACTCATCGCCTTTCACCCGAAAGCTCCGATTATGTTGCTAAATGCGGGCAGGTCTCCTGGCTTTCCACCCCTGCCGGCGGCCTTCCCATTCCGTCGAATGCGGAACAGTGGCTATAGAATTTCCGGCAAGCTATCAGTGGATTACAGTTGCGGGGACAGCTCCGGCCTTTCACCGGTATTCCCTTTTAATCCTTCGTCCCAGGGATGAGGGCCGAAGGAACCAGCATCCGGGGCAAAAATAATAAATTGTGTTGATGTGTTAATGTGTTGATGTGTTGATGTTGCGCCTTCATACCTTTGCCTGCATGAGGAACGTGATGCTCTGTTTAATACTGTCGCTCCTATTTTCGTGCTCGGAAGGGAAAAGGTCTCATGATGCATATGCTCAGGATACCTCGACAATACCGTTGCGATATGCGGAGGGATTTACTATAACGAAGATTGGCGATGCTACGCAGGTAACGGTGCGTTATCCTTATCAGGGCGCAACTTCGGGACACACGTACCTGCTGGTGAAAGATGAAGACAACGTTCCTGATGTTCCGGCAGGGACAGCGGTGATTAAGATTCCGATCAAAAGCATAGTGTGCACCTCCACAACGCACATACCGATGCTGGATTACCTGGGTGAGACTAACAAGCTGACTGGCTTTCCAACACTCGACTACGTAAGCTCGCCAGCCATGCGTGCCCGGATTGACAGCGGAAAGGTGCAGGAACTTGGGGTCGACAAGAGCATAAACCTCGAAATACTCGCAGCCCTGAGACCTGATCTGGTCATGGGATATTCACTCACGGGCGACTATGGTCAGTTCCGAAAGATGGAGGAGTTGGGCATTCCTGTTGTGCTCAATGCGGAATATCTCGAAAAGCATCCACTGGGTCGTGCCGAATGGATCAAGTTTGTCGCACTCTTTTTTGATAAGCTGGAGAAAGCGGATTCAATCTTTAGCAGCATCGAAAAGGCATACAACGAGACGCGCATGCTTGCCGCACAGGTCAAGGAGCGTCCCACAGTGCTCAGTGGTATTGTGTACGGCGACGCATGGTTCCTCCCGGGTGGTAAAAACTACGCTGCACGGCTTTTTGAAGATGCTGGATGCCAGTATCTGTGGGCAGACGACTCGTCCAACGGCTTCATGCAACTCTCATTTGAATCTGTGTACGCAAAGGCACACGCGGCCGACCTGTGGATCGGTGTTGCCTCCTTTACCTCACTCGAAGAAATGCAGAAAGCCGACAAACGTTACGCGGGGTTTAACGCGTTCAAGAGGGGTGAAGTGTACACCTACAATGCACGTCTTGGACTCAAAGGGGGTAACGAATACCTCGAACTTGGCTATCTGCGGCCGGACATCATCCTGAAGGATCTCGTGAAGATCGCCCATCCCCGGATTCTACCCGACTACCGACTATACTTCCACAAAAAGCTGGAATAAGACCGTAAATGGTACAAGACCGCTACGTTTGAGCCATCCCCCCTATATTTGTATATTTTTATGAAGGTGGTGCTCTGGCTGGTCGTTTCCATTTTTAGTTTCGTTGCAGGTCTTGCCGAAACGTATCAAACATTCGAAGTAGACGGGAAGATAGGTCTGCGGGATGCGAAGGGGAATGTCGTTATTCCTCCCGCATATGATGCGCTCGGATGGAGCGAAGGGCCTTTTTCTGTCATTGGTCAGGTTACAGGGTACAAAACGTCCGGACGTTGGGGGATTATCGCTGTAAATAACCGCGAGATTACAGAAGCGACATACACCGGACTCATACCGGCCGAAGGGAATCTCATCCTGGCGTACAAACGAATGCCCGGCTCATCGCGCTTCCTGGCCGGCTGTCTCGATACGTCGGGTAAAGAAGTCATTCCCTTTCAATATGAGGGTTTGACCATCAACTCCATGCGGGGCATTGTATACGTCCGATCAGGTAAGAGCTACAAGTACGGGCTGATCGACCTTCACAATCGTCCCATTATTCCAATAGAATACGAACAGATTCAGTTTCTCGGAAGCCTTCGCTATGCGGTTCAGGACACGACGGGTCGCTTTGCATTGTTTACGGAAAATGGGAAACCTCTGACGGGCTTTATCTTCGACGACATCACGCGGTTCAGAAACAACTATGCGATAGTCTATCAAAACGGATATCAGGGCATCATCGACCGCAACGGCCTTCTCCGTGTCAATCCTTCGTTCACGAATATTCAACTGGAAGACAACGGGCAGGCGCGCGGTCGCAAACAAAACAAATGGACCATCCTTGACGGAAAGAACAATACCCTTCAAACCGTACAATACGACTCAATATTCCCGCTTGGCGACGATCGTTTCGGTATTCGCAAAGGCGCCGGCATCGTAATCACGAGCAACAACTTTCGGGAACTCACCCCTACGCGCTTCAGCTCAGTCGGGACCTTCGACAACCAGCGGGCAGTCGTGACTCTGAATGGGCGACAAGGGCTCATCGATATCACTGGCGCTTACATCGTGCCTGCTGAGTATCGCGCCATCCGGCAGGACGGCAGCCGCATTTTTGCGCAGTTACAGGACGCACGGTGGATTATGCTCGACTCAGTGGGAAATCGACTCACACAACGATCATATGATCGCATTGATCGATTTGACGGCAGACTTTTCACGGTGGTGAATGACCGACGTTATGGTATCGTTGATGCTGGCGGAAAGGAGTTGGTGCGTTGCGTATATGACTCTATCCTCCAGCATGCGGAGGGAAAATTGGTGGTGCGCTTTCATGGTGATTATGGCATCATTGATCTCAACGAAAACTGGCTGACGGCACCAACCGCTGGTCGCCAATACATCGTGGCCTCGGATCGCCTCCTCATGAAAAGAGGGAACACTACATATCTGATGACATTCGCGGGAGAGATTATTTACTTCACCGCGAATCCCATTCGCGTGGCAGGTGAAGCGTTGGAAGAGACGACTTCGGACGGAGGAACCTGGAAGATCGATATGGATGGACGCATCGTCAGCCGCCAGGCACCACCCGTTGAACCTTTTGAATCAATCTTCGAAGAATCAGAAGGCCTCCGCGGAATCAAGAAGAATGGCAGATATGGATTTGTCGACAACCAGGGGAGGCTACGCATTGCGAACCGATATGAAGGCATCAAACCTTTCCGCGAAGGTCTTGGTGCGATAAAAATTCTGGGCAAGTGGGGATTCGTGAATCACGCGGAGCGGATTGCCGTCCAACCTGTGTATGACGATGTAGGTCAATTCGTCTCCGGTCTGGCGGTTGTGATGCAGAAGGGACAATACGGCCTCATCAACAAGTCCGGCGAGGTTGTTCTTCCCATCCGGTATGATAAAATAGAACGATTACCCACGGGGCGTTTCGAATTGACTACCGGAGATTCAAAGGGGCTTGCTGATAAAGATGGCCGACTCGTATTTGCCCCGCGTTATTCTGAAATTAACGACATCGACAACGGATATGTCATCGTCAACCGTGACGGCCGCTGTGGACTGGTGGCGCTCAACGGCGTCAGCACCATCCCGATGATGTACGATCGGATTTTCTATGATCAGCACGGAGATAGGTATTTCGCGTTAACTGAAGCCGAATGGGAAACTATCCCATAACCCCTATGTGCCCTGTGCGGTTCAACCTTCATTTGAACCACAGAGGGCACATAGGGACACTGATTCCCCCAACTCGTGTTCAAGAATTTTGAGACGCACCGCCGTGCGCTTCTACATGACGATCCCCACCAATTACCGTTTACTGACTACGCTACACAACGAGACGCGCGAGTCGCGCATCCCTACTTACTACTCACCGCCAACTATTCCTTCGGTCCGCTGGTAGAGTCCTTCCCTGCGCCAGATATCGACTGCCTCATCTCGGTGTCGGACTGGATATTCTGCATGCGGTAGTAATCCATAACCCCCAGGTGTCCCGCGATAAAGGCTTGTGAGATGGCTTTGGGGATTTCCGCTTCGGCCTGGATCACATTGGCGCGCGCTTCCTGGGCTTTTGCTTTCATTTCCTGTTCGAGAGCCACGGCCATGGCGCGTCTTTCTTCAGCTTTAGCTTCTGCTACTTTCAGGTCGGCAGAAGCCTGGTCGATTTGAAGTTTTGCACCGATGTTCGCGCCGACATCAACATCAGCAATATCGATGGAAAGAATTTCGAATGCTGTACCAGCGTCAAGGCCACGCGATAACACCACCTTGGAGATCTTATCCGGGTTCTCGAGCACCTCCTTGTGGGATTTCGCAGAACCAATCGAGGTAACAATACCTTCTCCAACGCGGGCGAGGATGGTATCTTCGCCGGCACCACCAACGAGTTGCTGGATGTTAGCGCGAACGGTAACGCGGGCGACGGCGATCAGCTGAATCCCGTCCGCGGCAACAGCGGCAACCTTGGGTGTGGTGATCACCTTCGGGTTAACCGAGATTTGTACAGCCTCGAATACATCGCGCCCGGCAAGGTCGATTGCCGTAGCTTGTTTGAACGAAAGATTGATATTGGCCTTGTCGGCAGAGATCAGCGCGCGAATCACGTTCGGCACATTACCTCCGGCGAGGTAGTGAGTTTCTAGTTCGCGGGTAGTCACTGTCAGACCGGCCTTCGTTGCCGTAATAAGAGAGTTGACAATGACGCTGGGCGGCACCTTCCTGATACGCATCCCGATGAGTTCACCGATCGTTACCCGCACGTTGGCGAACACCGCCGTGATCCAGAGCCCAACGGGTATGAAGTAAAAGAAAATGAAAAGGCCAACGATGCCCAGGAATACTAAGAGAAGTAAGGGAAGACTGCCGTCCATATGAAATTGTTAATTAGGTTATTGGTTCAACAACGACTTGATTGGATGAGATACGAATAACTTTCACATGTGTACCCGCGGGAGCAAAGTTTCCCAATGTTGTCACCTCATACATCTTCCCACCTATTTCAGCTTTGCCTGCCGGTCGCAGAGCCGATACCGCAACGCCTTCATCACCAACTTTGAGATCGGCCAGAGCGCCTTCGTTAACACGACTGTCGATGGCGCTTTGCAGTGATAACTTCCTCCACGGTTTAGTCCGTAGCGACCAGAACAACGCCAGTCCGGTAGCAATTGCAGTAGCACCTGCAACGGCGTACCCCGTGCGGATTCCGAAGTTATTAAAAGCCATGACGATACCGCCGATGACCATGCCAAAGCCCAGAATGCCCACAACGGTCGTTCCGGGAACAAAGATGATCTCAACGACAATGAGAGCAATGCCGACTACGATCAAAGATATGATTGCTACCCATTCCATCAGGCCATCCGTTTTCCAAAGCTAACCATTTTTGGATGGTTTCCACGCTGTAAAGGGTTCTGACAGCAGCGCAGGGGAGAGGCGTGGGAGCCCTCGGAACTCCTTCACGGCCCTTAAGTACCCATATTCAATCTTAATAAGCCCGTGCAAACAACACGCGACGTTTTGAGGGCTTCCCGGAATAGACGCACTTGCCCTCTTCTTCCTGGGCGTCGAGCGGGATACAGCGAATAGTGGCTTTTGTTTCTTCCTTGATCAACGCCTCGGTTTCCATGGTGCCATCCCAATGCGCTGACACAAAGCCGCCTTTCTGGTCAAGCACCTCGATCATTTCCTTGTAGGTTTCTACGCGGGTTGTTTTCTGGTTTCGGAAATCCAGCGCTCGCTTGTATATGGTTTTCTGAATGTCTTCAAGAAGTGCTGGGATGGTCGTTGCCGCAGCATCGAGTTTTACGACCTGCTTTTCACGGGTATCGCGTCGCGCCACTTCGAGCGTTCCGTTTTCCAGGTCGCGGGGTCCGATAGCAATCCGCACCGGGATACCTTTCAATTCGTGCTCGGCAAACTTGAATCCGGGCTTGTGCGTATCGCGGTCGTCGAATTTAACCGTGAGCCCCAGCCGACGCAGGTCAGCAAGTACCGGTTCGATTCGGGCCGAGATCGCGGACAGTTCTTCTTCATTTCTGAAGATCGGCACAGCGACCACATGGATGGGTGCAAGTTTGGGCGGCAGGATGAGTCCGTCATCGTCGGAGTGTGCGAGGATCAGCGCGCCGATGAGTCGGGTGCTGACGCCCCACGAAGTTCCCCATACGTATTCAAGTTTTCCGTCCTTACCGGAGAACTGTACATCAAATGCTTTCGCAAAGTTCTGACCGAGGAAGTGTGACGTGCCTGCCTGCAGGGCCCGGCCGTCCTGCATCATCGCTTCAATGCAGTAGGTGTCTACAGCTCCCGGGAATTTCTCTCCTTCGCTCTTCTTGCCCTTATACACAGGCATGGCCATGTATTCCTGGGCAAAAGTCTCGTAAACGTCGAGCATCTGGAGCGTTTCTTTGACCGCTTCCTCAGCAGTAGCGTGCGCGGTATGCCCCTCCTGCCACAGGAATTCCGCGGTCCGGAGGAACAAACGGGTGCGCATTTCCCAGCGCACAACGTTGGCCCACTGGTTAACGAGTATGGGAAGGTCGCGGTAGCTCTGAATCCACTTTTTGTAGGTGTTCCAGATCACCGTCTCGGATGTGGGGCGCACGATGAGTTCTTCTTCCAGCTTGGCGTCCGGGTCGACAATGACACCACTGCCGTCTTCGGCATTCTTCAGGCGGTAGTGCGTCACTACGGCACACTCCTTCGCGAAACCCTCTACGTGTTCAGCCTCGCGCGCGAGGTAAGATTTGGGGACGAACAGGGGGAAATAGGCGTTGACGTGGCCGGTGTCTTTGAACATCTTGTCGAGCGCAGCCTGCATCTTCTCCCATATGCTGAAGCCGTACGGTTTGATCACCATACAACCCCGGACATCGGAGTGTTCAGCGAGGTCCGCCTTCTTCACTAACTCATTGTACCACTGAGAGTAATCCTCCGACCTGGACGGTAATTCTTTGGCCATTCTGGTATAATAGTTGCTCTTATTTTGGAAGAAAAATTCCCGGCAAATATACGGCACACGCAGCGTTTTGCGCGGTTTGCCAGAATTTTAATAGAGGTTATAGGGTTAATTTCATAAATTGAAATACTTTTCACCGCTTATGCGTTATAAGCATTAGAAGACAGGGGGTATTATGCAACTAAAAAGCTTTCTCATAGGATGTCTTAGCCTCGCGGTGGCCACAGGTGCTTCTGCCCAGGTTGAGTACGACGATATGTACTTCAATTCAGCGGATCGCCGCGAACTGAATGCCCTCAAGGGAAGTCAGACTTTTGCCCTGAACAGCAAAAAGAAGAAAGCCTCGAAGGAAGAAGAGTTCAGCAATCCGACCGACAGCTATTCTGCACGAAATATCAATCCCGAGCATATCTCGCGGTCAAACGCTGATGAAGCGCGCGCCGACGAGCAGGATTACTTTATCACGAACTACAATCAGAAAACAGCAGCCGGGTACTCAGCATGGCATAATCAGTTCAATAACTGGTATAACAGTCCCTGGTACTCGATGGGCTGGTACAGTGCGCGGTACAACCCGTACATGTATTCTCCGTACTGGAGTTCGTCCTTTTATGATCCATTTTACTACGATCCGTTCTATTCAAGCTGG
>Ga0079224_100001474_pt1 | contig 27144 bp, 23 predicted proteins | sample Stecom2015_FD_80414 | JGI IMG/M metagenome (GOLD analysis project Ga0079224, IMG submission 80414) | Agricultural soil microbial communities from Utah to study Nitrogen management - Steer compost 2015 | ecosystem: Environmental > Terrestrial > Soil > Agricultural land | place: USA: Utah... | reverse complement strand
TGCTGTGGAGAAGCGCCTTGCCCACTTGGGCGCCTCCAAGTGGGTGCCTGCCTCCCGTAGGGACGGCCTGCTTAGCCTGTCCCGATCGAAGAATCGGGAGCATGGAGGGCGGAAAGCCTAGAGGGAAGGGCTCCTAATTATGAACAGCTGAAAAAGATGCGCGCAGTCGAAAGCATTTTGGTTACTTTGATGCCTCAGGTGGGGCGCCCGGAGGGATGGCCAGCCCGCCTGCCTCCCGAAGGGACGGCCTGCCGTAGGTAACCCGCCTGCCGAAGGTATGGCTTGCCTGCCGGAGGCAGGTAACAGGCTCCGCGCCGATTGAGCGGGTAGCCATGAGTTTCGGGAGGGGGATGAAAAATGCGGATGTACTTAGCTGCAGATGCCCGAATTTACAAGTCTGCGAATGCGCGAATGTGGTTTTTCCGCTGTTTTCAATACCCTATTGCATCAATGGCGACCGGTCGGGAAACAAACCTTTTATTAACTGCTTCATTTCAAGTTTGGGGTAGCGAGAGCCGGGAGGAACCGAGACATCGCATCGTGTTTTTTCCGGCGCATGGATGCGTAAATGGAGGGTGACAAGAGTTATCCGGACCAAGATAACCTCCGTTTACGGTTTTCCGTATGGCAATACTACTTTGTTTTCTTACTTTTGGATCGATCCTGCCGGTATCACGGGGCCCCCTGTTAGGGGGCGAGCCGGCCGCGGTCCATCCAAACTAACCAATTATGGAGCTATTTTCGCTAGTCAGGGCATGTAAATGTCGAAAGCCGCGTGGCGGCGCATTTCGCAACCCAGAAGATGAGCGGCAGTTTATCGCCAGTTATCGGCATATCGCCGAAACGCAGCACTCGGTACGCCTTTACCCCGTATCGGACTCCCAAATCGTGGAAATTCGCCAACGCGTGGCCGTTGCCTTTCGAAAAGGGGCGAGGGTGCGTAAAGAGGTGCTTTCCGAGCAGCGTGCAGACTTCATCGCCTTTAAATTCCTGCTGCTGTACGAAATGTTGGGCGAGCATGCCATGAACGAATACCTCAAGTACGAAGTCCGGTATTATGCCCGTCACGGCCTGCGTGCGGAGTACCACAAGGAACCGCAGCTGCCGTAGCCGACCAGTGTGCAGCCTTTTATAGGACGACCGGTTTTGCCCTTATCTGGACATCGACTGCCGGATGCCCAATTCGAGTCCCCTGATCTCGGCCAGTCCCTTCATCCTTCCTATTGCGGAATAGCCCGGATAGGGGCTTTTTGACAAGTCATCCAGCATTTGGTGGCCGTGGTCTGGGCGCATGGGAATGCGTCTTTTCTCTTTATCCATTACCGCCAAGACCGCTTTTACGAGTGCGTACATATCGGCATTTCCTTCCAGGTGATTGGCCTCAAAAAAGTTGCCTTCCGCATCGCGTTGTACGCTCCTTAGGTGCAGGAAGTGGATGTTAGCGCCTAAGCGTCGGATCATTCCCGGCAGATCGTTATCCGGGCGTACGCCAAACGATCCGCTGCAAAAGCACAAGCCATTTGAAGGGGCGGGAACGCTCTCCAATATGCAGGTGGCGTCGCTTTCGGTACTCATAATCCTGGGCAGGCCCATAATGGAATACGGCGGGTCGTCCGGATGAATAGCCAGTTGGATACCAAGCGCATCCGCCGCGGGGGTGATGTCCTTAAGGAAGGCGATGAGGTTGTCCCGGAGCCGACCTTCGTCAATTCCTTTATATTCATCCAACAACGTTAAAACCTGGGTTGAGGTGAGGCCCTCGCTACTTCCTGGAAGCGCTTGTAGGCAAGTCGCTTGCAGTTTGCGTTTTTCCGACGTGGATAATTGGGAAAAGAACGTTTTTGCGCGATTAAGGTCTTCTTCGGGATAATCTTTTTCGGCACCGGGCCTCTTTAGCAGAAACACGTCGAAAGCGACAAAGGCAATCCATTCAAATTTTAACGTTAGTGCGCCCGAAGGCAGGCGATATGACAAATCCGTGCGCATCCAATCCAGCACGGGCATAAAGTTATAGGTAACGACATGGATTTTGCAGGCAGCCAGATTTTTTAGGCTTTCTATGTAGTTTGCCGTATACTGCCTGTAGTTTCCGTTTCTTTTCTTGATGTCGTCATGTACAGGCAAGCTTTCGACTACTTCCCAGGTTAGACCGGCGTTTTCAATCGCGCTCTTACGTTCATTAATGGCGGATATTGGCCATGTTTCGCCGACGGGGATATGGTGCAATGCGGTGACGACGCCCGTGCAGCCGGCTTGTTTGATGTCTGGCAAGCTCACGATGTCCTGAGGGCCGTACCATCTCATCGTTTGTATCATGTTCATGTTGTTCCGGTTTATGCAATCGATATACTAAGAGTGGGTCTAGATCAAATATGGTTTTTAAAAATTCATCCCGCTTTTTCACTATAATCTGAAGTGCAGTATCTATGTGGTTGAATTTTAGTATTTTATGATGTTGTTTGAGCCGCGTGTCGGTGAATCATCGATCGGTATTTGGATGAATCCGGCAGCGCAGCGATTATCGTCTTAATGTTTAAAAAAGGCTCTACAGGTATGGTTAAGGTTTTGATAATGAGAGATATATTTTGTTTTTAGTCGGTAGATGTCGGTTTCTTGACGTGTCCCACTCTTGTGGGCGCTCTTTGGGGAATAAATATAAAAATAATTATGCAATCGGTTGCAATTTTGAATTTAATCGCTAATTTTGTGATAACCAATTAGAACGGCCAGGCTGGAACCGCTTTGCTAAGCGCAGACAACCAACCCAATCGGAAAAAATCAGTAAAAATTAATCCAGTGTAAGCGAATAAGGCATGTTGTGCAATTAAATCAGGTTAAACCCATAGACCTACAAGACCCTATATTATGAACCAAACAGACCCATTAAAAACAACATTTCTGTTGCTGCTAATTGCGGCGGCACTCTGCTTGCCCTCTGGCGCTATGGCCCAGACAAATGTACGGGGCAAGGTACTCGATGAGGCGGGGCACCCGTTGCCCGGTGCAGCGGTCCAAGTAAAAGGATCTGCCTCAAGCACGGTGACGGGGCCGGGAGGCGATTTTGAGCTGATCGTTCCGTCGTCCTCGGCGGTATTAGTAATTTCCTACATCGGTTACATCAGCCAGGAAATCAATGTGGCAGGCAGGTCCGATATTACGTTGACGTTGCAGCCGGATCAAAAAAGTTTGGAGGAAGTGGTGGTTATTGGCTACGGCACGCAGCGCGCCGAGGCCGTAACGGGTTCCGTGGCTTCGATACGGGGCGAAGCACTCAGGGAGGTGCCATCGGCGAATATCACCCAGGCGCTGCAGGGGCGTATTGCGGGTGTGGAAATGACGCAAAATTCGACGCGGCCCGGCGCGGGCATGCAGATTCGCATACGGGGAACCCGATCGTTGAATACAGATCCCAATTCCGGTCAGGACGCTCCGTTGGTCGTGTTAGATGGAATTCCTTTCTCCGGCTCGATTAACGATATTGATCCAAACAGTATTCGAAGCATCGATATCCTCAAAGATGCATCCGCTACGGCAATTTACGGATCCCGAGGTGCCAACGGAGTGATTTTGGTAACCTCGTTCAGGGGGCAGCAGGGGCAGGCCGCCCGCGTTTCATATCATGCTTTTTATGGGTTTAAAAATCTATTTTCACGCGTGCCCATGATGGACGGGCCCGAATTCGCCCGTCTGCGGACGGAGGCCACCAGGACGCAGCAAGAGTTAAATATCGGTACGTTTTCGCCTTCGTCCGATGAACTGGAAAATGCCAACACCGACTGGCAGGATTTGCTTTATAGAAATGCAATGACCATGAGCCATGACGTCAGTCTTTCGAAAGGTTCCGAGAAGGGTAATTTTTCCGTGGGTGTAGGCTACTATAAAGATCAGTCTGTCCTTCCTACCAACGACTTTAACCGATATTCGATACGCGCGGCCGTAGATCAGCAAGCGGGGAGATATTTCCGCTTTGGTTTGACATCCAATAACAGCTACACCGTCACCGAAGGCGGACAGGTAGGCATCGCCGATGCCTTGGGTGCGTCGCCCTTGGCTTCGCCTTATGATGCGGATGGAAATCTAAAGCGGGCCACGTTTGCATCGATCGACCCGTACCGGGTATGGACCAAAGACTTGATTAACGAGCTAAAAGACCGCTGGCTGAGTGAAAGCAAAGGACTGGGATCCTATAATAACGTGTATGGCGAGGTCCATGCACCCTGGGTAGAGGGCTTAAGGGCCCGAGTGAATCTGGGTTTGAATATCCGCCAAACGACCGGTGGGTTCTTTACCGGAAAAGGCGTGACGAGTGCAACAAACCCGGATGAACCTTCCAGCGCGGGAATTAACAATTCGACCATGACGGATTGGACGATCGAAAACGTACTGTCTTACGATCGTGCATTCGGCAAGCACGAATTTAACGCGGTCGGGTTATTTTCCGCCCAGCAAAACACCTTTTACCGTTCGGATATTTCCGTAAGGGACCTGGCAGCGGAACATTTCCAGTATTTTAACTTAGGCCAGGCACCCCAAGGCAATATCACCATCAATCCCAACAACCAAGGGCATACCGTTTGGGGGTTGCAATCGTGGATGGGACGGGCGATGTACAATTATGATAACCGGTACATGCTATCCGCTACCGTACGGGCCGACGGCTCGTCGCGGTTGGCGCCCGGAAAAAAATGGCATACCTACCCCGCTATTTCAGCAGGGTGGAATATAGCGCAAGAGTCGTTTATGCAGGAAATCACGCCGGTCAGCTTGTTGAAATTGCGGGTAGGTTATGGCGTGACATCAAATCAGGCCGTGGCACCCTATGCTACCTTAGGCAGGTTAAGCAACCGGTTTTACAACTTTGGCGACAACGGTGATGAAAGCTACGAGACGGGCTATATCATATCCGAGTTGCCGAATGAGAATTTGGGATGGGAGTTCACGAATACCTGGAACTTCGGTTTGGATTTTGGGCTTTTTGCCGGCCGGTTAAGCGGCACGGTGGAATATTATAAACAGCACACCAAAGATATCCTTTTGGCCGTCGATTTGCCTCCGACGACGGGCGTGAACAGGTTTACCAGTAACATAGGGGAAACCGAGAACAAAGGGCTTGAACTCTCCCTTAATGGCCTGATCCTGGATAAGCCTAATGGCTTTCGGTGGGAAGCCGGCATTAACCTGTACGCTAATCGAAATAAGCTGTTGGCCTTGACATCGGGCGCGGACCGAAACGAGGGCAACTGGTGGTTTGTAGGGCATCCCATTAACGTGATTTTCGACTATGAGCGGATTGGACTGTGGCAGGAGGGAGACCCCCATCTGGACGTGCTGGAACCATCGGGAAATGTCGGCATGATCAAGGTGAAGTATACCGGAGACTACGATTCCGGTGGCGTACCCGTGCGGCAAATCGGTGCGGATGATCGCCAGATCTTGGAATTCGACCCTAAATTCCAGGGCGGGTTTAATACGCGTGTCTCATATAAGGGCTTTGATTTGGGAATCGTGGCGGCCTTTAAGCACGGGGGCACCCTGATTTCCACGTTGCATGGGGGCACGAGTTATTTAAACCTGCTCAATGGCCGGCACAACAACGTCAGTGTGGACTATTGGACACCTGAGAATACGGGAGCCAAATATCCGAGGCCAGGAGGGATCACGGCAGCGGATAATCCTAAGTACATGAGTACGATGGCGTATTTTGACGCCTCTTATTTGAAAATCAGGACCCTATCGTTAGGGTATAATTTTGGCGGCGAGTGGATGGATAATGCGGGCATTAGTCAAGCCCGGATTTATTTCACTGCCCAAAACCCTTTTGTCCTGTTCTCGCCTTACCATAAAGAGTCGGGGCTGGACCCGGAGCCGAATTCGTATGGAGACCAAAATCAGGCGGTTACAACTCAGATTGTCAGGCGTTTGCCGGTGGTAGGCTATAATGTGCCTGCCACGCGTAACTATTTGGTCGGACTTAATTTCACGTTTTAAACTTACTCGTCATGCAAAAGTTAAATAAGATCTTAGCAGTTGCCTTTCTGTTTCTTGCGACTGGCTGTAACGATATCCTGGAAGAAGTCCCACGTGATAGATTTGAACCCGGCTTCTTCAAAACCGAGGAGGGGATCAAGGGCGGGTTAACGGGTCTGTATTCCGGCCTGCGGCGGCTTTACGGCCAGCCGTATTATTATAACGCCACCGAAACCGGCACCGACGAATACACCTACGCTTCCCAAGCGGACGGAAATTTCAGGGCGGCGGATTTATCCGGTTTGGGTATTCCTGACGCGCAGAATAGTAGGTGGGATGTACTGTGGAATACTGCGTACGCGAACATCAATTCGGCGAGCGGCATCATTGCCAATGGCACTGAAGCGGGTATTTCGCCTTCTCTGCTTTCAGAGGCTAGGTTTTTTCGGGCGTTTTCCTACTTTTTATTGGCGCAGACGTTCGGCGGCGTTCCGTTGGATTTGGGGAGCGGCATACTTGAGTATAACACCACCCCAACGTTGACCTCGGTTAGAAATACGGTGCCGGAGGTGTATACGATCGGCGTATTTCCGGATCTGCTCCAGGCAATCGACGAGCTGCCGGACAATCCGAGAGTTATCGGGGCGGTCACGAAAAACGTTGCCCGGCTGGCGTTGGCAAAGGCATATCTGACGTATGGATGGTGGCTTCAAAATCCGAACAACATTCAAACCTATCCCGAAACAACCCGAACAGACCCCGACGGGCACGACGCTCAATGGTATTTCCAGCAGGCATACGACATTGCGATAGCAGGCATTGATAATCCTGGCCCCTACGGCTTGCAGCCGACTTTTTATGACGTGAATCTGGCGGAAAACGACCGTAACAGCGAAATCATGCTTTGGGCAGATCATACGGAGGCCAATGCACAATACAGCGAAAGCAATATCACCGGATGGGATGGTGGCGACGGACAAAACCAGGCGGGATGGATGGTGACGTGGTATTACCAGAACATTAAAGCCAGCAGCACAACGGGCAGTTGGTCCCCCGTCGATGCGACGTTCAGGACAGTCCAGTCCGGCCAATCGTATACTAGGCCTTGGATGCGTATGGCGCCGCCTATCGATGTGTTTACCCGGACATTTGCGGATAAAACCAATGATTCACGGTTTAATGGAACGTTTACGACCGTGTATCGGGCAACGTGGAAATTCAATCCAAACCGGGCGGAAGAGGTGTTGTATGGGGCCAATTATTTGCCGGTGCAGCCGAACGACAAAATACTGTCATTCCTAGACTCCGATCCAGGGGGAATCGCTTATCCGGCAGATCCGGACCCCGATGGTACCGAAGCGGGATCCCTGCCGGGAAGGGCCGACTTTGTCGTGCCGTTGGATAAAATCTCAAGAAATATCTACCCCGGGCTCTGGAAGCTCGGAGCGTATCGGAAGTCCAGCGACTATAACGATGACAAAATTGCAAGTTCACGCCCGTATAATATTTTGAAATTTTCTGAATTCTATTTCGTTGCGGCAGAGGCCGCTGTCAAAGGTGCCAACGCCCAGACTGGAAAAAGCGCCCGCGACTTAATAAACGTAATTAGGGCGCGGGCAGGAAAGTGGAGGTTTGACGTGGCCGAAAATGCCGCTAAAGTTGCCGATAACTCCGCGGAAATGACGGCTGCCACTCCCGGGGTAATCGATATTAACTACATTCTAGACGAAAGATCCAGGGAGTTCTTTGGGGAAGGTTATCGCTGGCACGATTTGGCCAGGACCCAGAAATGGGAAGAATATGCGGGTTCCTATCGTATTTCTCCTGTAGGTGGTGCGGAGCCCGTTACCGTGACGAGAGAATTGGAAAAGTACCTTTATTTAAGACCGATTCCTCAGGGGCAACTCGACCGGATGAGTGGAGATCCGGAGTACAAGAAGAGTTATCAGAATCCGGGCTATAACTAAGCGCGGCGGGGTGTTGGCGAAAGCGGACACCCTATTGATTTCGCTTACTTTTAAAAAGCCGTCAGCGGTATTTTTGCCCCTAACCAGCACGTAGCGGAAGGGGAGAATTGCCATGCGCGGTAGCCGCCGTTCGGCTCGGGCGAAATGAGAAAGGCGGCAACCGGGCCGGGCCTATATCTTTACGTGGGAAGAACCTATCGCGATATGAAAAAATACCTGCTGTTTTGTTTGAGCTTTCTCCTTACCGTCCTGGCGTATGCGGATGTAAAATTACCACGGCTGGTAAGTAACGGGATGGTTTTGCAGCGAGGCCAGAAAGTAAAGATTTGGGGATGGGCGGATGCCGGTGAGCGCGTACAGCTCCAATTTAGGGGCAAAAGCTATGCAACCCGGGCCAATGCGGCTGGGAATTGGCGGATTGAGCTTCCGAAAATGCAAGCCGGCGGTCCGTTTACCATGCAGATTATCGGAAAAAACCACCTTGTCCTTGACGACATATTGGTGGGCGATGTCTGGATTTGTTCGGGCCAATCTAATATGGAGCTGCCCGTAGATCGCGTTAAGGTGAAGTATCCCGGCTTGGTGGAGCATAGTGAAAACGATCGGATCAGGCAATTCGCCGTCAGTACTACCTTCGAGTTTAATGAACTGAGGCAAGACTACGCCACGGGGGCGTGGAAATCGGCTTCGCCTGAAAACGTGGGTGCATTTACCGCAGTGGGGTATTTTTTCGCCCGGCAACTGTACGAAAAACACCGGGTGCCCATTGGCTTGGTCAGAATAGCGGTCGGCGGCTCTCCGGCCGAAGCTTGGCTGCCAGCGGGCACCATCCAAAAATACCCACACTACTACCGTCTGCTGAACACATACCGACACAGCGGTACCGTTGACAGTATTTTAAAAGCCGATAAGGAAAAAACGGAATCTTGGAATACGGCGCTCGATAAAGGCGATAAGGGACTCCGAGAAAACTGGCAACGCGATAGCTTGGATTTTAGGGCGTGGCGGACCATGCGGGTTCCGGGATTATGGACTTCCAATCCGTTTATGGAAAAAAACAAACAGGAAACGTATCCGAGCGTTTCCGGCGACAGCAGTGGAGTTATCTGGCTCAAAAAAGCGGTTTGGCTTTCTAAAGAGCAGTTGGGAAACCAAGCCATGCTAATCTTAGGTGCTTTGGTAGATCGGGATGAAGCGTATGTGAATGGCGTTAAAGTGGGGCAAACGGGGTATCGGTATCCGCCGCGGCGATATCGTGTTCCAGCCCACGTATTACGCGAAGGGAAAAACGTGGTTACTGTTCGGCTGGTGGCGAATAATGGAAACGGTGGTTTTGTACCCGATAAGTTTTATGGGCTGACCCTAGGAACCGATACGGTTTCGCTCAGCGGCGAATGGCTGTATAGGGTGGGGTATGTTTCGGGGCCCATGCCCTCTGACCAGGTTACTTTTCATTACCAACCCAGCAGTTTATTCAATGCCATGTTAGCGCCGCTTAAGAACTTCGCAGCCAAAGGGGTGATCTGGTATCAGGGCGAATCGAACACGGAGAACCCCAGCGAGTACGAGCGTCTTTTTGCAGACCTGATAGCAGATTGGCGCGCCTATTTGGGAAAACCCCGGCTTCCGTTTTTGTATGTACAGCTTGCAAATTTCATGGAAGAAAGCGTTATGCCACAGGAAAGCAACTGGGCGGCAACCCGGGAAGCACAAAGAAAAGCCTTGAAAATACCCCAAACGGCAATGGCGGTCGTTACTGATGCGGGCGAATGGAATGACATCCACCCCTTGGATAAAAAAACCGTAGGCGAGCGGCTGGCTTTGGCGGCAGAGCGCGTGGCTTACCGGAACCGGAAAGTCGTTTATTCGGGACCTGTCCTAAGGTCCTATCAAATTAAAAACGGCAAATTTGTGCTCACCTTTGATCCGGTAGGCGTTGGCTTGGCAAGCAGAAACCGCGAAGAACTGAAGCACTTCGCCATTGCCGATGCCTCAGGAAACTTTAAATGGGCGCATGCCCGGATCCAAGGCAACCGCGTGATTGTCTGGCATGAAGCGATAGCAACGCCTACCGCGCTGCGATACGGATGGAGCGACAACCCGGCTAAAGCTAATTTATACAATAAAGAAGGTTTGCCGGCGTCGCCGTTCGAAATACGCTAAGGCACACACGTTTTAAAAGTCCACGACTTTCCAGAAAGCCGGCTTAGGTTTCGAATCGACGTCAAACAGGGAAGGGTAGTTTTTTCTTCCGCGTACCGGAAAATTATCCAGCCAGGTGTGCCTGTCCGTAGCGTTCCAGAAGGTTACGCTGGTAATGTGGTCTTTGTACTTTCTAAAAACTTCAAAAAACATCTGGTATTTTTCGGCTTGGTCTGCTTGCAGTTGCGGCGTAAACTCCTCCGATTCATCCGGCCGCTTTTCTCTCCTTCCGGGCTCCCATCGGTAGATCGATACGTCCAATTCCGTAATATGGATTTCCAGCCCTAGCGAGGCGTAGCGCTCGATGGCAGACTCTATTTCTTCTCGGCTGGGTCCAAAAATAGACCAATGCGCTTGCAGGCCCACGCCGTGAATAGGGATGTTTTTGTCCTTGAGGCGCTTTAATAGTGTGTATATGCGTTGTGCTTTGTCGGGCAACACGCTGTTATAGTCGTTGTAGAATAACTTGGCGTTTGGGTCGGCTTCATGGGCATATTCAAACGCTTTTTCGACAAAGTCTTCTCCAATGATTTGTTTCCATTTCGAATTCCTGAGTAAGTTGTTCGGGTTATCGTCGATGGCCTCATTCACTACGTCCCAGGCATATGCTTTTCCTTTGTAGCGATTAACGACTGTATGGATGTGCGTTCTTAATCGCTCCAAAAGTACTTCGCGGCTGACATCCTTCCCTTCATTGTCCACGAAAATCCAATTGCCGGCCTGTTCGTGCCAGCAAAGCACATGTCCCCTTATTTTGAGGTTATTTTCCGCCGCGAAATTGACGATCCTATCCGCATTGGCCCAGTTGAAAACGCCCTCTTTTGGCTGTAGGGGCCCCATTTTCATGTCGTTCTCTGCCGTGATGCTGCTGAAATTGTATGCAATGAAATCAGCCTGCGGGCTCACCAAGCTTCGCGAGTTGACCGCGACGCCAATGGGGAAGTAATCTTCGTAATATTCTTTTAGTCCTTTGGCTTCCTGCGCATGCACGGTCGACATGGATGCGCTAGCTAATAGCGCAAGGCCGAGATTTTTTACGGATTTTTTCATAGTGGTTATATTCCAGGGACGTATTTAAATTCCAGGTTTTCGTAATATTCCAAATCGTGTTCGGGCTTTTCCAAGCCTTTGGGAATCGGTTGTTCGGAGAATTGCTGAAAATACAAAACGCAGGCATTCCGCCACATGACTGCATCGTCGAGCTGTATGCTAAATAATTGTGTTACCGAACGATGGATTTCCGGGTCGATTTCGCCATGTAGTTTTTTCCAGGCGCTTTGCATTTCCCTCACTTCATCCACGCCCTGGTAGTATTTTTTCACGAGTCCGTTCCACAGTGTCTCTCCGCTTTTTAATCTGTAATTCCAGGGCAGGTGATGAAACCAGAGTAAATATTCCTCGGGGCAGGCCGTGGTAGAATTGAACTTGTCGGCCACTTCGGGATGATATTGGTCTACCGCGTTGCTGCCACTTCGGGTCCTGTCAAAGCCGATGCCATTTTTTGTGGCTTTGTGGTAGTAAACGGACGTCCAGTCGGCTCGTCGTTTATTGGCAATCCAGGGGCCAGGGCCGTAATGGTGATCCCATCCCATTAAATGGTGCAAACCAAGCGGTGTCATATAATTAACCACGGCTTCTCTGGACTTCATTAATATATCGACCACGTCGAGCGTCGCATGGGAATTGGTGTGGAGTGTCAGTTTCGCCCATTCTTCGGCAATTTTTTCGGATGCCAGGCTATGGTCCCATGCCAGCTTTCCGAAGGCGAACCAGTTAGCCTGCGCCAGCGGATGCCCGCACCAATTGATGTCATTCCCAATATTTGACACGCCCGCGATGGCAGAGACGTTACCGCTGAATAGCGAACCATCGATGACTTTGGCTACGGTAGAGTTTTTTCCTTTCGCATAGGTGTCGGCATCCAGGCACTCCTTGAATAGCGGGGCCAGGTAAGCGAGATTGGTTGCCATCCCGAGATATTCTTGTGTGATTTGCAGTTCTGCCATCGTGTTAGTGTTGGGCAATGCCCCGAAAAGCGGATGGAACGGCTCCCTTGGCTGAAAATCGACCGCCCCGTTTTTTACCTGCACGATGACGTTGTCGTCAAATTTGCCGTCCAGTGGCTTAAATTCGTTATAGGCTTGTTTAGCCCGGTCTTCCGGCACTTCGTTATCGTATACGAAAGCCCGCCACATCACGATGCCGCCATGCGGGGCAACCGCCCTGGCCAACATATTGGCACCGTCGGCGTGGTTTCGGCCATAGTCCTGTGGCCCCGGTTGGCCTTCTGAGTTGGCCTTAACCAAAAATCCGCCGAAGTCCGGAATGACGCCGTAAATTTCTTCCGCCTTGTTTTTCCACCACGACTGTACCTCCGTATCTAACGGGTCGGCGGTTTTTAGCTTTCCGATTTCTATCGGGGCGCTGAATCGGGCCGTCAAATAGACCCGTATGCCATAGGGCCTGAATGTATCAGCCAGGGCTTTGACCTTTGCCAGCCATTCTTTGGTAAGGATAAGCGCGTTCGAGTTTACATTGGTGAGTACGGTGCCGTTAATCCCGATAGCGGCATTGGCCCGGGCGTAATCGATATAGCGTGTGTCGATATATTTGGGCAGGCGCTGCCAATCCCACAGTGAAAACCCTGCGTATCCGCGTTCCACCGTACGGTCTAAATTATCCCAATGGTTTAAAATTCGGCGCTCTATCTTAGGACTCTCATGGATGTCGACGTGGGCAAGGTCGGCTTGAATCCCGAGCGCCTGTATAAGTTTATAGCTGCCGTACAGTAGGCCAATATCCGTCGGTGACGAGATAAGAATAACCGATTTGGCTTGTAGGCTCTTCCTCTCGATGGCAAAGGCATCGGGCCTGTCAAAATCTTGGGGTGCTAAGTCGTACTGGGCAAAATCTGCTGTTTTCAACAATACGACGCTGTGGTTTTCTATGGTTTGGCTTGGTTTTATTTCTTGGTTGAGGAGTGCTTTCGTTGCCCTTTTTAGCTCCTCTTGCGCAATAGCTACCGTTTCGTTGTGGTAGGGCGTGTGCAGTGTAATGAGCTGTTTTCTATAGTCGTTGGCTACCGACGCGTCACCGATGGGTTTGTAGTTAAGCCATAGGTTATATCCATTATCTGCAAGAGCCGACGACGAAAAAGATAAAAGCAGATACAGGAGAATGAGGTTTTTCATCAGGGTATTCGGTTTATGTTGAGGTCAAAAAAAAGACGTTACTTTATTCTTAACGAAGAGTTCCTTACCATTAATTCCGTATTCAGGATGACCGTTCCGGTGTATTTTAAATCACTGTCGCCCTCCAGGTGGCTCACGATAATCCGGGCCAGTGTTTCTCCCATTTCCGTTCCCGGATAATGTATCGTGGTAATGGCAGGTTCGGTAACTCTGGAAATCAAATCGTTATTGAACCCTACTATGGCAATGTCGTCGGGCACTTTTAATCCGGCTTCTTTAAAAATGGTAAGCGCGAAAGCGGCGGACGCATCGTTGACAACAAATAGGCCGTCAGGTAAATTCTCTCTTTTTAAGACGTCGTTCGTCAGGCAATCTAAGATGGCTTGCTCACTTAAGTCGTTAATAATCAGTAGTGCTTCGTCGTAAGGGATTCCGTTGTCTTCCAAGGCCTTTTTATAGCCGTTAAACCGGTCCCGGTAAACATTCCTTGTCAGATTTCCGGTGATATGCAAAATGTTCTTGCATCCCTGTTCGATTAGGTGCGACGTCGCCGCAAATCCGGCCTTAAAATTATCAATAAGGACTTGGGTCGATGGGGTGTCTTCCGCAACCCGGTCGAAAAATATAAGGGGAATATTCTTTTTGATAAACGGGTCAAAATGTGTGTATTTCCGCGTGTCGTAGGCCAAGGAAACAATCAATCCATCTACCCGGTTATTGAACATGGTGCGCGCATTGGTTTTTTCCTTTTCCTCTTTTTCAAAAGACTGGGTAATAATCAGGTTATAACCTGCGTTGTTAGCCACTTTCTCGATGCCAGACAGCACGGATGACATAAACAGGCTGTTTAGCCGAGGAACGATTACGCCAATGGTATGCGTTTTCTGCTTCCGTAAATTACTGGCAAATTTGTTGGTTTGATAGCCCAGCTCTTCAGCCAAATCAAAGATTTTTTGTTTGGTGTCCTTGTTGACGGCCGGATGGTCTTTCAGGCCTCTACTTACCGTAGCGGCAGAAATATTAAGTTTTTTAGCGAGGTCATAAATCGTTACTTCCTTAATGCTCTTCATGAAAAAAGATTGGTTAGCGCTGGTATACAGCAACGAATATAAAAATAAGTTTTGATCTATGCAATCGGTTGCAATTTAATTGCGTGGTCTTGGTCATGGGAACTGGTTTTTGGCCGGCTGTCCACGGGCTATTGGCTTCCTAACGGGGTAATAGCGTCGTAATACCCACGGCTGGCTAGGCTTTGTTTCTGAGAAACGGCAGACAAATTTGCCGGATTGGATTTTATAATGCAATTTTGTTGCAATTACAATGAGGGCGTGGGCACACATACGGAATGGGCTGGCCATGGCGACAGCCTTTGTCGTGGCCATGCTTGTATTGTGCATTCCGCTTTCCGCTTCCTTCCACACGCACGATTCGTCACACGGAGCGTGCATCGGCACACACGTGCACGCGCACGATACGGATACTCCGCAAAGGACATCCGATGAGCCCTGCGCGTTGTGTGCGTTTTATGCGCAATTCGCGTTCGGGGACGCCGTCCAGTTTTCTGCGTTTTCGTTAGCATACACGGGGGTGCCGGACGCTGACTACGCCGATGGGTTGCAGGTCGGCAGCCCGGCTACGGCCTTCGTTGCCGACAACACGACTCGGGGTCCTCCCGTCCAAGGCCGTGTCGCCTGATGCGGTTTGTCGCTCGGCTGAAAGGCGCATATGAGCACTTTTGTCGGAATCGTGGTCTAGCCACGAGGTGTTTCTATAGGGTTTTCTTATAATTTTTTGAATAGTGCAATTGGGGTGGATTAAGGCAGCCTGCTGCATGGGCGTGGGTATGGCTGCGGTTTCTGCGGTGTTTGGCCAAGGGAGCGGCTTTTATCGCGACTCGCTTGCAGGCGGTGTGGATACGGCTCACGTTTTGGAAGAGGTTTTGGTGTGGGACAATCATGCGCGGAGGCGTCAGCGGGAGGAATCCCTACAGCTCGACTTGGTCGGTAAGGAATTCATACAGCGTCACATGGGTAGCAGCCTGATGCATACCTTGGAGCGCTTGCCTGGCGTACAGCTGATCGGCATTGGTTCGGGGCAGTCCAAACCTTTGTTAAGAGGGATGGGGTTCAATCGGGTGGTGGTCCTTGACAAAGGACTGCGGCACGAGGGCCAGCAGTGGGGAAGCGATCACGGCCTGGAGCTGGACCAGTTTGCGGCAGGGCAGGTCGAAGTCCTCAAAGGTCCGGCTTCCTTTGTGTATGGGTCCGACGCAATGGGCGGCGCCATCGACGTAAAGCCCGAAACACCTCCGGACCGACGGGCCGTAAGCGGTTCGGTGGATTTAGTGGGCCGTAGCAACAGTGGATTCTACGGAGCGTCGGTGCGCTTGGGAATGCGTGGCGATAGGTGGTTTGTCGATTCGCGGCTCACGCACTTGCGGTATGGCGACTATCGCGTGCCCGCCGATACCGTTTATGTGTATGACGTTGCCGTCAGTCTGCCTGACCGACGCCTGCCCAATACGAGCGGCGATGAAACCAACCTGCACGCCTCGGTAGGCTATCTGGGCGAAACGTTCAATTCGATTTTGTACTTGAGCAACACCCGTAGTGCCAGTGGTTTCTTTGCCCATGCTCATGGGCTGGAGCCTCGGCTAGTGGATGCTGCATGGCACGATCGCTCACGCCGCGACATGCTCTTGCCTAAGCAGACGGTCAGCCACCTGAAGGTGGTCAGCCGGAATACCCTGAATTTGGGGGCGCATCACGTCGAAGCCGAACTGGGTTACCAACGCAATGATCGCCTCGAATACAGCGAGTATGTTAACCACGGCTACATGCCGCCGGATTTGCCGGCGCAGTGGGCCATGGATCCTAATGTGGAACGGGCATTCGATAAGCATGTGTTCAGTGGGCGCGTCACCGATTATTGGAATAGGGGAAGACATACGCTCACGGTGGGTGCCAGCGCCGAATACCAGGACAACGCGATTGGTGGCTGGACATTTTTGGCGCCCGCATTTACGCAGGCCTCCGCTGGGCTATTCGTTTACGACCGTTTTCGTGTACACGACGAGCTGCTGCTGCATGGTGCCATCCGCTACGATTTCGGAAGGTTGCGTACGGAGGCCTATCACGATTGGTTTCCATCGCCCGTAGGGGAGGATGACACGTGGACTCCGGCGCAGCGGGCGGCCGGTGTGGACCGGACGTTCGGGAGTTTGGTATGGTCGGTGGGCGCCAATTTTGACCCTTCTCCCCGGTGGTCGTTTAAGGCGAATGTGGGTAAAAGCTTCCGGATGCCCATTGCTAGGGAGTTAGCCGCAAGCGGCGTCAACTATCACTACTTCAGCTACGAGCAGGGAAACCCCGGCTTGGGTGCGGAGCGGTCCTACCAGGCCGATTTGGCATTGGCGTGGCAAGGAAGGGGGTGGGAGGCACATGTAAGTCCCTTTTTTAACTATTTCCCGAATTACATTTACCTGAACCCCACGGCATCATTCGACCATCTCTACGGTGTGGGAAACCAGGTGTTTCGGTATGAGGCCAGCGCAGTGATTCGCTACGGGGCCGAAATTCGCTTGGCCTGTCAGCCCGCTTCGACCTGGCTATGGGAATCCGTAGGCGAATACCTCTACGCCACCCAGTTATCGGGTACCAAGCGAGGCTTCCCTTTGCCGTTTTCCCCACCCTGGTCAGTGTTGTCGTCCCTTACTTGGAGTCCGGAGTTCAGCCGCTTGGTTACGCGGCCTTACCTGTCGGCAGCATATCGCGTCGTAGGCAAGCAAGGGCGCATTGTGCCGCCCGAGCGGATGACGGATGGGTACGGTGTCGCTTCCCTCCAGGCAGGTTTCTCCACCGTGTGGATGGGGAGGCCCGTGCATCTTCGCATACAGGTGCAGAACCTTTTCGACACTGAATACATGAATCATACGAGTTTTTATCGACTGATCGAATTGCCGGAGATGGGACGTAGCGTGGTAATCTCACTACGGATTCCATTTCATAATGAATTAATGTCTAATTAGTTGTTGACTTATTTGTAAAGTAACCATGAACAATAGTTTGCTTTTAATGATGTTCCTAAGTTGCAGTGTCCTGGGGTTAGCGTCCTGCAAAAAATCGAATGGCGCCCATGCGCCCCGAATCGTCCGCCTCGAAATTGGCGAGGGTGATCGTGGTAAGGTGATGGCCGGCGCTGACCTGCATTTCGAAGCGGATATCGAGGCCGGAAATCGGCTGGATGTCGTCGAGATCATGATCCGGCAACGAGTGAATGGGACCTACGCGCAGGAATGGTCCTACCGAATGGTGTTGGAGACGCATCGCGGCGCTCGAAATGCCCATCTCCATGAGCATGCCGACATTCCCGCAGCGGCGGCTCCGGGTGTTTATGATTTTGTGGTGGTAGCATCAGACCAAAACGGAACCCATGCCGAAGCTCGTCGAGACCTTACGATCCAGGCATCGGAATAGTAATGTAGGCCGTAAAACAGTTCAAAATAAAATCATACGATGAAGTATATTCCCTTATTGGCCTTGGTGATTTTGATCTCGGCCTCATGTAGTAATGAAACTCCGGATATGGAGTATCCGCAAATTGATCTCGCCTATGGTGGCGCATTTCCCGTCCAATGCAGTGTCATCGAGCGCGGCAAGCCGTTCGTCTTCAAGGCCCGTTTCACGGACAATGCGGCATTAGGATCCTTTAGTGTGGATATCCATGATAATTTCGACCAGCATAGCCACAGCACCGAGGTGCAGCAATGTGTCATGGACGACAAAAAGGAAGGTGAAAGCCCGTTCATCTATATTCGCTCGTTTGACATTTCCGGCAGCCCGCACCTTTACGAAGCCGAAGTGGAAATCGACGTGCCGGCCGATGTAGACCCCGGCGACTACCACATGATGATTCGGGTGACCGACCGCGACGGCTGGCAAACCATGCGGGGCTTAAGCATCAAAATCCGGTAGGACCACGAACGCAAAAAGGCAAACGGGCGGCGTGTGGAAATCGTCGTCCGCATTGTCCCGTTTTCCTTAACTTCGCGGTGGAATTATTACCTCGGTTTGTTACAAGTCGCCTATCATCCACTATTTAAACACCCGTTGCCGGAGGGCCATCGTTTTCCGATGGAGAAGTACGAGTTGATCCCCGCCCAGTTGCGGTACGAAGGCGTGCTCGACGACTCCAATTTCTTTTTGCCTGAACCGGCCGGTGCTGATACCATTAAACTGGCGCATGACGCCAACTACTGTGAGGACCTCCTGTCATTAAACTTGGACCCCAGGATGGTGCGGCGCATCGGGTTTCCGCTGACGGCGCAGTTGGTCGAACGCGAATTGCGGATTGTGCAAGGCACGATTATGGGGTGCCGCATGGCCCTGGAAGCGCAGGTGGCTTTTAACGTGGCGGGGGGGACCCATCACGCCGGTAGCGACTGGGGAGAAGGGTTTTGCCTGCTGAATGACCAGGCCGTGGCTGCCGCGTACTTGCTGCATCATCGGCTAAGGCAGCGTATCCTTATCATCGACTTGGACGTACACCAAGGCAACGGCACGGCGGAGATTTTCGAAGACGAGCCCCGCGTGTTTACGTTTTCCATGCACGGGGCACACAATTTTCCCTTTCGCAAAGAGCGGTCGGATCGGGATGTAGGACTGGAAGCCGGCGTGGGGGATGCCGACTATATGGCGATACTTGACCGAGAACTGTCGGCAGTGTTTGCGTCCTTTCGGCCTGATTTCGTATTTTACCAAGCGGGCGTGGACGTGCTGGCAACCGACAGGCTAGGTAAACTAGCATTGACGGCGCAGGGCTGCCGGCAACGTGATGAACGCGTGTTTGCCTATTGCAAGGCGCACGGGGTGCCGGTACAGGTCAGCATGGGCGGCGGCTATTCGCCCGAGTTGCGCCATATCGTAGACGCGCATTGCCAGACATTCAAGGCCGCCATTTCCATTTTTTATTGACTACGAATTTATTACCATGCTTTACTATACCGATACTTCCTTTGAACGCCTCTCTATCCACCGTGTGGGAAACAAGCTGCAAGACGAATTTTATGTGCTTTCCGAGCAGCCGGTAGAGATACACGACGAGGTGCTCCCCTCGCTGCTCATGCACTATTTTCTGACGCCGTTCGGCAAGGTCGATGAGGTGTATCGTTTTTTTCACCCCAATGGCAGCTTGGCGCTCAACGAAACCTATCATTTTGCTCAAGCGTTCTTTGAGGGCCAATTGGACTTCCACGAGATGAGCATGCAGGTATGCAAGCATTTGTACGAATCGTCGAACCATCCGAAAATCAAGGCCGGCGAGGTGTATGTGGTGCATCTCAAATCCGTACAGCTGGAAGGGCAGGAGCACGAAGCGATCGGGATCTTCAAGTCCGAAAACAAGGAAACCTACCTGAAGGTGTACCCCGAACAGGGCAAGTTCAACCTTGATTATGAACAGGAAGCCATTAACATCAATAAACTCGATAAGGGCTGCCTGATCCTCAATACCGAAGCGGATGAAGGGTATAACGTGCTGGTGGTGGACCAAACCAACCGGCAGCAGGAGGCCGTGTATTGGAAGGACGATTTCCTGCAGTTGCGTTTGCGCAACGATGAATTTACGCAGACGGGCAACTTTTTGAAGGCCTACAAAGGTTTCGTAAACGAAAAACTGGACGAGGTGTTCGAGATGGAACGCGCCGACAAGTTCGACCTACTCAATCGATCTATGACCTATTTTAAGGAGAAGGACGCCTTTGTGAAGGAGGAATTCGAGGAGGAGGTGCTTGGCAATCCGCAGGCCATCGGGCTGTTTAACGACTATCGGAAGCAATTTGAAGAAGACGCCGACATCGACTTCGGCGATCGTTTCGATATTTCGCAAAAGGCAGTCAAGAAAGTGCAGGCTACTTACAAGAGCGTGCTCAAGCTTGACAAGAATTTTCACATCTACGTGCACGGCAAACGCGAGTATATCGAGAAGGGCTACGACGAAGAGAAAGGACTTCATTTCTACAAGGTGTATTTTGAGCAGGAACATTGATACGAAACGCAGGTTAATCCGTTCGTTGGCCACGCTGGCTGTGTTGGTCGCGCTCGTGGTATGGATCGCTTGGTTCAGGCAGTCGCCCGAACGGGTGGAAGAAACGTATAGCCAAGGCCTATTCCCTTTCGTAGGGAAGCTGCAGCAGGCACTCTTCGGTTGGATTCCCTTCTCTGTGGGCGACCTGTTTTACGCCGCTGTTGTTATGTATGGGCTCGTGCTGGTTATACGCGGGCTACGGTGGCTTTTGCGTGGGCTTTGGCAACGGGCCGCGCACGCCGCTTTATGCCTCGTAAACCTCGTGCTTGTACTCTACGTGGCATTTTACGGGCTATGGGGATTGAACTACTTTCGCGTGCCCCTTGAACGGCAGCTGGGACTCGAGCAGGTTCAACCCGGTATCGGCGACTTGGTGGAGACCGCCTATGCGTTTATCGATTCCACCAACGCCCTGCGGGAGCAGCTGGGCACCCAGATGCCGGATCGAGGAAATGCGGAGATCTATTCGGAAGCTGCACGGCTAGTTCGCGATACCGCGTTGGTTCCCGCCTCGTTGTTGGTCCATCGTCCCGTTGCCAAGAACTCCTTGGTTAATGCATTCGGCAATTATATGGGCGTTTCCGGATATTTCAATCCCTTTACCCATGAAGCGTATGTCAATAGTAGCATGCCGCTTTGGGCACGGCCGTTTACCGCGTGCCACGAGCTGGCCCACCAGGCCGGCATCGGCTTTGAGGACGAGGCCAATTACCTGGGATTTGTGTTGGCCGGGCAAAGCGGTGATGTCTTATTTAGGTATTCTGCGTATTACACCGCCCTGTGGATGATTTTGGGCGACGTGCGTTACTTCGACCGGTCGCTGTACCAGCGCCTGTTGAAACGGATATCTCCGGTCGTGCGCGCGGACGTGCAGGCGCATCGCGCCTATTGGGAGCGTTATCTCGGTGTCTTCAATGCGCTAACCGAGGCGTTGTATGGTCAATATTTGGAAGCGAACAACCAGCCGGAAGGCCTACAGCGGTACGATCGCCTGGTACGACTGGTGCTAGCTGCGCGGAGACACGCGCAGGGGTGTGGCTGATGCAGTGGGGTGTTGCACCACGAGCGTAGTGTCGGCTTGGGCTCGGGCGGTTTGCCGAATGGGGACTAGTTTTCTCGGGAACGTTGCCTTCGGCTTCGGCGCAAGCCTCGCACGGGGGGCAACGGGTATTATGAAATTCGGCGAGGATTCGACCCGTAAAAAAATAATTCGGATAATTTTGTCCGAAATGTAAAAGTTGCTAGATTTGCAAACCGACCCACTGAAGAATATGTTTTCAAAAGCTTGCGAATACGGAATAAGGGCCGCGATATACATCACGAACGCGTCGAAGGCGAAACAGCGCGTGAGCCTGAAGGATATTGCGCAGGCTATCGATTCACCCGAGGCCTTTACCGCTAAGATTTTGCAGCAGTTGGCGCGCAGCGGGATCATTCGCTCACTGAAAGGACCGTCCGGCGGATTCGAGGTCGACGATGAGCAACGTGCCCGTATTCGCGCCATTGATATCGTCAGCGCGATCGACGGCGACCAGATTTTCCATGGTTGCGGATTGGGGCTGAAAGCGTGTAACGAGCATAAACCCTGTCCCGTCCACGACAAATTTAAGGTCATACGAGACCAACTACGCGATATGCTGGCGGGCACGACAATCGCCGAACTGGCGGAAAATGTTAACGACGGTATGGCGGTCCTGAAACGCTAAGCCGTTTTTTTTAAGTAAAAAAGGATAAAAAGGTCTTAATATCTTAAACATGAGTGCGAGAAGCTTTTTGATAGGGGCAATGGCGGTGCTGGCCGCCGTGCCGGCTGTGGCGCAGCCCGTACCGAATCCGAGCACGGACAACTGGCTGGCCAGTCCCGGTATTATCGGCACGTTAGTGCTCGTAGCGGTAGTCGTGCTCATCGCGGTGCTGATTCTTTCCGCGCGTATTTCGGCGTATGTCGGGTCGCTTCGAAAAAAGAACATGGAGCGCCAAAGTAGGGAGTTCTCGGAGGAGCTCATCGGTTTGGAGGACGCGTCGATTGACCAAATCCTGGAAAAGCGACGCGCGTCGCGCTCCTTTCGTCTTTCCGGAGCGGAATTGGGCAGCGATCGCCTCGGTGGAGACGATCGGGGGCTGGTTGCGCAGGTAACGCACGACCCCGAGAATCCGTTGGTAGACGAAAAGAAACGCGCCCGTCTAACCGAGGAAGTACCGTCGGCACTTAGGCGTGTAGTGGTTTGGTATATCGGCTCGGCGGTGGCGTGGCTTGTGTTCGGTACGCTTGTGGGGCAGTATGTGGGCATGAAATTTATTTGGCCCGAGCTCGACGCGGTCGAATGGTTGGCCTTTGGGCGTCTCCGCCCGGTGCATACCAATGCTGTTTTTTGGGGGTGGGCTTCCTTGGCGATGATTGGCCTAGGGTATTTCGTGGTGGCCCGGACCTCCAATACGCGGATATACAGTTACAAAATGGCTTCGTGGGGCTGGTGGCTGATTAACCTTTCCGTGTTGCTCGGCTCGGTATCGCTCATGGCCGGCGTGAATAACGGCGGCGGCGAGTACCGCGAATATGTTTGGCCGGTTGCCCTGTTGTTTGGGGCAGGGCTGTTCGTTACTTTCCGCAACTATTACAAAACCGTGGCCATGCGGAAGATTTCGGAAATCTATATATCCAATTGGTACATCCTGGGCGGAATGGTGTGGACATTGGTGCTGTTCGCTATCGGTTATCTGCCATTTTTCCAGAACGGCCTGGGAGAAACGGTCATCCAAGGCTACTACATGCATCAGGGCGTGGGCATGTGGTTCATGACCTTCACGCTGGGGCTCGTGTATTATTACCTGCCGTCGTCGCTTAATAAACCGATCTATTCATATTCGCTAGGCGTGCTGGCGTTTTGGACGCAGATGCTATTTTATACCATGATTGGTACGCACCATTTCGTATTTAGCCCGCTGCCCTGGTGGCTGCAGACCGTAGCCATCGTTTTCAGCGCCGGCATGTTCATTCCGGTAGTGGCGGGTACGACCAATTTCTTGATGACCATGCGCGGCAGTTGGAATGAAATATCCAAAAGCTATGTGTTGCCATTTTTTCTCGTGGGTGTGGTATTCTACTTCGTGGGGTCTACGCAGGGTAGCCTGCAGGCTTTTCGGTTTACGAATTTCATATGGCACTTCACGGATTTTAACGTGGCGCATTCCCATATGACAATGTATGGAATCATCACCTTTTTGCTGTGGGCTTGCATATATGCCGTCTTGCCGAGGCTGACGGGGCGCGAGCCGCGACAACTTTTCGTAGGCGTTCATTTTTGGCTGGCTTTCATTGGGTTGTTTGCGTATATGGTGTCGCTCATGGCGGGCGGCACGTTGCGGGGCCTAAGTTGGATCGAGGGTGAGCCGTTTATGGAATCGGTCGTGCTGATGTATCCGTTTTGGGTATGGCGGGCCATCGGCGGGTCGCTGATGTTCGTCTCGCACCTGATGTTTGCCTATAATTTTTCCGTGATGGTTCGTAGGCCTGCCGCTGTAATGGCACCACCTACCTACGACGCTAAAATGCTGAATGATGTTCAACTTCCATAAAAATCATCGCAACCTGGTCAACACGGCGTTCTTGGTTTTCTTGGGCCTGAGTATCCTCGTTGCCGTGGTTCCAGCCTATCAGATACAGGAAACGGAACCGCTGCCTATGATGCGGGAAATGACCCCGACTGAGCGCCAGGGCCTGAGTATCTACGTCAAGGAGAATTGTGTCTCGTGTCATACCCAGCAGGTGCGCAATATCGAGATGGATAACGTGTGGGGCGAACGCCCGTCGATGGCTTCCGACTATTATTACAGCAAGCAACGCCTAGATACCTGGCGTCAGTCGCCCTCGCTGTTGGGAAGTGAGCGCACGGGTCCCGATTTGACGAATGTAGGCAAGCGCCAGCCTGGCCGGGAATGGCACCTATTGCATATGTACAACCCGCGCATCGTGGTGAAGGAATCCATCATGCCTGCCTATCCTTGGCTATTTGATGAGAAATACGAAAGCGAAGTCGCCGCGGACGACGTGATAGTGCCTGTACCGGAGCAATACCTGCGAACGGCGGGGAAAATTGTGGTGGCTAGGCCCGAGCTGCTGGATTTGATTGCTTATCTGCAGTCGCTAAAGCAGCCGGATCTTGCCGACCTACCGCCCATCGAATTCATACCGGCAGCAGAGCGCAAACGTGCCGAAGGTACTGCGGACGGAACGAACGCGGGCCTTCCGGACGGCAGCGTGCTATACGCCAATGTGTGCGGCGCTTGCCACCAGAGCGATGGCACGGGACTGGCAGGGGCGTTCCCGCCCTTGGCGGGCAGCGACATCGTGAACGATACGGACCCCGAAATGCTTATCCGCATCATCCTGCAGGGCTACGACGCCCGTGCCGAATACGGTGTAATGGTTGGGTTTGCCGATTTGCTGACGGACGAAGAGGTCGCGGCAATTGCTACGCACGAGCGATCGAGTTGGGGCAACCAGGCCTCGCCGGTGACCGTCGAGCAGGTTCAGGAGGTGCGGGAATTTATTAATAACCTTAATCCCTAATCATCATAGCCATGACACGAGTACGGAAACCGATAATAGCATTCCTTTTGGCTTTCGCTAGCGTTTTGGGCAGTGCCGAGGCATGGGCCTGCGAACTATGTAAGGACAATCAACCCCAGGCCTTGCGTAACATTACGCACGGCACTGGCCCGCAGGGCGAATGGGATTGGATTATTATTTGGTCGGCCGTGGTCATTGTCGGCTTCACGCTGTTTCTAAGCTTGAAATTCCTGATTAAGCCCGGCGAGAAGCGTCCGGGGCATATCAAGCATATTGTCGTTGAAGATTAAAAGCCATGGATGATAAACGGTTGATTAAAGTTTTTTTAGATGACGATCCTGCGCCATTTGCGGAGTTTTCGCCTCCGGTGAAGTTTGTGTTTGACACGACTAAAATTCCCGATGGCAAGCATACGCTCCGGATCGTCGCCAAATCGACGGACGGGGCGGAGGGCGTCCGCACGGTGCCGTTTGAGGTGCGAAATGGCCCGGCCATTACCGTCGTTGGGCTTAAACCGAATGAAGTTGTCAACGAGCAGATCCCCATCACCATCAATGCCTATGGGAGCGAACGCCGTGATGTGTTCGTCGTCACGGGCTCCGAAACGCCGAAAGGAATTCCGGCCTGGGTGTGGGCGCTTGTCATTGCATTCGTCGGATTTGCGCTTTTTTACACCATCATGTATTGGAATGCGGACTTGTATAAATCTTTTTTTTAATAATTATTATGCACGGAAAACAGGACATCAGTTCGTTGGAAGACGTTAAGCGGTTGGTCGACGCCTTTTACGACCGTGTGAGGCGGGACGATAAATTAGGGGAGATATTTAATCATGCCATCCAGGATCGCTGGCCCACCCATTTATCCAAAATGTATGCGTTTTGGCAAACCGTTTTGCTGGGTGAGCACACCTACCACGGCAGCCCTTTCGTACCCCACGCCCAGCTACCGGTAGACGCTACGCATTTTGACCGGTGGATGGCGTTGTTTAACGGCACGGCCGACGAGCTTTTTGCCGAGCCGAATACGGAACGCGCCAAATGGCAGGGCGAGCGTATGGCGTCCATGTTTCTTGCTAAAATTAATTATTATAAGAATAATAGTTCGATACCTTTGCTATGATGACTGTCAAATATCCAGTGGCGTTGGTCGCCGTTGTCCTGTGGATTGGTTTCGTATGCGCCATCAGTTTTATGGAGGCCTGGCTCAAGTTTCGCGCGCCTGGCATGACTGTACCGCTAGGCTTGGGAATCGGGCGGCTCGTTTTTGGGGCGCTTAATAAGGTGGAATGGGTTCTTATGTTGGTGACCGCAGCTAATCTGCTGTTTTGGGGCGGAGCCGGCTGGCGATCCAGCTATGCTTTTTTGGCGGTGCCGGTTGGCGTGCTGATTCTGCAAACGTTTTGGTTGTTACCAGCCTTGGATGCACGGGCCGAACAGCACATACAGGGGCTGCCCGTCAGTCAGTCCGCGCTTCACGTTTATTTCGTTGCAGTCGAAGTCCTTAAAGTAGCTTGCCTCGCGCTTTTCAGCATCTCGCTTTTCGAGCGGATCCCGTTGGAATAGCACGTAAACCTAATTAATAACCATGCCGCATATCCGCATCAAACGAATTTACGAGCCGCCCGCGTCCACGGACGGGTACCGGGTATTGGTGGATCGACTATGGCCCCGCGGCATGGCTAAAACCGATGCAGCCATCCACGAGTGGTGCAAGGACATTGCGCCTAGCGCCGACCTCCGGCGATGGTTTGCCCACAACGCCGAACGTTTTGACGCATTCCGAGAAGCTTACTTAAAAGAACTGGAACTACACGCCGATGAGCTCGCGCGCTTAAAGGCGATTGGCATGAAAAAAACGCTTACTTTACTGTACGCGGCCAAGGACCCTGAGCTAAACCAAGCGCGGGTTTTGCGCGAAGTGTTGGAGCAACCTGAACACGTTAAATAGCAGCAGGCCATGAAACCGATCAGACGCCACGAATCTTTGCTGCAGCTTTCGCGTGAGCACCATTTTGGTTTGCTTTTTTGTTGGAAGATCCGGCAGGGATTGCAGCATGGGGTCGATTTGGATCGAATCCGAGCTTACGCAACCTGGTTTTGGAACAATTACCTCATACCGCATTTCGAGGTTGAAGAAAACCAACTTTTCCCCGTATTGGGAT
>Ga0079224_100001473_pt1 | contig 27150 bp, 24 predicted proteins | sample Stecom2015_FD_80414 | JGI IMG/M metagenome (GOLD analysis project Ga0079224, IMG submission 80414) | Agricultural soil microbial communities from Utah to study Nitrogen management - Steer compost 2015 | ecosystem: Environmental > Terrestrial > Soil > Agricultural land | place: USA: Utah... | reverse complement strand
CCCGGCGTCGGCGGTCCAGGCGTCCTCGGGGTCGGCGACGGCCTGCACGATCCGCTCGCCGTCGACCCCGGTCACGCCGACGGCGCGGATGTCCTCGTCGCGGATCCGCAGGGGCCGGGGCAGCGGTCGCGGATCGTCCGCGTCGAGCGTGTGCACGGCGTCGCTCGGAGCGGCCGACGCGGCCCGCGGCAGCTCGACCGTCCGGGCCCGTCGGCGCGGCAGCGGGGCGGAGGGCAGGTCGGCCCGCTCGGGCCGGGCGCCCGGCTCGGGCCGGCGCCCCGGCACGGCGGTCCAGTCCACGGGCCGCACGGAGCGGGCGGGGTCCCGGCGTCCGGCGAGCGCCTTCGGGCTCGGGACGGGTCGCTCGGGCCTGCTCGCCATCTCGTCCCCTCCCCTGCGCGCTCGTGACCGCCCGACTGCCGGGCTCCCCCGATGGTGCCACGAGGGCGCCGGTCCGCTAGCGTGTCGCCCGTCTCGTCCCGTCCTGCCGTGAGGATCCCCGTGGCCGTCACCGTCGCCCGTCGTTCCCGCTCCGCACGCTTCGCCGCCGTGCTGGCCGCCGTGCTCCTCGCCGCCGGGTGCAGCGGCTCCCCCGGGGAGGAGACCTCCTCCCCCGCCGCCCAGGGCACGACCGCCGAGGAGCCCGCCGCCTCGGGCGGGGACGACTCCGCCGGGGGCGCCTCCGACGAGGGCGGGAAGACCGCGGCCGTCGTGCCGCAGGAGTCCTATGAGGTCACGCCCGCGCCGGAGGGCTTCGTCCCGCCGGAGCCCTGCACGGGCGAGGGCGCCTTCTACGCGGAGCTGGGAGGGGAGGCGAACCCCGGCCTGCCCGAGCGCGGCGGCGAGTCCCTGACCGTCTCCCTCGAGAGCATCGAGGGCGACAGCGCGCAGCTCATGGCGCAGGTCGGCGACAGTCCCGCCCGGGAGATCGGACCGATCACCCTGGGCGAGACCGTCGCCGTGGACCTGTGGACGCTGTCGGTGACGAGCGTGTGCGCCGACTCCGAGCAGGTCGAGTTCGACCTCATCGACTGAGGCGCGACCTCCGCACCGGGGATGATGGGGGCATGACGGACCGCTCCCCTGCCCTGCACCGCTTCGACCTGGACGTCGTCGGGGCGGGGCTGCCCGTCGCGGCGGCGCGGGAGGAGCTCGGGGCCGCGGCGCGGACGGGCGCGATGGTGGTCACCGCCCCGCCCGGCACGGGCAAGACGACGCTGGTGCCGCCGCTGGTCGCGAACCTCGTCGGCGGACTGACCCTGGTCACCCAGCCGCGCCGAGTGGCGGTGCGTGCGGCGGCGCGGCGCCTCGCCTCCCTCGACGGCAGCCCGCTCGGCGGCCCCGTCGGCTTCACGGTCCGCGGCGAGCGGACGGTCGGGAAGGGCACGGCCGTCGAGATGCTCACCCCGGGCGTGCTGCTTCGGCGCCTGCTGGCCGACCCGGAGCTGCCGGGCGTCTCGGCGGTGGTGCTCGACGAGGTCCACGAGCGGTCCCTGGAGACGGACCTGCTGCTGGGAATGCTGGCCGAGACGCGGCAGCTGCGGGAGGACCTGCTGGTCGGGGCGATGTCGGCGACGCTCGACGCGCGGGCTGTCGCGGAGGTGCTGGACGGTGCGGCGATCGTGGAGGTGCCGAGCGCCCTGCACCCCCTGCGCACCGAGCACGCCCCCTCCCCGTCCCCACGCCTGGACGCCCGCGGCGTCACCCGCGAGTTCCTCGACCATCTCGCCCGCACCGCGGCCCGCGCCCAGCGTGAGGAGGGCCGCGACGCCCTGGTCTTCGTGCCCGGCGCTCGGGAGGTCGACGAGACGGTCGCCCGCCTGCAGGGCCTGGTGGACGGCGTCGAGGTCCTCCCCCTCCACGGCCGTCTGCCCGCCGCCCAGCAGGACCGCGCGACCGGCGGGCGTCGCCCCGGTGAGCCGGCCCGGATCGTGGTCTCCACGGCGCTCGCGGAGTCGTCCCTCACGGTGCCCGGGGTGCATCTGGTGGTCGATGCGGGGCTGTCCCGCGAGGCGCGGCGGGATCGCGGGCGGGACATGTCGGGCCTGGTCACGGTCAGCGCCTCGCGGGCCGCGATCGAGCAGCGCGCCGGCCGTGCCGCCCGTCAGGGCCCGGGCCGGGCGGTGCGGGTGTTCTCCGAGGCGGAGCTCGCGGGGATGCCGGCCCAGTCCCCGCCGGAGATCACCGCCGCGGACCTCACCGATGCGGCGCTCTGGCTCGCCTGCTGGGGGACGCCGCGCGGGCAGGGCCTGCCGCTGCTGACCCCGCCGCCGGCCGCGGAGATCCGCGCCGCCGAGGAGACGCTGCGGGCGCTGGGCCTGGTCGACGAGGAGGGCCGCCCCACCCCGGCCGGTCGCCGCACCGCGAAGCTCCCGGTCGGGGTGCGCGAGGCGCGGGCCCTGCTCGCGGGCGGGCCGTCGGCCGCCGAGGTCGTCGCCGTGGTCTCCGACGACCACCGCCCCACGGGCGCCGATCTCCCCCGCCTCCTCGCCGATCTCCGCGCCGGCCGTGCCCCCGGCGCCGAGCGCTGGCGCCGAGAGCGCGACCGCCTGACGCGCCTCGCCGGCTCCTCGGGCGGGAGCGCCTCCCCCGGCGCGGTCCTCGCCCTCGCCCGCCCGGAGCGGATCGCCCGCCGGGTGGGCGACGGCTCGCGATCCTTTCTCCTCGCCTCCGGCACGCGGGCGGCCCTGCCCGAGGGCAGCGGCCTGCTCGGCGCGCAGTGGCTCGCGGTCTGGGAGGTGCAGCGCGCGGAGGGGCGGGCCGCCGACGGTACGGGCGCGGTGATCCGTGCCGCCGCCCCGCTCACGGAGGACGAGGCCCTCGACCTCGGCGCCGGTCTGCTCGTCGAGGAGCGCACGGCGAGGCTCGAGAACGGCACCGTCCGTGCCCGCTGCCGGCGTGCACTCGGCGCGATCGAGCTGTCCTCCACTCCCGTCGCCGCGACCGCCGACGACACCGCCCCGGCCGTCCTCGCTGCGGTCCGCGAGCGCGGCCTCGACGCCCTGAACTGGTCCGACACCGCCCGCAACCTCCGCCACCGGCTCGCCCTGATCCACCGCGAGCTCGGTGACCCGTGGCCGGCGATGGACGAGGACGCACTCCTGGCCACCCTCGAGACCTGGTTCGCCCCGCACGTGCGGACCCGCCTGGACGGCATCGATCTGGTCTCGGCGCTGCGCACCCTGCTGCCCTGGCCGGAGGCGTCCGAGCTCGACGCCCTCGCCCCCGAACGGCTCCCCGTCCCCTCGGGATCCACCGCCCGGATCGACTATCCCGCGCCGGACGAGGAGGACGGCCGACCAGTCGTCGCGGTGAAGCTGCAGGAGCTGTTCGGCCTCGCCGAGACGCCGCGACTGGTGCGGGGCAGGGTGCCGGTGCTCTTCCACCTGCTCTCCCCGGCCCGTCGGCCGCTCGCCGTCACGGACGACCTGCGCTCCTTCTGGGACGGGCCGTACCGGGAGGTGCGCAAGGAGATGCGGGGCCGCTATCCGAAGCATCCCTGGCCGGAGGATCCGTGGACGGCGCCGGCCACCGCGCGGACCACGGCGCGGCTCAGGTCGAGCTGACCGTCGTGACCACGGTGGCCGCGGCGAGCGCCGCGGTCATGTCGTCCACGACCCGCTTCACGGCCGTCGCGGCGGGGCTGTCGATCTCGAGGGCCTCGATCCGCTGATCGAGCTCACGACGGGAGAGGCCGGGCAGGTCGTCCTTGAGGATCCGGTGCGCGATCCCGAGGGCGCGCAGGATCTCCAGCAGCAGCCCGTCCTGCAGGGAGGCGCGGGAGGGGTCCTCGACGGCGGCGGCGAGACGGGCGCGCAGCGCGGTCTCGATCTCGTCGTCGTGCGTGGGCCAGGTGGTGGTGAACCAGCCGTCCTTGCGCTGCACGGCGCCGACGGCGGCGTAGCCCTCGCCGATCACCTCGGTGAGGTTCATCGTGCGGTGGCCGATCGCGGACTTCAGCGACTTCCCCTCGAGCTCGGCGAGCGCGCCCAGGGCCTGGTCGAGGACGGGCAGGTCGGTGGGCTCGGTGGAGAGCACCTGCACCTTCGGACTGCGCTCCTCGGTCAGCGCGATCCGCTCGCGCAAGGCGAGCTCGGCGATCGCGGCGGCGGCGAGGGCCTGAGTGCGGTACGAGGTCGAGTCCTGCCGACCGGCGTCGTCGGTCAGCAGCAGGAACAGCTCTCCGGGGATCGTGTGCGTCGTCATGGCCTCACCCTTCCAGGCGCGCCGCCGCACCGGATCCGACGATCGTCGCACCCCGCCCCTGCTCCCGGGTGGGGTCCAGCGGGCCTCTGGCACCATGAGGACCATGCGTCTGATCCGGACCCCGTCCCGCTTGTACCGTCTGCTGGCCCTGGCCGAGATGGTCACCTGGACCCTGCTGCTGCTCGGCATGCTGCTGAAGTACGCGCTGCAGGTCACCGAGGTGGGGGTGCGGATCGGCGGGAGCCTGCACGGCTTCGTGTTCCTGTCCTATGTGGTGGTGACGGTGCTGGTCGCGGTCGATCAGCGCTGGAGCCTCGGGCGCCTGGCGATGGGGCTGGGCTCCGCCCTGGTCCCCTATCTCACCGTCCCCTTCGAGCGCTGGGCGCACCGGAAGGGCATGCTCGGGGACTCCTGGCGGCTGCGCGAGGACGCCCCGCGCTCGTTCCCGGAGAAGGTGGTCGCCCTCGCGCTGCGCCGGCCGCTGCTCGCGGGCCTGATCGCGATCGTCGTGGTCGCGGTGGTGTTCTCGGTGCTGCTGCAGCTGGGCCCGCCCACGGAGTGGTTCGCCTGATCAGCCCGGCGAACGGGGTCAGCGCGGCCTGATCAGCGGGTCGATCTGCACGCCCCCGCCGCCGCGCAGGTGCAGCCGGCCCAGGTGCGTGACGGGCGTCGCCTCCGCCAGGCGCGGCACCTGCGGCTGATCCGGCTCCGGCGACAGCGCCTCCCCGAAGCACACCCCGCAGCCCAGCATTCCGACGGCCTGCGCACGCCGCGCCTCCCAGTCGAGCTGCGCCTCCTGCGAGGCGCGGATCCAGGGGCCGCCGACGGGCCGGCAGGGCCCGCAGGCGTCCTCGCCCTGCAGCGGGCACTGCGCGGGCCGGGCCGTGACCTGCAGCGGGAGCCCCTCCAGCACGGGGACCCGCGGGTCCGCGCCGGTGGGGTGGACGTCGAGCCTGTCCGGCCCGATCCGCAGCACCACCACCTGTCCGAGCTCCCGCGCGGCCGCCAGCGCGCTCTCGAGCGCCTGGTCGGGGTGCGTTCCCAGCAGGTCCTCGCGCGTCGCGACGGCCGGCTCGAACCACTCCCGGCGAGGGCCGACGAGCGCTCCGCGCCCCACGATCCCGCCCCTCGCCCGCAGCGCCGCCGCGACGGCCGGGACGCGGTACCAGCCGTGCCGCGGGGACAGCGGACGCCGACGCCTCTCACCGATCGGCGCCCCCACCTCCGCACCCTCGCGACTGGGACGGGCCGGCAGGGCGCTCTCTCCCCGCACCTCCACGGGCGGCCGCAGGCCGGACAGGTCGCCGACCAGCCCCACGCCCTCCTCCACCGGCAGCACGGGCCCGAGAGCGGGCACCACCAGCCAGGCGTGCTCGAGCATGAGCGGCGGCCGTGCGGCGAGCGTGCGGCGCACCGTCTCCCGCGCCGGAGGCACCGTCGGCTCCCGCCGCCGGAATCCCTCGGCCGGCGCGCCGTCGGGCGCGGTGTCCGTCGGCCCCGTGTCCACCCGTGCCGTCACCGCCCCGATCCCGGGCAGGGACAGCTCGATGAGCTGGTCGCGCCAGGTCGCCGCGTGGTCGTCGAGATGCATGCGAATCACCTTCCGAGAAGGGCCCGCGGAGGCCCCGGGCCATCTGACCGGATGGGCGGACGCCCCCGGCCGGGTCTTCCTCGACGGGCACCGGGTTCGGTTCCGGTTGCCGCGCGGCCTCTGTCGAGGGAGTCCGGCCGCGTCTCGTGACCCGTCGGCGACGGTAGCGCGGGGGTGCGACAGCCGACGGCCCGGCTCGTAGACTCCTGGGGTGCGGTGCCACCACTTCGACTCCGGCGCGTGCAGGTCCTGCACGCTGCTGGACCTCCCCCGCCCGCGGCAGCTCGCCCGCGGCCGTGAGCGCGTCGAGCAGCTGCTCGCCCCGCATCTCGCGCCAGGCACGAACTGGTCGGAGCCGATCGTCGGCGCGGAGCAGGGCTTCCGCGCCCGCGGGAAGATGGCCGTCGGCGGCACCGCCCAGGCGCCTCTGCTGACCCTGCCCGGGCAGTCCGCGGGCACCGACCTGTGCGACTGCCCCCTCTACCCGGACGGGGTCGAGGAGGTGCTCGAGGGGGCGAAGGCCCTGATCCGTCGGGCGCAGATCCCGCCCTATGACGTCGCCCGCCGCCGCGGCGAGATCAAGAACGTGCTGGTCACCAGCTCTCCGGACGGGGAGCACCTGCTCCGCTTCGTGCTGCGCAGCACCGCGGCGCTGGAGCGGCTGCGGGAGCACCTGCCGCGGCTGCTCGAGGCGCATCCCTCGGTCGTGTCGGTCAGCGCGAACATCCACCCCGAGCACACCACGCGCGTCGAGGGCGAGGAGGAGATCCCGCTGGCCGGGGCCGGTCGTCTCGCCGTGCGCACCGGGGACGTCACGCTGTTCTCCCGCCCGCAGTCCTTCCTGCAGACCCACACCGAGGTCGCCGGCGCCCTGTACCGCCAGGGCGCGGAGTGGGCGGGCGAGATCGCGGGGGCGCGGGAAGACCAGGAGACGGGCCCCGGCCTGCGGATCTGGGACCTGTACTGCGGTCTCGGCGGCTTCGCCCTGCATCTCGCCCGCGCCCTCCCCGCCTCCCGGGTCACCGGGGTGGAGGTCTCCGCCCAGGCGATCGACGGGGCGCGCGAGGGGGCGGAGGCCGCGGGCGCCGACGTCCGCTTCCTCGCGGCCGACGCGACCGCGTGGGCGATCGAGGAGGCCGCCGGTCCCGCAGGCCCGCCCGATATCGTCGTGGTGAACCCGCCGCGCCGCGGCCTCGGGCCGGAGCTCGCCGGCTGGCTCGAGCGCTCCGGGGTCCGCGACGTCCTCTACTCCAGCTGCAATCCGGCGAGCCTGGCCGACGACCTCGCCGCGATGCCCTCGCTGCGCATCGTCGCCGGCCGCTACGTCGACATGTTCCCCCACACCGAGCACGCCGAGGTGATCGTGCGTCTGCGACGCATCGCCCCCGACGAGGAAGGCCTCTCATGACTCCCACCCCCACCGCCCAGCTGACCGCCGTGACCCGCAAGGTCGCCCCTGCGAAGAACGGGAACACGGTCGCGCTCTCCCAGACCTTCGACGCCGCCCCGGAGCAGCTGTGGGAGGCTCTGACCACGGCCGAGCGGCTCGTCCGCTGGTTCGGCACCGCCAGCGGCGACGTGGTCCCCGGCGGGCGCTACGAGCTGCCCGAGATGGAGACCAGCGGCCGCCTGGTCGAGGTCGAGCCGCCGCATCGTCTGCTGCTGACCTGGGAGTTCGGGAAGAGCTCGAGCGACCTGGAACTGCTGATCACCCCCGCGGAGGAGAGCGCGGAGGGCGCCGGGGGCAGCACCCTCACCCTGCGCCACACCGTCCCCGCCGACGCGCACTGGGCGACCTTCGGCCCCGGCGCGACGGGCTGCGGCTGGGATGCGGCGCTGTACGCGCTGGCCCAGCACCTCGAGGATCCGGGCAAGGACCTGATGCGTCGCCTGGGCAGCTTCGCCGGCTCCCCCGAGGGCGCGGAGTTCACGCGCGCCACGGCGGATGCCTGGTACGAGGCGCACGTCGCCGGGGGCGCGGACCGCAAGCCCGCCCGCAAGGCCTCGGTGCGCACCGCCGCCGCCTATCTCGGCGAGGAGATCGAGACCGAGTGAGCGCCTTCGTGGAGGTGCTCTCCCTCGGCGGCACCATCTTCATGACCGAGGACGCCCGCGGCGAGGGCGCCCGCCCGGACGACGACGCGGGGGCGCGGCTGCTCGCCGCCGTCGGCGGGGACGTCGAGCTGCGACCCCGAGCGCTCGCGAACATCTCCTCCTCCGATGTGCGCCCCCACCACCTGCGCGCCGTGCTGGAGAGTGCGCGCGCCGCGGTCGATTCCGGCGCGGCCGGCGTGGTGCTCACCCACGGCACCGACACCCTCGAGGAGACGGCGTTCCTGCTCGACCGGTTCTGGGACCGGGAGGCGCCGCTGGTGGTGACCGGGGCGATGCGTCCGGCGAGCGCGCCCGGCGCCGACGGGCCCGCGAACCTCCGCGACGCGGTCCGCGCGGCGACCGCCCCGTCGGCCCGCGGCCTGGGTGTGCTGGTCGTGTTCGACGCCCACGCGCATCTCGCGGACCGGGTCGTGAAGGCCTCGTCCCGCGGGGTCTCGGCCTTCGCCTCGGAGCCCTCGGGGCCGCTCGCGATCGTCGGCGGGGAGGACCTGCGCCTCCTCCATCTCCCGCTGCCGCGTCCGGCCCGTTCCGGCGGACTCCCGCCGGACCGCTTCCCGGCGGTGCCGCTGCTCACCGCGGGCCTCGACGAGGACCTCGCGCTGCTGGACCATCTCCCCGCCGAGGCGCTGGCGGGGCTGGTGATCGACGGGGTCGGGATGGGGCACGTCTCCCCCTCCGCGATGCCGCGCCTGCGCCGCCTGCTGGGCGAGGGGGTGCCGGTGGTGGTCGCGGCGCGGCCCTTCGGCGGCGGCACCTCCACGCACCACTACGGCTATCCCGGCTCCGAGGTGGACCTGCTGGACGCGGGCGCCGTGATGGCCGGGCTGCTGCCCGCCCCGAAGGCCCGCCTGCTGCTGCAGGTGCTGCTGGCCTCCGGGGCGTCGGCCGACGGGATCCGTGCGGCCTTCGAGGCCTACGCCTCCTGAGGCACCGCCTGCAGATGCACAGGCGTCGGCCGCAGGATCTCCTCGACCACGCGTCCGTCGGCGTCCGGGATCTCGAGGCCGAGCAGGTGCGCGAAGGTGACGGCCTCGTCGGTGACGGTGCAGCGGGTGATGCGGCGCCCGGTCTCGATGCTGGGCCCGGTCATCGCGAACACGGCCTGGATGTCCTGCTCGGGGAGGTGTCCGTGCTGGGAGAGCAGGAACTCGTACTCGGGGTCGAAGCGGTCGATCAGCCAGCGGCCGTCCCAGAGGTTCTGGAAGGCGGTGCCGCTGACCCCTTCGAGGATGCCGAGGAAGGGGCCTGACCAGCCGTAGTCCTCGTGCATGTCGGTCAGCGGGTGGAAGGCCTGGACGGGCACCTCGGGGTCGGCGACCCAGTCCTCGACCAGGGCGAGCACCTTCTCGCGCGTGGTCTCGTCGGCCTCGGGGTGCAGGTGGAGCTGGCCGGTGAGGCCGCAGCCGTGCACCCAGGCGTCCCAGCTGCTGACCTCGCCGTCAGCGTCGAGGCGCACGAAGCCCTGCCGGGCCAGGAGCGCGTTGGCGCGCAGCACGCGCCCCACCTCGACGTGGCCGTGGTCGGAGACGATCGCGATGTCGGTCTCGGCGGCGGTGCCGGCGTCCTCGAGAGCGGCGAGGAGCTCGCCGAGCCAGCCGTCGACCCGCTCGAACGCCTCCTTGACCTCGGTAGTGAAGCGGCCGGTGGCGTGGCGGGCGGAGTCGACGTCGACGAGGTGGAGGAAGAGCACGTCGGGCGCGTCGGTGCGGAGGATGTCGGCGGCGACGGCGGTGTTGAAGCGGCCGAAGCGGTGCTTGCGATCCCAGCCGATCTCGTGCGCGTGGCGGTCGACGTACTCGCGGCCGCGCGGGGTGGAGGCCTCGCGCAGCACGGCGAGGGTGGGCTCGAGCCCGGCGCGGTCCCAGATCTCGGGGACGGCGATGTCGAGCGAGGGCGACCAGCCGGTGGCGGGCCAGCCGACGGCGGCGGTGGTCAGGCCCTGCTCCTTCGCGAGGTCGAAGAGGGTGGGGCAGGCGATGTCGCGGGCGTCCCAGAACCATTCGGGGACCCGCTCCCCGGGGGTGACCTTCTCGTTGGCGTAGATGCCGTGGCCGTCGGCGGTGCGGCCGGTGGTCTGCGAGGTGTGGTTCGGGTAGGTGACGGACGGGTAGATCGCCTCGGCGCTGCCCCAGCTGCCCTCGAGGATCCGGGCGAAGTGCGGGAAGGTGCGGGCGAAGGGGACGTCCACGACGCTCATCGCGTCGACGGAGATGACCAGGAGGCGTCGTCGGGGGCGGGCGGTCTCGGTCATGGCGGGGCTCCTCCGGGCAGGTGATCGTGGTGCCCTCACGCTAGGAGTCGCGCGTCTCCGCCCGCGGTCGCGGCGGTGAACCGCGGTCGAACAGCACGGTCGGCGCCGTTCATGATCACCTGGCGCCGCGGCGGGGCGTCCGGATCAGAACACGGCAGTCAGAACGGCGGGTGGTCCACGTCGAGCGGCGGCCCGGGCGGGATGATGCGGCGCTTCGTCCCCACCCTGGTGAACTCGTCCTCGAGCTGGATCTCGGCGAGGTGGTCCTCGGCCTCGTCGAGGGCTCGACAGCGGGGCACGTCGGGTCCTCGCTGCCTGGCCTCCCGGGCGCGGCGGTGCGTCCGCTCGGCCTGGGCGAGGCGGCGGGTCATCCGCGGGGTGAGCAGATCGGTGTTCTCCTCGGTGCGCACCCGGAGGTCCTGCTCGAGCTGCCAGGTCGTGACCAGCGGTTCGGCGCTGGTGCTGCGGTCCCCGCGGTCGGGGTCGTCCTGGGGATCCCTGGCGGGGTCGATCAGCCCAGCGGTCTTGAGCTGGTGGTGGCGCCGGCACAGTCGATGGAGGTTCCAGAGGGAGGTCGGGCCGCCTCGGGCGGGATCCTGGTGGTCGTACTCGATGATGTGGTCGTCCTCCGCGGCGAGCGCGGTGGGGCGGGTGCATCCGGGCGCCGCGCAGACGGGGTGGCGCAGCCGCAGCTGCATGCGCTGCTGCGCGTCGGGCCGGTAGGTGTCGATCCGGGCGGGGAGGTGGGTCCCGCAGATCGGATCGGTGAGGATCCGGTACCAGACGGAGGAGGTCGCGGCGAGGTCCCGGGCGAGGTCGGCCGGGATGGGGGTGAGCCCGTCGAGCATCGCCGGGGAGTCGTCCATCCCGAGCAGGGTCGTCACGGGCACGGTGACGAGGATCTTGAACGGCTGCGCGGTCTCCTCGACCGGGTCGAGGTCGAGCATGGTGCGGGTGAGGATCGCGTAGCGCAGGGCCGACAGGCTGAGGGGGCGCTCCCGGTCGCGGACGTCACCGTCGAGGTCGAAGGGGATCGGCACCTCCTCCCCTGCCTCGAGCGCGACGCGCTGGGCGCGCTGGACGGCGCGGGCGCTCGCGTCGAGCCGCAGGCCGAGGCTGCGGATCTCGGGGATCGGGCCGGTGATCGTGATCCAGGCGACGCCCTGCTCGGAGTCGACCCCGTCGATCCGCACCTCGCGCGCCTCGCGGGGTGGCTTCAGCTCGTTCCCGACGGAGGCCACGGCCAGTCGCACCTGGGCCTCGAAGGTGCTGCGGGGGATCGAGGGGATCTCCACACCGGCCAGGTGCTCGTCGACCAGGCGGATCTGGTCGGCGTCGAGCCGTCGCACCTTGCGCAGCAGGAAACGGTGGTAGTCCTCCGGCAGGTCACCGGCCTCGAGGTGCGCGAACATCCGCGGCAGGTCGACGACGGCGTGGTGGGCGTCGCGGATCTGCGAGGTGGCCTGCGTGATGGAGCAGCGCAGCCCCACGGCGACCTTCATCGCGGTCATGTCCGCGTCGATCAGCGAGCCCTCGTTGTCCGGGTCGACGGCGAAGAAATCCGCGAGATGGCGGAGGCGGCGGGCGTGGAGCTGCGCCTCCTCTCGCATGAGGGAGTGGAGCGCGAGCACGCGGCCGGCATTCTTCCCCTCGGTGCCGCCGACCTCCTCGAGGATCAGCTCCTCGGTGAGCTCCCGACGGGCGCGCACGCGCCATTCGCGCGCGGTCTCGGACGATGACGCGTCGCGGCGTGCGTTGTCGTCGTCGATGTCGTCGAACTCCCCCACTGCCGCCACCTCCCCCGCTGTCCGGGCACTCACCGATGAGCGCTTCTTCGAATACCTAGACACTACCGACCACACGCCCATTTCAGAACCCCCAGAGCGAAATGGGGATCAATTTGTGGACAACCACCCCGTGGGGAGGAGAAGTCACTGTGGACGAGCCCTCCGCGCGAGGATCGAGCGGGGACTCATCCACCGGAACACACCCCGCCGTGGACGACGATGCTTGTTTGTCCCACCCTCCTGCTAGGCGCTCGACCTGCAGTCTCCCCCGATTCCACGTCAACGCATCCGGCGCCTAGGGCGGACCCTCGAGACGCACTGGACGCCATGCGCCACGACCACCGAAGGCCAGGCGACAGGCCACGAGAGGCGGCGAGCAGAAGGGATGGGCGACACTCCCACCGAATACACCGAAATCTCGAACGATCCAGAGAACCAGTATTTTCGAATTCCCCTCACCCTCCACCTGACGTCATGACGAAAGGCGACTCCCGACGACGCAGACAGGGCCCTCGGCCGTGCCGGCGCAGCACGACGTCGGCCGCTCCCGGCGTCAGAGGGATCGTCGTCGGCCGCGCACCCCCGCCGGCCACGCATCCCCGTCGGCCGCGCGTCCCCGCCGGCCTCACCGCGCCGAGCCCCTCCACGACGCAGAGCGCCCCTCCGTGATCACACGGAGGGGCACGGAGCGGGAACCGGCGGCGCGGGGAAGGAAGCCGGCGGCGCCGGCTCGTCAGGCGGACGTCACACGGACCCAGCCCTCAGGCCGTCAGGCACAGGCAGAAGGGGTGTCCCGCGGGGTCGAGGTAGACGCGGAAGCTGCCGGAGGCGGAGGGCTGGTGCTCGTGGACGGTCGCGCCGAGGGCGAGTGCCCGGGGCTCGGCGCGGTCGATGTCGGTGACGGAGAGGTCGAGGTGGAACTGCTGGGGGTGGTCGCCGTCGGGCCAGGTGGGGCGGCGGAAGTCCGCCACCTTCTGGAAGGCGAGGGAGGCCTCGCCGTCGGGGTCGTCCTCGCTGCGACGGCCGCGGGGCGGGATCAGCTCCGCCCAGTCGGCGTCGCTGCCCTCCTCGACCCGCCAGCCGAGCAGCTTCGCGTAGAAGGTGGCCAGCTGGAGCGCATCGGGGCAGTCGAGGACGGTGAGGTCGAAGGTGGGGATGACGGGCTCTGTGTCCAGGTCTTCCATCATGGGGCCACCGTAGGAGCACGGGCCCCGCAGGGGAAGCGCATCGCGCGTGTCCGCGCGGTCTCCTCCCGCGTGTCCGCGCACAGCGTCATCGCCGGATCGCCACTGCGCGCACGACGGTGACAGACTGGGGGCATACGTCGTGCGATATCGACCGTCGAAAGGTGAACTGATGACCATTCCCGCCGATCCGGCTCCTTCTCTGCAGGACTACGCCCACCCCGAGCGGCTCGTGACCACGCAGTGGCTCGCGGACCGGCTCGCCGCGGGCGAGACCGAGGGCCTCGTGGTCGTCGAGTCCGACGAGGACGTGCTGCTGTACGAGACGGGGCACATCCCCGGCGCGGTGAAGATCGACTGGCACCTCGACCTCAACGACCCGGTCACCCGCGACTACGTCGACGGCGAGGGCTTCGCGAAGCTCATGGACGCCTCCGGCATCACCCGCGAGACCACCGTGGTGATCTACGGCGACAAGTCGAACTGGTGGGCCGCCTACGCACTGTGGGTGTTCAGCCTGTTCGGCCACGAGGACGTGCGCCTGCTCGACGGCGGCCGCGCCGCCTGGGAGGCCGAGGGTCGCGAGATGACGACCTCGACCGAGGGCCGCCCCGCGCCGACCAGCGGCTATCCCGTCATCGAGCGCGAGGACGCCCCGATCCGCGCCTACCGTGAGGATGTGCTGGACTTCCTCGGCGGGCCGCTGATCGACGTGCGCTCCCCGCAGGAGTACTCCGGTGAGCGCACCCACATGCCCGACTACCCGCAGGAGGGCACCGTGCGCGGCGGCCACATCCCCACCGCGCGCTCGGTGCCGTGGGCCCGCGCCGCCGCGGAGGACGGCCGCTTCAAGTCCCGCGCGGAGCTCGAGGCGATCTACCTCGGCGAGCTCGGCTTCGAGACCGGGACGCCGACGGTCGTGTACTGCCGCATCGGCGAGCGCTCCGCGCACACCTGGTTCGTGCTCACCCACCTGCTCGGCTTCGACTCGGTGCGCAACTACGACGGCTCCTGGACCGAGTGGGGCAACGGCGTGCGCCTGCCGATCGCGCAGGGCACCGAGCCCGGCGGGGTCCCCGCCCGATGAGCCCGACGCACAGCGCCGACGCCGCGACCTCCGCGCTGCCCGAGGGCTTCGCGGAGATCGCCGACGACTTCCACGCGCTCGGCGGGAAGGATCGCCTGCAGCTGCTGCTGGAGTTCTCGCAGGGCCTGCCCGAGCTGCCCGAGCGCTACTCCGAGCACCCGGAGCTGCTCGAGCCGGTGCCCGAGTGCCAGTCCCCGATCTTCCTGGCCACGGAGGTGGAGGGGCAGGGTCGTGAAGCGACCGCGCACCTGTTCTTCTCCGCCCCGCCGGAGGCGCCGACGACGCGCGGCTTCGCCGCGATCCTCGCCGAGGCCCTCGACGGTCGCTCCGTGGGCGAGGTGCTGGACACCCCGGACACGGTCACCGGGGAGCTGGGCCTGGCCGAGGTGGTCAGCCCGCTGCGACTGAACGGTATGTCGGGGATGCTCGCGCGGATCAAGCGCCAGCTCTCCGAGAAGGCCGGGGTCTGAGCCGGCCCCTCCCACTGCACTGCGGCGCCGTCCCCGAGGGGGCGGCGCTGCAGTGCGTCGAGGGGGGACGGCGCGCCGGGCTGCCGACGGGCTCGACCGACGGGTTCGGCCGATGGGCCCGGCCGACGACTGCTCGGTCCAGCGGCCGCCCGTCCGCACTCGCGTCAGGTCGACGGCGGGTACGGGTCGTGCACGGTCTGCTCGGCACTGCGGTGCTCGCCGGCCTGCTGCTCGCTCGCCCGCTGGGCCCGGTCCGCGGCGCTCCGCTCATCCCTGCCCCGCACGTCCGCGCCTCGCCCATCCCCACCGTCGCCCCCTCGGCCGTAGCGCTCGAAGGCGCGGCCGGCACCGCTGCGCAGGGCGCCGAGGGCGGCACGACCGGCCTCGGCGCGGGCGTGGTCCATCGCCGAGCGGGCGCGCTGCGAGAGGGCCTCGCGGGCAGCGGCGCCGGCACCGCTCGCGCCGCTCCCCGCCCCACCGGCCGTCCCGGCACCCGTCCCGGCTCCGTGCGCGGTGCCCGCGGGTTCAGGGGCGAGGCCGCTCGCGATCCGGTTGTGGCGCTCACGGGCGCTGCGCAGCTCGAGCGGCACCCGCACCAGGCGCACCAGCGCGCTGCGCATGTCCTCGCGGATCTGCCTCTCGTGCCGGTCGAGATAGGCGTCGAGGTCGCGCTCCTCGTCGCGCAGCAGGAAGGCGCGGCCCAGCAGGTAGGACGCGAGATCGGAGGCGACCTCGGGCGAGAGGCCGTAGGCGTCGGACGAGGCACGGGCGTCGCGCAGCGCGACCGCGTCGTCACTCTCCAGCGGGCTCGGCACGATCTCGACGGCGCTGAGCACGTCCTCGACGACCGCGTGGAAGGCCGCGTCGGAGGCGAGGTCGGCGCGGCGCAGCTCGGCCCGCCCGGTCGCCTCGGGGACGGGGATCCTCGTGATCCCCTCGCGGGCGAACTCGTCCTGCGCGGCGCGCCGCACCAGGCGTCGGGCGGCCCGCTCGAGGTGGCCCGCATCAGCGTCGCGCGGCAGCTCGGGGACCACGGCCCGCGCCTGGGCGAGGACGTCGGCGCGGGCACCCGCGATCTCAGCGCGTCGGCGCGCGGCGTGGAGCCGGTCGCGCAGCTCGTCGACGGGTCTCATGGGCGCTCCTTCCGCAGGGGACGCTGACGGGGCCATCGTACGGGGCAGGAGGGAGGTCCCTGTCGGCGGCAGGGGGTCGATGACAGGATGGAGGGGAAGGATCCGTACGTCCCCGGTACCGCCGCCCGGCCGCCGGGACCCGACCACGACAAGGAGCACTCATGACCGACCTCAGCTACACCGTCCCCGGCCTCGGCACCGACGACTCCCGCCGACTCGTGGAAGCGCTGCAGGACCGCCTCCACGCCCTGAACGACCTGCACCTCACCCTCAAGCATGCCCACTGGAACGTGGTGGGCCCGCAGTTCATCGCGGTGCACGAGATGCTCGACCCGCAGGTGGACCTCGTGCGCGGCTACGCCGACGAGGTCGCCGAGCGGATCGCGCAGCTGGGCGCCTCCCCCGTCGGCACCCCGGGTCGCCTCGTCGCCGAGCGCGGCTGGAGCGACTACGAGCTCGGCAGGGCCGGCACCCAGGAGCACCTCGCCGCGATCGACCAGGTCTACGACGGCGTCATCGCCTCCCACCGCAAGGCGATCACCCTCGCCGGCGAGCTCGACCCGGTCACCGAGGACATCCTGATCGGGCAGTCCGCCGAGCTGGAGAAGTTCCAGTGGTTCGTGCGCGCGCATCTCGAGCGTTCACAGTCCTGAACCTCTCCCGTCGGGGCCGGGTACGGTGAACGGACCCGACCCCGAGGAGGACCCGGCATGCCGATCGCAGCCCCCACCGCCGACGAGCTCGCCCTGCTGCAGGACGAGGCCGTGCGCTTCACCCGCGAGCTCATCCGGATCGACACCACGAACTTCGGCGGGAACGACCCCGAGACCTGGGGGAAGGGCGAGACCGAGGCGGCGGAGTACGTCGTCGAGCGGCTGAGCGAGGTGGGCCTCGAGCCGCAGGTGGTCGAGTCGCACCCCGGCCGTCCCAGCGTGCTGGTGACCGTGCCGGGCGAGGACCGCGAGCGCGGCGGCCTGATCCTCCACGGCCACCTCGACGTGGTCCCGGCTCGCGCCGAGGACTGGTCGGTGGACCCCTTCGGCGCCGAGATCATCGACGGCATGATCTACGGCCGCGGCGCCGTGGACATGAAGGACATGGTCGGGATGATCCTGGCCGTCGCCCGTCACCTGGCCCGCAGCGGGCAGGCCCCGCCGCGCGACCTCATGTTCGCCTTCTTCGCCGATGAGGAGAATGCGAGCGTCTGGGGCGCCCAGTGGCTGGTGGAGAACCACCCCGAGCTGTTCGACGGCATGACCGAGGCGATCAGCGAGGTGGGCGGCTACTCGATCACCCTGCCCGAGGAGTCCACCGGCGAGGACGTGCGCGCCTATCTCGTCCAGACCGCCGAGAAGGGCCTGGCCTGGGGGCGGCTGCGCGCCACCGGCCGCGCCGGGCACGGCTCGGTCCCCAACGACGAGAACGCCATCGTGCGCCTGGCCCGCGCGATCACCGCGATCGACGAGCACGAGTTCCCGATCGAGTACATCGCCAGCGTCCGCGCGCTGTTCGACGGGATCACCGAGATCACCGGGCAGGGCTGGGACGAGCAGGACATCGACCGCTTCCTGCCCCTGACCGGCGGGGCCCGCCACTTCGTCGCCGGGACCCTGCGCGACTCGGCGAACCTGACGATGCTCGAGAGCGGGTACAAGGTCAACGTCATCCCCCAGACCGCGGAGGCCGGCTTCGACTGCCGCTTCCTGCCCGGGCACCAGGAGGAGCTGCTGGCCCTGCTGGACGAGCTGGCCGGTGAGCACGTCGAGGTGGTCGTGGACCACATCGGCGTCTCCGTCGACTCCCCGCGCGAGTCCCCGCTGGTGGACGCGATGACCGCGGCCGTGCAGGCGGAGGACCCGGGCTCGAAGGTGCTGCCCTACTGCCTCAGCGCCGGCACCGACAACAAGCCGCTCAGCCTGCTCGGCATCGCCGGCTACGGCTTCGCGCCGCTGCAGCTGCCCTCGGACCTCGACTTCGCCCCGCTGTTCCACGGCGTGGACGAGCGGGTGCCGGTGGACGCGGTGCGCTTCGGCGCGCGGGTGCTGCTGCATCTCGTCGCGACCTGCTGAGCCCGCCCCTGGGTGGCGCTCAGTGCTGGTCGGCCGCGTCCTCGCCGTAGGTGCGGGTCGAGGACAGCAGCTCCGCGGCCGGGATCGGCTCGTCGGGCTCGAGGCCGACGTACCAGGACGGCGCGGACGCGAGCATGACCTCGAGCAGCTCGGTCGCATCCAGCGCCTCCCCGGCCCTCGCCGCCTCCTCGGTGGCGACGAGCCACCGCTCGGCGTGGACGAGCTCCCCGCCGGCGATGGTGAGGGCGAGTTCCTCGATGCCGGGACGGGGCGGGAGCCTGTCGGGCATGCGCTTGAGCGCCTCGACGTGCAGCGCGGCCATCGTCCCGGTGAGGATCATGTAGGTACGGTGGCTGGACTTCCAGTCCAGCGCGCCACGGAGGAAGGCATGGTGACGCTCGATGTAGGCGGCCATCATCGCGAAGCCGTGCTGGACGTGCTGGTGGATCGTGTGGCCGGCGGCGCCGTTGGTGCGCCCCCGCTCCCAGGCGGCGTCGAACATCTCCTGGAGCATCGCGCCCATCAGGTCGTCGAGCCCGGTGAAGTGGCTGTAGAACGCCGCGCGGCTGACGCCGGCGCGCTTGGCCAGGGCGTTGACGGTGACCTCGCCGTCGCCCGCGCTCAGCTCGCGGGCGGCGGCGAAGATCGCGGCGCGGGTGCGGGCGGGACGGGGATCCGGGGCGCGTTCGCCGGACGACGTCGATGAGGTCATTGCGTCATCGTAGTCCAGCACCCGGGCACCGACCGGCGAGCCGCGCGGCGGCCGGAGCGTGCGGCAGGATGGGTGCATGCGCGCCTTCCTGTCCGGCCTGGCCGGATCTCCCGGCCCCGACGGCCGACGGGCCCACGGGCTCCCCGCCCCTCTCGCAGACCTGATCGGGCAGACGATCGTGCACACCCGGGTCGCCGCCCGCGGCACCTGGACCGTGACCGCCCGCGGCAGCGTGCTCTCCTCCCGGGCCCAGCTGCTCGAGGGAGCGCACGACCTCGAACGCGGCGTCGCCCCCGGGACCGACCCGGCCGTCGGCCTGCGGGATCCGCGCGTCGTCGGCGCGCAGGTCCTCGACGCGCAGCTGCAGGAGGACGGCGCGGTGCGCCTGGCCCTCCGGAGCGCGCAAGGCCCCACAGCGCTCCGCACCGCGGCGCCGTGGCGGCTCGAGGGCCCGCGGGGCGCGCTCGTCGTCGCGGACGAGGAGGGCGGGATCCGCGCGGAGCCGGCCGGGGCACCCGTCCATGCGACCGAGGCGGCGCTCGCCGCACATGCGGCTTCCTCCCCCTCGGGCATCGAGCGCCGCCTGCTGGGCCTGGCCCGGCGGCGGGCCCTGCATCCCGGGGACGTGGTCGAGGAGATCTCCGCCTCCGGCGCGCTCGAGGACGAGGAGTTCGCACGGCGCGGACCGGTGCTGCTGGCGAGGATGCTGGTGCGCGGCGAGCTGGCCGCGGGCTTCGTGGTGGAGGGCCGCTTCCGGCCGTGGACGATGCCGGTCGCAGAGGTGGTGGAGCACGTGGGAACCACCTGGCAGGCGATCGGCGGACGCACGCCCGGCCCGGACATGATCGGCTGGTTCGCGCTGACGGAGGCGGGCCGGGCGGCGCTCGGACCCTCCGATGCAGAGGCCCTGCCCCCGGGGATGTCGGGCTACGACTCCCCCGGGGTCGTGGGGCCGTTCCGCTGAGACGGCCCGGGACGCGGCTCCCCCGAGCGCGTCGTCGCTCCGTCACCCCTGACGGCCCGCACCACCGTAGCGCCCGCCGACGACCCCGAACGCACTTCTCGGACGGATGTAAGGGGGATCTCCACCTGTCGGAAACCTCTGTGAACGGCGCGGCAACACCGGATGAACGCCCGCGAGGGCACTCCGCGGCGCTACCCTGGGGCGACCATGTCGAGAAAGGCCTGCCAGATGTCAGCACGAACCGTGAAGGTCGCGAGCGCGAGCGGCCTCCATGCCCGCCCGGCGGCCCTCTTCTCGCAGGCCGCGTCCGAGCAGCCTGCCGCTGTCACCATCGAGACCGCGGACGCCGGCCCTGTGAAGGCCTCGAGCATCCTCATGCTCCTCACCCTCGACGTCGCCTTCGACGACGAGGTCACGCTGCGCGCCGAGGGCGAGGGCGCCGAGGAGTCGCTGGACACCCTCGCGGCGCTGCTCGCGACGAACCTCGACGAGGAGTTCCAGGAGAGCTGATCGCCCCCGCCCGCCGCATGCACGAAGGCCCCCGCCGGATCGGCGGGGGCCTTCGTCGACCGGGAGGAAACTCCAGGTCAGCGGCGGTAGCGGCGGGATTTGAACCCGCGGTGGCTATGAACCACACATCATTTCGAGTGATGCACCTTCGGCCGCTCGGACACGCTACCGTCGAGCAGAATAACCGCACGGACACCCTGCGTTCAAACCGGTGAGCGTCGGACGCGAGTCACGTCACGTCCTCGTGCGCCGCCGCCCAGCCCTCGGGGGCGTGGCGGACCACGGTGACGTTGCCGGTGGCGTGCAGCACCGTCGCATGGGCGGTCGAGCCGAAGCGGCCCCGGCTCAGCCCGCGATGTCCGAGGACCAGCATCCGCGCACCGGCCGCCGCGTCCAGCAGCCCCTCCGCGGCGGTGCGGGCCTCGAGCATCCGCGACTGCACCTCGACCCGCGCCTGACGGGCGCGCGCCCGGGCCACACCCTCGTCGAGCAGGACACGGGTGCCCTTCCCCGCCTCCCAGGCCTCCCCGCCGCTGCCGTAGGGGGCGTGGGGGACGGTGCGCACGTGCACCACGCGCAGCATCGACCCCCAGGCCGCGGCGAGGTCGGCGGCGACGTCGACCGCCTCCCCGGCGGTGTCGGAGCCGTCGTAGGCGACCAGCACCGGGCCCGCCCGGTGCTGGTCCGAGCGGATGATCGCGACGGGGCAGCCGGCGTCGTGGAGCAGCCCGCGGCTCACGGAGCCCAGCAGCGTCCCGAGCACCGCGCCGAGCCCACGGGTCCCGACGACGAGCAGGTCGGCACCGGCGGAGGCCTCCTCCAGCACCTCGCGGGGCATGCCGGCGACGAGCTCGGCGGTGACCGGGACGTCGGGGTGGCGGGCGGCGATGCGCTCGGCCGCGTCGTCCAGCAGGCGGCTGGCCTGGTTGCGGGGACCGGCAGGCTCGAGCACGGGGATGCCGGCGAGGCCCTGTCCGAGCAGCGGCCAGGTCCAGGCGTGCAGGAGGCGGATCCCGGCGCCGGTGTCGTGGGCGAGCTCGGCGGCCCAGCGCACGGCGGCCATCGCGGCGCTGGTGTCGTCATATCCCACCAGGATGCTCCGAGCGGACGGTTCCATGTCCCACACCTCCCCGTGCGACCGTGCTGTCGCCTCAGGGTACGCCGTGGCCACCCGGTCGGTACAGGTCGTCGGAGTCGTCGTCGAAGCCGTCGTCGGCACCCCAGGACCAGCGCAGGCCGAAGGTGCCGGGCCCGAAGCGGGCCTCGCTGATCTGCAGGCGGTCGCGGTGGTCCAGCCGCAGGGAGGAGACCGTCTCCCCGGCGTCCGTGCGCCGGTAGCGCTCGCAGTCCAGGGGGCGGCGGGGACCGCGGAACTCGACCTCGAGCAGCACGTCGTTCGCGGGGCGGGGGACGGAGTACATGCTGCCGGTGACGTCGGTGGCGCTCGCGTGCATCTCGACCCGGTAGGCGAAGGTGGCGACCTGGCCCGCGTCGAGGCGCCCGTCGAGCAGGAACTCGACCCCGTAGGCGCGGCGGCGGGGCCAGGCCACGCGCCGCCCGATGGTGCAGCCCTCGGTCGCGATGTAGCGGGGGGCGATGTTGGGCTCGTTCTGCCCGAGCACGTGCACCGCGGGGAGCCGGCAGGTCCCCGACTCCAGCGCGCGCACGGTCATGCGGTGCTCGAAGCGCTGCACCGACTGGGTCGAGTCGATGATCGCGAGCTGGTGGATGACGCGCTCGTGCGCGTACTGCTGTGCGGTCGCGAAGCCGAGCTCCTCGAGCGCCTCCTGGAAGACCTCGCGGCTGGACGGACGCCCGACGAAGCTCATCTCCTGCACGGCGCGACCCTGCAGCCGCGGCCCGCCGACGAGATCCGCGAGCGAGTCCGGGGGCCGCCCGAGCAGCTCCTCCAGGGCGGCGACGACGCCGAGGGACTGGTCGCCGCCGGGCAGGCTCCGGCCCGACTGCCAGTTGCTGAGCGTCGCGACGCTCACGGGGCGGTTGCGCGCGCGCAGGCGCTGGGAGATGACCGTGAGGGTCAGCCCGCTGCGCCTGATCGCCGCGCGCAGCTCAGGAGCGAACCTCCCGTGGTCATCCGTCGCCATCTCGCCTGGTCCTCCTCCGGCCGTGCTCCGTCGATCATCCCCCACCGTGGGTGCGCACACCCGTTTTCAGGACTTTTCACATACCTGTAAAACACTGAGCGTAGCGTCCATGGCGCATGTCACAGAACGACGTCACAGCACGGCCCTGCGGCCGTCGCACCAGCTCCGAGGAAGGGGAGGGTCCCACCGATGAACGGCACGCCGGCGCACCGGGCGCTCTCCGCTCTCCTCCACGTCCCCCCTCGCCGCGGTATCGCCCGTGCGCGCGGGCGTCCCGATCTCGGCGGCACCGTCACCGCCGACCTCCTCGATCGGATCCCGACTCCGGAGAGCTGATCACCCGCAGTGCCCCGCCGTGGCCCGTCCGGCCGAGACGCCACGGAACCGGGATCCGCCCCCACCGGCCACCCCGAGAGGAAAGCCGCTCCGATGACCGATCACCTCGTCCCCGCAGCCCCGCACCCCCCGATGCACGCCGCGGAGACCCTCCTCGCCCCCCGCCCCGAACCCCGCACCGCGCAGCGCATCCTCTTCGGCGACACCGCCGAGCTGCCGTTCCGCTGGCTGCGCGGCATCCGCTCCGACGAGGTGCGCGAGCACCTCGCCGCCGAGAACGCGCACACCGACCGCGCCACCTCCGCGCTCTCACCGCTGCGGGCCCGCCTCGCCGAGGCCGTCGAGGGCGAGGTCCCGCAGGAGCTGTCGGTGCCGGTGCTGCTGGGCGGCTGGTGGTACATCGACCGCACCCACCCGCTGGACGGCGTCACCTTCTCGCGCGTGCGGGACTCCGAGGCCGTGCGCGGCCCGGCCGGCGTGCCCGTCCCCGTCCCCGGGCAGCTGCTGCCCGGCGAGAGCGTGCTGGTGGAGGACTGCCGGAGGGTGCTGGGCATCGCCCTCTCCCCCGACCACCGCCTGCTCGCCCGGGCCGAGGCCGCCTCGGGCGGCTGCCGCCTCGTGGTCACCGACGCCGAGACCGGCGCGGTCGTGGACGACTCCGTGCACGGCGCGGGGGCGGATGCCGTGTTCTCCGCGGACTCGACCGCGCTGCTCCACACCCGTCTGGACGACCTCGGGCGCCGCGCCGAGGTGCGCCGTCACGTGCTGGGCACCGATCCCTCGGCGGACCCGGTGCTGATCGAGGAGCCCGACCACTGGTCCGAGCTCACCCTGAGCCGCTCCCGGGACGGGTCCGCCCTGATGATCCGCTCGACCTCGCCGGTCGCCGCCGAGGTGTGGACGCTGGACCTCGCCGCGCCGACGGCGACGCCCGTCCAGGTCACCGACCGCCTGCCCGGCAGGTCCACGGTCGTGGAGCATGCCGGCGACCGACTGCTGCTGCTGCACGCGGAACCCGTCACCCATCGCTGCGTGCTCGCCGAGGCGCCGCTCGGGGCGGGGGCGCTGCCCGAGGGCGCGAGCCCCCTGCTGCATGCGCAGGAGGGCGAGAGCTTCGAGTCCGTGGAGGCCTTCGCCGGCTTCGTCGCGCTGCAGCTGCGCGTCGGCGCCCTGCCGGCAGTGCGGATGATCCCGCGCCGGGCAGACGGCTCCCTCGACATCGGCGCCGTGCGGGAGATCGTCACCGGCGGACCGCTGGACGCGGTGCGCCTGGAGCACACCCCCGACTGGGACCAGCGCTCGATCCGCTGCCGGGTGGACAGCTTCCTCACCCCGCCGACGATGATCGGCGCGTATCTCGACGGCGGCGACCCGTTCGTGCTGCAGCGCGTCGAGGTCCCCGGCCTCGACGCCTCGCGGTACATCGAGAAGCGGCTGTGGGCGACCTCGCCCGACCGCACCCGCGTCCCGATCTCGCTGGTCGCCCGGGCCGACGTGGTCGCCGACGGCACCGCCCCGGTGCTGCTGCACGGCCACGGGGTGTTCGGCCAGTCCCTCGACCCGCTGCTGCACCCCGAGGTGCTCGCGCTCGCGGACCGCGGCGTCGTCGTGGCCGTCGCGCACGTGCGCGGCGGCGGCGAGCTCGGCCCGCAGTGGCACCACGACGGCCGTCGGCAGCGCCGGATGCACTCGGTGGACGACCTCGTCGCCTGCGCGGATCACCTGGTCGTCTCCGGGTGGGCCGCTCCGGACCGGATCGGCGCAGTGGGCGCCGGGGCGGGCGCGATGGTCGTCGGCGCGGCCGCGAACCGGGCGCCGGAGCTGTTCCGGGCCGTGCTGGCGGAGACCCCGCTGGTGGACCCGCTGGAGACGCTGCTGGCCCCGGAGGTGATGCTCACCCTCGAGGAGTGGACCGAGTTCGGGGATCCGGCCGAGGACGAGACCGCCTACCGGACCCTGCGCGCCTGCAGCCCGGCGGAGAACATCCGCGAGACCGAGTACCCCGCCGTCTACGCGTTCACCGCGCTCGAGGGCACGGACTACCCGCCCGCCTGCGCCGCGATCTGGGTGGCGCGGCTGCGGGAGCGGGTCACCTCCGATCCCGCCGAGCGGCCGGTCCTGCTGCGCGTCGCGGACTCCCTGGAGGACGGCGAGGATCTCCGCGTCGAGGGCGTCGCCTGGCTCCTGGACCAGCTGGGCGCCGCGGACCTCGCGTGATGACTAGTCTCGAGGGATGACGAGCCAGCACCCGGACGCCCCTTCCCCCGAGCGACGCCCCACCGAGCGGATCCACCACGGCGATGTCGTGGTGGATCCGTACGAGTGGATGCGCGACAAGACCGAACCCGAGGTCATCGCGCACCTCGAGGCGGAGAACGCCTATGCCGACGCCCGCACCGCGCACCTCGGCGCGCTGCGGCAGCGCCTGGTCGAGGAGTTCGTCGGCCACACGCAGGAGACGGACCTGTCGGTGCCGGTGCGTCGCGGGGACTGGTGGTACATCACCCGCACCACCGCGGGCGACGACTACCCGAGGTTCACGCGCGTCGCCGACGCCGGCGCGATGCCGCAGGTCGAGCCCGGGGTGATGCTCGAGGGCGAGCAGGTGCTGCTGGACGCCCAGGCCGAGGCGGCGGGGCACGAGTTCTACTCCCTCGGCGGGATCGCCCTCTCCCCCGACCACGCCCTGCTCGCCTACGCGGTGGACACCGCCGGGGACGAGAGGTTCACGCTGCGGGTCCTCGACCTCGCCTCCGGCGAGGTGCTCGACGAGTCCGTGACCGGCGCCGGCTACGGGATCGCGTTCTCCACCGACCAGCAGTGGCTGTTCTACGCGCGGGTCGACGACGCCTGGCGGCAGCACCAGGTCTGGCGCCACCGGATCGGCGCCGACCCCGCCGAGGACGTGCTCGTGCTCGAGGAGGGCGACGAGCGGTTCATGATCGGCTTCGAGCGCTCCCGCGACGAGACGACCCTCGTCATCCAGTCCGCCTCCACCACGACGGCGGAGGCGTGGCTGCTGGACCTCGCCGCGCCCGAGTCCGCGCCGGTTCCCGCCGGCGGGCGGCGCGACGGCGTGGACTACGCGGTCGAGCACGCCGGGGACCGTCTGCTCGTGGTGCACAACGACGGGCACACCGGATTCGCGCTCGCGCAGGCGCCGCTGGCGGCCCCGGAGCAGTGGGAGGAGCTGCTGGTCGCCGGCGAGGGCGAGCGGCTGCTGGCGGTGGAGTCCTTCGCGGGCTTCGTCGCGCTCGAGCTGCGCGCCGGCGGGCTCGCCTCGGTGCGGATCATCCCGCGGGCGGCCGACGGGTCGCTGCGGCTCGATCAGGCCGAGGACCTCACCCACGGCGGGGAGCTGGACACCGTCGAGCTCGACGCGAACCCGAACTGGGACCAGCAGGCGGTGCGCTACGAGCTCACCAGCCTGCTCACCCCGCCGACCGTCGCCGAGCGCGAGGTCGCCACCGGCGCGACGGAGATCCTGCGCGTCACCCCGGTGCCGAACTTCGACCCCGCCCTCTACGTGGAGCGGCGCGAGTGGGCGAGGGCGGCCGACGGCACCGCGATCCCGCTCAGCGTCGTCGCGCGCAGGGAGGTCGCGGCCGACGGGACCGCGCCCGGGTATCTGTACGGCTACGGCTCCTACGAGGTCTCGATCGACCCGTCCTTCGCGCCCACGCGCCTGTCCCTGCTGGACCGCGGCGTGGTCGTCGCGATCGCGCACGTGCGCGGCGGCGGCGAGATGGGTCGGGACTGGTACGACCACGGCAAGCTGCAGGAGAAGAAGAACTCCTTCAGCGACTTCGTCGCCGCCGCGGAGCATCTCGGCGCGAGCGGCCTCGTGGACCCGGCCCGTCTCGGGGCGGAGGGCCGCAGCGCGGGCGGGCTGCTGATGGGCGCGGTCGCGAACCTCGCCCCGGAGCGGTTCCGGGCGATCATCGCCGGGGTGCCCTTCGTGGACGCGCTGACCACGATCCTGGACCCCTCGCTGCCGCTGACCGTCGGCGAGTGGGAGGAGTGGGGCGACCCGCTGCACGACCCGTCCGTGTACGAATACATGAAGGAGTACACGCCCTACGAGAACGTGCAGGCGGTGGAGTACCCGGCGATCTTCGCCTCGACCTCGCTGAACGACACCCGCGTGTTCTTCGTCGAGCCCGCGAAGTGGGTGGCCCGCCTGCGCGAGACGGTCACCTCCGACCAGGCCGAGCGCCCGATCGTGTTCCGCTGCGAGATGGTCGCCGGGCATGGCGGCCGCTCAGGCCGCTACCGCAAGTGGGAGCAGCGGGCCGACGAGCTGGCCTGGCTGCTGGATCAGCTGGGGGCGACGGAGCTGCTCTGAGACGGCCGGCCGCGGCCTGCCCGGCCGGGGCCCGTCATCCACCCCCGTCGCGAGACCACGTGATGCTGTCCCCGACGTCGTTCCGGTAGCCGACGCGGGGGTCGTCCCCGCTGACGCCGTGGAACCAGACGGCGCCGGAGGTGCACTCCCCGTCCTCCAGGGTGGTGGGCTGCAGCGTGTCCGATGGGGCCGGTCCCTCGATAGCCGGCAGCTCCGCGTGGCTCCCGGTGTACATGGCGAAGCCCGTCGTCCGGACCAGGTTCTGGTCGATCGGGCGCACCGGTT
>Ga0079224_100001472_pt1 | contig 27151 bp, 19 predicted proteins | sample Stecom2015_FD_80414 | JGI IMG/M metagenome (GOLD analysis project Ga0079224, IMG submission 80414) | Agricultural soil microbial communities from Utah to study Nitrogen management - Steer compost 2015 | ecosystem: Environmental > Terrestrial > Soil > Agricultural land | place: USA: Utah... | reverse complement strand
CTGCCTGACAACCAGAGCTCTCTAAGGACAATCCTATACGGAATATCGGCGTTTCAGGGGACGCCGAAGGGGGACCACTTTGACTCATTTACCGTTGCGGGCATTCCTGCGCGCCACGGCCAAATCTCGGACCAATCAACAAGTAACGGGAGGATTCAGGAATGGATAGCAACCCAATCCATTACAAGAAGAAGCTACTGCATTGCGCCGTGGCAGCCGTGCTCGGCACCTCGGGGGCCGCTGCTGGCCTTTACACTCCCGCGGCCGTCGCACAGGAGACGTCGAGCGCTAACGACCGTGAGGTCGAAGAGGTCGTGGTCACGGGCTCGCGCATCGTGCGCCGGGACCTCGAAGTCAACAGTCCTTTGCTAACGGTCGACCGAGAGCTGTTCGAGGACAGTGCCTTCATCTCGATCGAGCAGGTGCTGAACGATCTCCCGCAATTCATGGTCGGCGGCGTGAACATGAGCGCCGCAGCGGTGACGAATCTGCAGGCGGCGAACGGCCTCGAGGGAGGCCTCGGCACGGGCGACGCGTTCAACATGTCGCTGCTGCCGAACAACGCGCAGGCGATCGGTATCGTGGTGCCGGGCGCGGCCAACGTGAACTTGCGTGGCCTTGGCGCCAACCGTTCGCTGACACTGATCGACGGCCATCGCGCGATGCCGCTCAACGCGTCGATGATTGTCGACCTGAACACGATTCCCTCGATCGCGATCGGCAGCATGGAGGTGATCACCGGTGGTGCCTCGGCCGTGTACGGAGCCGACGCGCTGGCCGGCGTCACGAACATCAGGTTCCGCGAAGACTTCGAGGGCGTGAGCCTGCGCGTCCGCGGAGGCACGAACGAGGTCGGCGATGGCGACGAGCATCAGATCGGCGCGCTGATCGGCGCGAACTTCGCCGGCGGCCGCGGCAACGTGATGATCGGCATGGAGTACAGTAACCGCCGCGAAGCACTGTGGAAGGAGCGAGGCTTCTTCCGTGAGGTCATGGACTCGCCCTATTCCGACTCCGGCGACTTCCTCTTCGGCTGGGATCCGTACTATTCGTCCGGCGCACAGTTCGGCACGCAGAACGCAGTGCAGGGCGCGTGGAACGGCAATGCGCCGTCGACGGACGCGATCCTGCAGGTCTTCGGTGACCGGACATGCACGGATGCCAATGGCCAACCCGTGAACTGCGTCGCGGATGGAAGCAACCTGCCGCGCGGAGGCGGCTGGTACTTCAACGCGGACGGCACGATCTACACGCGAAGCTCGCAAACGGGCGGCGGCACCACTGGGCAACCGACGGTCTACTATGGACCGCAGCGCTTCAATGGTTTGAATCCTGACGGACGTCCCACCGAGGACAACCCGTTCGAGACGACCTGCACGTACACGACTCTTGGTACCAGCGCGGATCCGAGATTCCCGGGCGAGCCATGCAACCCGACGCTGAATCGCGTCGACTACGACCGATGGCTGTCGAGCCCGCGCGATGCGTACAACATGTTCGGACGCGCGACGTTCGATATCACGGATACGCTCGAGATCTATACCAACTTCCATTTTGCGTCGTCGAAGACGTATACACGGCGTGAACCGGCGCCGATTCTCGGCGGCTTCAACGTCGTCATTCCGTTCGACGCGCTGCAGGACGGCGAGGACATCTACCTGCCGTCTCTTGACATCGAGACCGGACAAACCATCAGCTCCTATCTGCCCGGAGGCATCCACGGCACGAGCTGCGCGCCAACCGGCGGCTGCAAGATGTCCGAGGTTTACCCCGTGCCGGAGGAGCTCCGTATTCTGCTCGAGTCGCGCCCTGTGGAAATGTGGACAACCGGTCCCTTCGAGGGTCTCAGCAGGTGTCATCTCTACACCCAGCTGCCAGCGGGCTCTTCGGGACCGGGCGTCCTCGAAAACCCGCAGACGGGCGCCCTGTACTCGGTCGAGATCGACCCAAACACGGGCAAGGCCGTGAACACATGCGGCCCGAACTCGGGCTGGCAGTTGAACTGGCAACCCGCGTGGATGCCGCCTCGCGGCACCGAGAACACGGCCCAGCTCTACCAGATCGCGGTCGGGCTTCGGGGCGACCTCGGGTTCTCCGACTGGACCTGGGATCTCTACACGTCGCAAGGCATGTCGGAGACGCAGACGAAGTACATCGGCTTCTTGTCGATCAATACCTACCAGCGCATCCTCTCTGCGCCGAACTACGGTAAGGGGTACTCGGAGACGGGCCCGGCGTCGAAGTACCTGACCTGCACGAGCGGCCTGAATCCGTTCGACCGCAACCTCGTCGTGTCCGACGATTGCATAGAGGCGATCATCGCGAACACGATCGATCGCAACACGATGATCCAGAGCATCTACGAGTTCAACGCTCAGGGCCGTGTGGCGGAGCTGCCGGGAGGCGAGATGCGCGCCGCGTTCGGCGCGACCTATCGCACCAACAAGTACAAGTTCGTGCCCGACGCGCTGCTCGACCGCACGTATCTCACGGACTTCTCGGCAGGCGCCTTCGGTTCGGGAAGCATCGATGAAGAGGTATCCGTCCGCGAAATCTATGGCGAGCTGCTGGTCCCGCTGATCCAAAACAAGCGCGCCGCCCGCAGTCTCGAGCTCGAGCTTGGTGCTCGTCACTCGGAGTACACGACGGGCCAGAACGTCGATACCTACAAGGCTCTCATGAGCTACGCGCCGCTCGATTGGTTGCGCTTCCGCGGCGGGTACAACCGGGCCGAGCGGGCGCCGAACATGTCCGAGCTCTACGCCACGCCGAACGGCAGCGCGCAGTTCGGCTCGTTCCCCAACGACCCCTGCCGCAACAACCCGGTGGGTGCGACGGTGGCGTTCCCGGGGCCGACGCCGGGCTCGACGCTCAACAACACCGACACGACGGACCCCGCGTTCCGCGCCCAGCTGCAGCAGCTGTGCTCCGAGCACATCAACTTCTGGGGCGGAAACAACAGCTCGGAGTTCCATGCCAACCCCAGCGAGTGGAACGTTGGCGGAGGCGGCGCGCTCGTAGTCGGCAACCCGAAGCTAAAGAACGAGCGAGGCGACACGTGGACGTGGGGTGTGGCGTTCCGTCTGCCGTTGGAGCGGCGAGCGCTGCAGAACATCACCGGTACGGTGGACTGGTACAAGGCGCGCGTCAGCGACCCGATCAACGTGCTGACAACGGCCACGATCGTCAACACGTGCTATAACATCAACGGTCTGAACCCGACCTTCTCGCTCAACGATCCCGAGGGCTACTGCTCGCTGATCGAGCGTGACCCGGTGGATGGCGGCATCGAGCGCGTCTATCTCTCGTTCGATAACCAGGACCGCCTGGAGATCAGCGGAGTGGACGTCGCTGTGCAGTGGAGCGCCAATCTGGTGGATCTGGGCTTCGACAACGCGCCCGGTCGCTTGTCGATCAACACCAACATGAATTTCCTGATGGACCAGATCCAGCGCTTCATCGGCTCCACGGACGAGGTCGCCGACTATGCCGGCTTCAACGGCGCGTCTAAGTTCCGTTCGAACGTGGGCTTCACGTACAGCTGGGACCGCCATCGGGTGACCCTGGTTTGGAACTATCGCGACGGAACGAAGAGCCCGACGACGTGGGCGGCGCAACCGAACGCCACCGGAACGACTGGTCCGGAGCTCAGGCAGAACCCGGAGCTCGCGGGCTACAAGTCAGTGCACATGTTCAACCTGACTGCCGGCACCCGCGTCGGCGCGGTGAACCTGTCGCTCAGCGTGAACAACCTGTTCGACAAGAAGCCGCGTCCCGGCGGGTATCAGTTGGCGGATCCGCGCGGGGGCTTCGGTACCTTCAGTCCGTTCGACGATCTCGTGGGCCGTCGCTACGCCTTCAACATGTCGGTCGACTTCTGACCGCCGAAGTCGCTTGACCGTCCCACCCTCCTCTCCCCCTGGCGGCAACGCCAGGGGGAGAGGAGGCACAGGGCGAGGGTCGCTCGAAGCGGCCCCCGCTCCTCTCCTCGATCGATCAGTTGCGCAGCCGGAAACCCACCGTATACGCACGGCCCACGACGCTGTACGCGCCGGGCTGGCCCATCAGATCGCCCGGGTCCTTGTCGAACACGTTGCTGATCATCCCGTAGACCGAGATCGACTTCGACGTGCGCTCGAGGTCGTAGGTCAACCTGAGGTTCGAGACCGAATGCGACGGCACCGTGTTGTCGTCGATGTCGATCCCTTCCTGCCAAAGCGCATTCACCTTCGCCGAGCTGACCCAGCGTTCGGTCCAGGAAACGCTGAACGGCCCTCGCGCATACGACGCGGAAAGCGTCACGTTCCACGGCGCGGCAACGCTCGCCTGACCCGCCCGATCGATCTTCGGCGAGCCGTACGGCGTCGTCGAAGACTCGGTGATGTAGCTGCCGACGGTGCGCACGATGAAACTGCCCGAGCCGATCGGACGACGCCACGACGTCTCGAGGTCGACGCCGCGGGTGCGGGCCTGATCCACGTTGATGTACACGTTGAGGATCCGCTCGACGGTGCCGTCGTTCGCCCGAATGATCTGGTCGCAGAAAGCGCCGGTCTCGAAGCAGAAATCCATGATGTTCTGGTTGCCGATCTGCGCGATCGCGCCGGCAATCTTGATGTCGTAGTAGTCCATCGACATCGCGAACCCGGGCGTTTTCAGCGGTTGGAACACGAAACCGAACGTCGTCGTATCGGCGGTCTCGGGGTCCACCTCGGGATTGCCGCCGATGATCGTACGGATCGTGTACGTCGGCTCGTTCTCCAGGAAGCGGTCCGTGATGTTCGCGCCGGTGCTCGTCGTATCGAAGCGCTCGGAGAGACTGCCCGCACGGATGTCGCGTGATCGCGTTGCACGGAAGCGCCAGGCGTCGGTGATCTGCCAGTCCAACCCGGCCTTCCATGCCCACACGCCGCCGCTGCCTTCGTAGTCCGCGTAGCGAGCGGCGAGGCTCACGTCGATGCTCTCCGCCGCGCGCGCTCCGCGCGCGAGCGGAATCAGCGTCTCGGCGAAGGTCTCCCACACGGAGAAGCCGCCTTTGATCGTGACGCCGCCGGCCCGATCAATCAGGTTGTAACCTTCGTAGACGGTGGGCAGACCTCGGTAGAGGAGGTTGCCGTTCTCGTCGTACGCCGTGACCGGTCCGTCAGGAGGCTCGGGAATCGGACTGCCGCCCGCGTTGCCGCCGACCTGATCGAGCTTGTCCTCGCGCCAGCTGGCACCGGTTGCGACGTAGATCGGCCCGGCCCACGTCTGACCGATATCGCCGTTGACGACGAACTCGGCGGCATGCTGGGTGATGTCCGCGTCGAGCCACATCGAATCGTGGACCCACTCGCGTGCCTCGCGGCTCTCCTGTCCGAGACCGAAAGGATTGATCGGGACGCAACCGTCGTCCGGCTGGATCAGCGTGGAGCTGCAGACGATCTCGCCGGTCACCGGATGACGAACGGCATCGACGCCTCTGTAGAATCGGTCGACCCTGAAACCGTATAGATCGAGATCCCGGTTTGCGGCGCCGTACTGGTAATAGGCGTCGTAGCGCCACTTGTCGGTCAGTCGGCCCTCCACGGCGGCCGTCAGCGAGAACATGTCGCCCGTCAACGGCGCCTTCGCGTTGTTCAGCGGATCCCGCTCCGGGATCTGCTTGTGAAGCTGGAAGGACGAGATGCCCGCCTCGGCCATGCGCTGCCGGATCTCCTCGGGCAGGAACGGGTTGTCGTCATAGATCGTCAGCGGCCACGGTGTCGTGAAGACGTAGCCGAACTTCGCGTTCTCGATCTTGTTGTAGCCGTAGATGCCTTGTATCGAGAACCGGGTGTCGTCGTTCAAATCGAACGTCGCGCGGGCGAGCAGGCTCCCACGCTCCTGCGCGGGCAGCACCATGTCGTCGCGGGCACGCTGATCACCGCAGCCGCCGACCTGGAAGCCGGCCACCTCGCCGCGCGCCTTCGCGGCCACGGCGGCCGAGTCGAGAATCTCGCCGTCGCAGTACGGTGCAGGCGTGCCGTCCGTGAGGAATTGCGTCCCTGCGAGCGGACCCGTGCGAATGAGACCGCCATAGGTGTACGTGCGATCGATCACGTTCGCGGCGCGGATGCGCTGCGGCACGGCATTGGCGCCCATGTTGAGGGTGCCCCAGGCCTGATACCAATCCCGGTCGTCGTAGTTCGGGATGCCTTCGGCCCGATAGTACTCGGCGCCGAAAATGAGGTGCCCGCGGTCGCCGACGGAGAAGCCGCCTGCAAACGAGGCGCGCGTGTTCTCCACGTCACCGCGATCGCTGATCCCGCCCTGCAGGTTCGTCGAGAAACCTTCGAACTCGTCGTCGAGGATGAAATTCGTGACCCCGGTGATCGCATCGGAGCCGTAGGCCGCCGACGCGCCGCCGGTCACGACCTCCGTGCGCTTGATGAGCATCTGCGGGAACAGGTTGATGTCGACCGTGCTCAAACGGTTCGACGGCACGACGCGCCTGCCGTCAAGCAGCACGAGCGTGCGGTTCGAGCCGACGCCTCGGAGGTTCAGCGTGCTCTGCCCCCCGACGGTCGTCCAGGAGCCCGCGGTCTCGACGGTATTGTTGTTCAGGAAAAGCGGGAGCTGATCGAGCGAGTCCATCAGCGTCCCGGGCGCGAGCATCTCCAGCTCTTCCGCCGTCATGACCGTCACCGGCGTCGGCGTATTCATGCCCGTCTGCTGAATACGCGATCCCGTCACTTGGACTTCTTCGATGACGGAATCCTGCTGCGCATGAACGGCGGCTGCCGCGACCACGCACGTCGCTCCGATCCCGGCGCGAAGCAGCGTCGCACGGCGGATGGCGGCGCGAAGACGGTCGAAGCGCAGGCTCGACGCCGCCGGACGGCGTTCCTGTCCCCTCATATCTCCCCCATATCCCTGCGTGGTGGTGTGGGCGTCAGGCGAGCACCACGCGGAACCCCCCCCGGTGCCCGACCTTCGGCCAGATCGACGCGCGAAAGAATAAACGAATTCCTGCGCGTACAGAGTATTGTATACGGTAGCTACCTACGCACGGTAGCTCCGGGATCCGGAAACGCATGCACCGCAAGCGTGCGCGACGTGGGTTGCCCACGTCCTGTCTGATCCGCTTCGGTGCGATCGACTCTGCCAGCGAGCCAGCTCGCGCTCTCCGGCACGGTTCTTTCATGCGCCGCGAATTCCACGACTAACGGGAACCGCTTGTCGATCGACGTCCAACGTGGAGATTGCACCATGAACACCGCTCCTCACACTCTCGCCGGATCGCTCCTGACCACGTCCGTCCTGTTCGCGGCCGCCGCCGCACAGTCTTCCCGGACCGATAGATCGCCGAGCTACGTCACGACGTCGGACGGCGTGCAGATCTATTACAAGGACTGGGGTCCTCGCGACGGTCCGGTCGTCGTGCTCAGTCACGGCTGGCCGCTCAGCTCCGACAGCTGGGAGTCACAGATGCTGTTTCTCGCGGAGCAGGGCTTTCGCGTCGTCGCACACGATCGCCGCGGTCACGGCCGCTCGAGCCAACCGTGGGAAGGCAACGATATGGACCACTACGCGGACGACCTCGCCGCCGTGATCGAGACGCTGGATCTCCGCGACGCGACGCTCGTCGGCTTTTCGACGGGAGGCGGCGAGGTGGCACGTTACATCGGCCGCCACGGCACGAGCCGCGTGAAGAAGGCCGTGCTGGTCAGTGCGGTCACGCCGCTGATGGTGAAGACTCCGGACAATCCAACGGGCGTACCCATCGAGGTGTTCGACGACATGCGCAAGGCGGCGCTCGAGAATCGCTCGCAGCTCTATCTCGACATCGCGGCAGGCCCGTTCTTCGGCTTCAACCGTCCGGGCGCAAAGGTGTCACAGGGTCTGATCAACTCCTTCTGGCGGCAAGGCATGCAGGGCGGCCACAAGAACACCTTCGACTCGATCAAGGCGTTCTCGGAGACGGACCTCCGGCAAGACGTGAAGAAGCTCGATGTGCCGACGCTCATCATCCACGGCGACGACGATCAGGTCGTGCCGATCGATGTCGGCGGACGCGCCGCGCACAAGCTGATCGACGGAAGCAGGCTCATCGTCTACGAGGGAGGACCGCACGGCATCACGGACACGCACAAGGATCGGCTCAACAACGACCTGCTGAGCTTCCTGCGCGAGTGAAGAGACGTGCCGAAGGGATGCAGCCGAAGGATGCGAAAGGAAGAGATGCGCTGAACGAGGAAAGCCGCGACGCCTGATCGCGGCTTTCCTATGCGGGCGGAGCACGTGACGGGCGCGTCCTCGTCGGACCCGCCCGTCACGCGGCGTCTGCCGGGCGCCGTAGCGCATCTCGCCCCTCGTCAGCGGCGAACTTTGCGCCCGAGAAAGTCGCGAATGAGTGCGGCGATCCGCGGTCCGTGCGACTCGAGAGCGAAGTGGCCGGCATCGAGCAGATGCACCTCGGCGTCCGGATTATCCCGCTTGTACGCTTCGGCGCCGGCGACGCCGAAGATTTCGTCGTTGCGGCCCCACACGACCAAGGTCGGCGGCCGGTGCGCGCGGAAGTACGCTTGCCACTTCGGATAGAGCTCGACGTTACGACGATAGTCGTAGAAGAGGTCGAGCTGTATCTCGTCGCTGCCGGGCCGATCGAGCAGCCGCTGATCGTGCGTATACGCGTCGGGGCTCACGAGCGACGGATCCGGCTCCCCGGTCAAGTACTGCCAGCGTGTCGACTCGAGCTCGAGCGCCGAGCGCATCGCATTGCGCTCCGGCGCGCGGCCGGTGCGCCAGTATGCCTTGATCGGCTCCCAGAACGGCGTCAGCCCTTCCTCGTAAGCGTTGCCGTTCTGCGCGATGATGGCCGTGACCCGCTCCGGATGGCTGCTCGCAAGCCTGAAACCGACCGGCGCGCCGTAGTCCATCACGTAGAGCGCGTAGCGATCGAGACCGATCTGCTCGGTCAGGTCGTCGATGACCTGCGCGATACGATCGAACGTGTAGTCGAACTCCTCCCGCGCGGGCACGGCGCTGTAACCGAATCCCGGGTAATCGGGAGCGACGACGCGGTAACGGTCGGCGAGCAGCGGGATCAGATTGCGATACATGTGCGACGAGCTCGGGAATCCGTGCAAGAGCAGCACGCCCGGCGCGTCGCGCGGGCCCGCCTCGCGATAGAAAATCTCGATACCATCGACCATGGCCGTGCGGTAGTGCACCGCCGGGGCAGGCTCCTCCGCGATCGCACTCGTGGCCGCGAGCGCGACCGCCAGCGTGCCCGCGTACACGATGTGCTTGAGGACGGCTACTTTTTTCATGGTTTCCTCCATGCTGCCGCAGGCCCCATGGCCCACGCTCTGCGCACAGGATGCACCGCGACGGCGCGGGTGAGAATCCACGCGCTTGACACTGCACTATTGCTGAAATAGCAATAGTGGATGGACCGCCTGCAGGCCATGACCGTCTTCGCCGCGGTGTGCGACGCCGGAGGATTCGCGCCGGCCGCCCGTCGGCTCGGTGTTTCGCCGTCGGTGGTCACGCGGCAGATCGCGGCGCTCGAGCGGCGGCTCGGGGTCCGCTTGCTGCATCGAACGACGCGCGTCGTCCGCTTGACCGAGGCCGGCGAGCGCTATCTGGAGAGCGCGCAGCGCGTGCTCGCGGAAGTCGATGAAGCCGAGGAACGCGCACGCGGCGATCGCGAACGGCCGCGTGGCCGTCTCATCGTCACGGCGCCGGTCATCTTCGGTCGCCAGCATGTCACACCGTTACTGCGCGACTACCTTGCCGCGTACCCCGACGTCTCGGCGGAGCTCATCCTCAACGATCGCTATCTGCATCTCGTCGACGAAGGCATCGACGTCGCGATTCGCATCGGAGCGCTCGAAGACTCGTCGCTCGTCGCCCGACGACTCGGCGAGACGCGGCGCGTCGTCGTCGCGGCACCCGACTATCTCGCGCGGCGCGGGCGTCCGGCGCGGCCGCAGGACCTGCAGAAGCATGACGCGCTTTTCTTCGCGCCGTTTCCCGGACCTCGCGAGTGGACGTTCTATCTGCAGCGCGATGGTAAGACGCGACCGGAACGAGTCGCGCTCCAAGCGAGGTTCGCCACGAACAGCGGTGACGCCGCGATCGACTTTGCGGCGGCTGGCCACGGCATCGTGTGCGCCCTGCTCTATCAGGTGCACGACCATATCGCAGCGGGCCGCCTCGAAGTCTTGCTCGAGGCCTACGAGCCGCCGCCGCTGCCGATCCATGCCGTGTACTCGAGCGCTCGGCTCCTACCGGCAAAGGTGCGAACGTTCCTGGACTTCGCAGTCGAGCACGCGCGTTGGTCTTTCGGCTGATCCAGAGCGGGCTCGCCACGCCTTGGCACCCATCTTGCTGCAGTCCGTCATCAAACCGCGAAGTCGGGTCGCGCAGCCGAGAGGACGCCGTCTCGACAGGGATCGAATCATGGACCAACAGCACATTGTCTCGGAAGGAATCGAACCGATCGCATGTCGACGAGAAGCACGCTTCGGCCGTCTCGTGCGTATTGGCGCGCTCGCATCGGCAATACTCCTCGGGAGCGGTATCGCCGCCTGCGACTTGACCGGCGACGCCCGTAATGCGCAGCAGCCCTCGAATCCCGGCGCAGGGCCGGATCCCGGAGACATCGACATCGGCGCGAGATCCACGGAATCCGGCAATGCGGAGCGAAACGAGGCCGCCGCGCGCGCCAATCAAGCCTCACGCGAGCGCTCCGACGCGCCTGCCGCCGCAGAATCCGCAGCCGGCGGCTCCGATGAGGAAACGGGAATCGCCGCCGCACCATCGACCGGCGCCGTAAGAGCGTCGGCGTCGATCGAGCCCGTCGGCGACAGCGAGGCCCGCGGCGAAGCATCGTTCATCGAGACGGACGAAGGTCTCGAGATCATCGTCACGATGTCCGGGCTCGATCCGGGAGAGCACGGCATCCACATCCACGAGAACGGCGATTGCTCGGGACCCGCGGCCGAAGGCGCAGGCGATCACTTCAACCCGGACGGCACACCGCACGGCGCACCGACGGACGATCCGTCCGCGCGTCACGCCGGTGACCTGGGCAACATCTCGGCAGACGAATCGGGCGAGGCTCAGCTCGACATGACGCACGACATGCTGACGGTCGAAGGCGAGCTCGGCGTCGCCGGCAAGGCGATCATCGTGCACTCGGGCGAGGACGACTTCACGTCGCAGCCGTCCGGTGAGTCGGGCGATCCGGTCGCGTGCGGAGTGATCGAGTCGAGCGCGCGCGGCTGAGCAGACGGAGCAAAGTGTCAGGCACCCTTCTCGGAGAAAACCGTGTCTGACACTTGGAGACGGCCGGTGCGCTCGGCGCGCCGGCGCGCCTCGATCGCGATCTCGGGCGCGACGTCGTGCCACGCGAAGCGCCAGCGCCAGTTATCCTCCGTCGACCCGGGCCGGTTCATCCTTGCTTCACTGCCGAGCCCGAGCAGATCCTGCATCGGCACGACCGCGAGCAGCGCAGGTGACGCGTACGCGGCATCGATCAGCGCGTCCGGCATTTTCGGATCGGCGCCGAACATGTGCCGAACGTGTGACCGCGTGACGTCGTCGAGCTTCGCGTACCAGCCGACCGCGGTATCGTTGTCGTGGGTGCCCGTGTAGACGACCTGATTCCGACGGTGACGCTCGGGCACGTGCGGATTGTCCGGCAAGCCGTCGAACGCGAACTGCAGCACGACCATTCCCGGCAGCTCGAAGCGATCGCGCAGCTCGCGCACCTCGTCCGTGATCAAACCCAGGTCCTCGGCGACGAGCGGCACATCGCCGAGCCGCGCCTTCAGCGTCGCGAGAAGCTGGTCACCTGGCGCCTTCTGCCAGCGACCTTCGCGTGCCGTGGCGGCGGACGCCGGCACCTCCCAGTAAGACTCGAGGGCGCGAAAATGATCGATGCGCAGGAGATCGAATCGCTCGAGCTCGTGCTCGAGCCGCCGCATCCACCAATCGAACCCCGAACGCTCGTGCGCGGGCCAATCGTACAGCGGGTTGCCCCAGAGCTGACCGTCCTCGTTGAAATAGTCGGGCGGCACGCCGGCGACCGCCGTGGGCCTGCCGCGATCGTCGACCTGGAAGAGCTCGGGCTGCCACCAGGCTTCGACGCTGTCGAGGTGCACGTAGAACGGCAGATCCCCGAAAAGGCGCACCCCGCGCGCGTTCGCGTAGCGCTTGAGCGACGACCACGAGAGGTCGAACAGATACTGCTGGAACGCGATCGCGCGGAGCCTTCCGCGCTCGCCGGCGACGAGCTTCGGCAGCGCAAGAGCGCTCCGCCGCCGCACCTCTTCCGGCCACTCCCACCACGGAGCGCCGTCGTGCTTCGCGTGCAGCAGCTCGAACAGCGCGTACGGCAAGAGCCACTTGCGCTCGCGCTGCACGAACTCGGCGAACCGGCGCAGCTGCGCGCGGCTCGCACGGTCACGGAAGGATCGATACGCGTCGAGCGGCGCCGCATGGACGGCGTCGAACGCCATGCGCTCGGGCAGCTCGCCGAGCTCCGCGAGGCGCGCCGGATCGAGCAACATGGGGTCGCCTGCGAACGCCGAGCGCAGCGTATACGGCGATCCGTGCAGGTCAGGGGGCCCGAGCGGCAGCGTCTGCCACACGCTGAAGCCGCCGTCGACGAGCCAATCGACGAAGCGGAGCGCATCGTTGCCGAGCGTGCCGCGCGGTCCCGGCCCCGGCAGAGACGTCGGATGCAGCAGGACACCGGCGCGGCGGCGGGCGAGGACGTCGCTCATCGGCTCGATCCGCTCTAGCCTCTGCTCCCGCCGCGGTGTGCGCCGAGCATGTCGCGGGTAACGAGAGCGATACCTTGCTCGGTGACGTGGAAACGGCGCCGATCGGCGTCACGGTCGAGGCCGATCACGGTGCCGTCCGGCACGACGGTGTCCTCGTCGATGATCGCCCGCTCGATGTGGCAGTCGCGCCCGATCGACACGTTCGGCAGCACGACGGATCGATACACGAGCGAGCGTTCCGCGACGCGAACGTTGAAGAACAGCAGCGACTCGCGGACGGTCGCGCCGGAGACGATGCAGCCGCCGGACACCATCGAGTTGATCGCCGCGCCGCGCCGCCCATCCTCGTCGAGCACGAACTTCGCGCTCGGCACCTGCTCCTGGTAGGTCCAGATCGGCCACGCGTCGTCGTAGAGGTTGAGCTCGGGGTTCACGTGCACGAGCTCCATGTTGGCGTGGTAGTACGCGTCGACGGTACCGACGTCGCGCCAGTACGCCTGCGCCTTCGTCTCGATGTCCTGGAAAGGATACGCGAACACACGTGCATCCTGGAGCGCATCCGGGATCACGTCGCGGCCGAAATCGTGGCGCGTGCCCTCGCGCTTCGCGTTGCGCTCGAGCCTCTCGCGCAGGAAAGACGGCTCGAAGACGTAGATGCCCATCGAAACGAGCGCGATGCCCTCGCGTCCCGGCATCGAGCGCGGATGGGCCGGTTTCTCGTCGAAGCCGATCACGCGGTGCGACGCATCGACGCTCATGACGCCGAACTCGTGCGCTTCGGAGACCGGTACCTGCACGCCGCCGATCGTGACGTCTGCCCTGCTCTCCTTGTGGAACGCGATCATCGGCCCGTAGTCCATTTTGTAGACGTGGTCGCCCGCGAGCACGAGCACGGTCTCCGGCCGGTGTTGCTCGATGAAGTCGAGATTCTGATAGACCGCGTCCGCGGTCCCCCGATACCAGTGCTCGCCGTGCTGCTGCTGCGCCGGAACGATGTCGATGAACTCGCCGAGCTCACCGTGCAGATACCCCCAGCCGCGGCGCACGTGCTGGATCAGGGATTGGGCCTTGTACTGCGTGAGGATCAGGATCTGCCGAATCCCCGAGTTCACGCAGTTCGACAACGTGAAATCGATGATCCGGTACTTCCCGCCGAACGGCGTCGCGGGCTTCGCGCGGTTATCCGTCATGTGCATCAGACGTTGGCCGCGTCCGCCCGCCATGATGACCGCCATCGTGCGGCGCGTGAGCTGACTCACGACGCGATGCACGATGGGCCGTTTCATCTCGCGGAAGCTCCGTTCATCGCCTCGAGTATATTGGGCGCCGCGGCGATCGTCGACGCGTAGAAAACGAAATCGGAGCGCATCGCGCTCATCCCGCTACGCGGCCGCGCGCGCTCGTGCCGCGGGCCCCGAGCGCATCGAGCGCGTCATCGATCTCCGTGGCATCCAGCCGGCGCGACTCGCCGGGCGCGAGACCGTCCAACGCGAAAGGCCCGACCGACCAGCGGACGAGCCGCAACGTCGGCAGGCCGACGGCGGCCGTCATCCTGCGAACCTGCCGGTTCCGTCCCTCCCTGATCGCGAGCCGTATCCACGACGTCGGAACCGTCTTGCGGTAGCGGATCGGCGGATCTCGCGGCCACAGCCAGTCGGGCTCGTCGACGCGCTCCGCGCGCGCGGGAAGCGTCGGTCCGTCGCGGAGCACGACACCGCGCGCGAGCCGCGTGACGGCCTCGTCGCCGGCCTCGCCTTCGACCTGCGCGAAGTACACCTTCTCCGTCTTCCATCTAGGATCGGCGAGACGCGCCTGCAGCGCACCCGAATCGGTCAGGACGAGCAGGCCCTCGCTGTCGTAGTCGAGACGTCCCGCCGGACGCATCCGCGGCGCATCGACGTAGTCCGCAAGGCACGCTTTGCCGTCGCTGCTCGTGAACTGGCTCAGCACGCGAAACGGCTTGTTGAAGAGCAGCACGGCGGGCCGGCGCCGAAGTCCCCTGCGCGCACGCGGACAGCGCACGGCCTACGCCTCCTCGAACACCGCGATCGCATGGCCCGCGAGCGCATACGCGGGCTCGTCGTGGAGCGGCGCGGCGCTCGGCGGCAGGATGTCGTCGGGCGGCGGCTGCGCGGTATCGACGACGCGTCGCCATCGGCCCTCGGGCATCGGCAGCGCACGCACGTCGCCGGTCATATTGATCATCACGTGCAGCGCCGGCTCGCCGTCCTCGAGGCCCGCGAGCGTGAAGCAGAGGATCCGCGCTTCCGGGTCGTTCCAGCGCGGCGGCTCGAGCGTGTCGCCGTACCAGCGAATGCCGCCGCGGCCAGTCTCGTTCGGGTCGATGAAGCGCGTGCGGCGCAGGTTTCGATGGCGCTTCCTGAGCGCGATCATCTCTCGCGTGAAACGCAGCATCGCGTCGCGCGCGGGATCGCTCGTCCAGTCGATCCAGCTCGTGTCGTTGTCCTGGCAGTACGCGTTATTGTTGCCGCGCTGCGTGCGCAGCCGCTCGTCTCCCGCCAGCAGCATCGGAATGCCCTGGCTCAACAAGAGCAGCGCGACGAAGTTACGAGCGCGCCGGGCGCGGAAGCGCTCGATCGAGGGATCGTCGCTCGGACCCTCGACGCCCGAGTTCCAGCTAAAGTCGTGATCGCCGCCGTCGCGGTTGTTCTCGCCGTTCGCCTCGTTGTGCTTACGGTCATAGCTGACGAGGTCGTAGAGCGTGAAGCCGTCGTGGCACGTGACGAAGTTGATGCTGTTCGTCGGCCGACGGCCGTTCCCGCCGTAGAGGTCGCTGCTGCCCGTGATCCGGGTCGCGACGTCACCGAGCATGCCGGGATCGCCGCGCAGGAAACGGCGCACCGTGTCTCGATACATGCCGTTCCATTCGAGCCACCGAAAGCCCGGGAAGTCGCCGACCTGATAGAGCCCGCCGGCATCCCACGCCTCGGCGATCAGCTTTGCGCGCGCGAGCACGTCCGAGAACTCCATGCTCCAGAGCACCGGCGCGTGATACATCGGCTCGCCGTTCTCGCCGCGCGACAGCACGCTCGCGAGATCCAGGCGGAAGCCGTCGACGTGCATCTCGCGCACCCAGTACTCGAGGCAGTTCAGCAGGAAGCGCGCGACGAGCGGATGGTTCGCGTTGACCGTGTTACCGCAGCCCGTGAAGTCGCGGTAGCGGCTTCGATCCGCGGGGTCGAGGTGATAGAAGAACTCGTTGCCGAAGCCCTTGAACGAGATGACCGGTCCGTCCGCGCCGCCTTCGGCGGTGTGATTCAGCACGACGTCGAGGATCACGCCGATGCCGGCGCGGTGCAGCGCCTTCACGAGGTCGCGGAACTCGTTGCGCGCGCTTTCGCCGGCGGCGTAGTGCGGATGCGGCGCGAAGAAGCCGTACGGGCTATACCCCCAGTAGTTCACGTTGCCGCGCGCGGCCGCGCCGGGCGGCACGTCCTGCCGATCGAACGCCATCACCGGCAGGAGCTCGACGTCGGTGATGCCGAGCGATTTGAGGTACGGAATCTTCTCGATCAGGCCACGGAACGTGCCGGGCGCCGCGACACCCGACGACGGATGCCGAGTGAAGCCGCGCACGTGCAGCTCGTAGATGATGGTGTCCTCGAGCGGGCGCTTGAGCGGCTCATCCCCTTCCCAGTCGTAGCCGTCCGGCTCGACGATGCGGCCGCGTATCGCGGTCGCGCCGTGGCGGCGGTTCGCCTCGCGGTCCCAGAGCACGTCGCTCACCTCGCGCGCCCACGGGTCGAGCAGCTCGCGCTTCGGATCGAAACGCAATCCGCGCGCGGGATCGTACGGACCGTCGACGCGCCACGTGTAGTAAAGACCGGGCGTCGCGCCGTGCACGAAGACGTGCCAGAAGAAGAACGTGCGGTTGATGTCCGGGTCGAGGTCGATCACGGCGAGCGGCGCGGCCGACGTCGCCTCCTCGTAGAGCACGAGCGACACCGCGGTCGCATGGCGGCTGAACAGCGAGAAGTTCACGCCGCCGTCCCGCGCCTGGGCGCCTCCCGGGAGCCGCTTGCCGGGGCTCGTGACGAACCGCGAGCGCATTCAGACCGGAACCATCGTCGGGACGCGAGCCTGCACCGCGCGGCCCACGCCGCTCCGCCGCTCCGTGCGTGCCGGCCTCACAGCCACTTCATCAGCCCAAGCTCGTACGGATGCGACAGCGACGGATGGCGCGGCACCGCGCGGATCTCGAAGCTCAGCGCACCGGCCCACGGCGGCTGATACTCGAGCCGGTAGCGGCAGACGTCGTCTCGCTGCTCGTCCGGCTCGAAAGCCCAGATCGCGGCCGTCTCGTTGCCGATGTACGTGAGCCAGCCTTGCGGCCGACGGTTGTCGGCGTAGGCCTGCACTGGCACGGTGAGCTCCGAGCACAGATTGCGATGCAGCACGCACTCGACGCGGATGTCGTCGGGATGGAGGCCGTTCAGCGTCACGTCGACCTCGAGCTTCACGCGGTCGCCGTACGCGACGACGTCGGGCGCGCCGCCGACCGCCTGCAGCCGAACGCCTGGCCAGCGCGCACGAACGCGCGCCTTCCACTCGGCGAGCTCGCGCGCGCCGCGATAGCTGTCGGCGCGGACGCGCCGGCCGTGCGCGGCGGCGGGGCCGTAGAAGAGCCGCGCGTAGTCGTGCAGCACGCGCACGCTGTTGAAGCGCGGCAACACCGACGCCATCGACCGCTTGCACTTCTCGACCCATCCCGGCGAATAGCCGAGCTTCGGATCGCGGGCGTAGTAGAGGGGGATCACGTCGTCCTGCAGGATCTCGTAGAGCGTAACCGCATCCTGCCGATCGCGCTCGTTCGCGTCGTCGTGATTCACGTAAGGCGGGATCGCCCAGCCGTTCTCGCCGTCGTAACCTTCGGCCCACCAGCCGTCGAGCACGCTCAGGTTGATCGTGCCGTTGATCGCAGCCTTCATGCCGGACGTCCCGCTCGCCTCGAACGGGTAGATCGGATTGTTGAGCCATACGTCGACGCCCGACACGAGCGAACGGCTCAAGCCCGTGTCATAGCCCTCGAGCAACAGGATGCGGCCGAGGAACGGCGGCTGATTCGAGATCCGGTGGATCTCGCGCATCATCCATTGCCCGGGCTCGTCGGCAGGATGGGCCTTGCCGGCGAAGATGAAGAGCACGGGCCTCTGCTCGTCGGACACGAGCGTCTCGAGCCAGGAGAGATCGTTGAAGAGGAGCGTCGCTCGCTTGTACGTCGCGAAACGCCGCGCGAAGCCGATCGTCAGGACGTTCGGGTTATCCGGATCGACGAGCTCCGACAGCCGATGGATGTGCGCCTCGCTCAAGCCGTTCCGCGTGTACTGAAGCGCGAGGCGCTTTCGGACGACCGACAGCATCTCGCTCTTCACGCGCTGATTCGTGTACCAGAAGCGCTCGTCGGGGATATCGAGAATCCGCTCCATCAGCGAGCGGTCCATCATGCGCTGCTGCCAGCCGGGTCCGAGATGCTCGTCGAGCAGATCGACCCAGGCCTGCCGCATGAAGCTCTGCACGTGCACGCCGTTCGTCACGTAGCCGACCGGATTCTCGAACGGCGGCACCTCGGGCCACGCCTCGCTGCAGAGCTCGGACGAGACCGCGCCGTGGATGCGGCTCACGCCGTTCACGGCACGCGATCCGGACAGCGCGAGACGCGTCATGTTGAACTCGGAGTCGGCTCCGCTCTGGCCGAGCGCAAGAACGTCCTGCGGCGGCACACCGAACTCGTCCAGATAACCTTGGAAATGGCGCGCGACGAGATCCATCGAGAACGCGTCGTGCCCCGCCGCGACAGGCGTATGCGTCGTGAAGAGCGTGTCGGCCGCAACCGCCTCGAGCGCAGCGCGAAACGGCACCCCGGATACCGTGAGCTCGCGAATGCGCTCGAAGATCAGGAATGCGGCGTGGCCTTCATTGATGTGCCACACCGTCGGCGAGTAGCCGAGCGCACGCAGCGCGCGCACGCCGCCGATGCCGAGCACGGACTCCTGCTGCAGCCGCATCCCGCGATCGCCGCCGTAGAGCTGATACGTGATGCGCCGGTCCGCCTCGACGTTCTGCGGAACGTCGGTGTCGAGCAGCAGGATGGGCACGCGGCCGACGTCCGCACGCCATACTCGCGCAACGATCGTCCGATCCGGGAACGGACACGTCACGAGGACGTCTTCACCCGCCGCGTTCCGCGCGGGCCTGAGCGGCGTGTGCTGCGGATCGATGTCGACGTACTCGGGGATCTGCTGGCCGTTCCGGTCGATCCGCTGGTTGAAGTACCCCTGCCGATACAGGAGCCCCACCGCGATGAAGGGCAGGCGCAGGTCGCTCGCCGTCTTGCAGTGATCGCCGGCGAGAATGCCGAGGCCGCCCGAATAGATCGGGAAGCTCTCGTGAAAACCGTATTCGGCGCAGAAATACGCAATCAGGTCGTCCTCGCCGATCCCGGCAGCCTTGTACGGCTGCGGCCCCTGCTCGACGTAGGCGTCGAACTCGGCCATGACCTTGCGATACGTACTGATGAAATTCTCATCGTCCGCGGCGTGATCGAGGATCGCCTGGTCGACGCAGCGCAGAAACAGCTTCGGATTGTTGTCCGTTCGACGCCACAGCGACTGGTCGAGCCGGCTGAACAGCCAGCGCGCTGCCGGATGCCAGCTGAACCAGAAGTTCGACGCGAGCTCCTCGAGGCGTGCGATCGCCTCGGGCAGACGCGGGTGGACTTGCAGCGGGAAGATCATGTTTTTCATGGTGGTTCCATCCACGCGAGAGCCGGGGTCAGAGCCCTTGGACTCGGTAAAAGGGCTCCGACCCGGCACGCACGACGCTCGAGCTGGTCGCGCCGCGCGCGCACAGCAGCAAAAGGGTCGACCGAGGCCGCCGCCAACGACATGAAGACCACGCGCGGCCCCTGCCCCGCCCGGCTCGGCAACGCTGCTAGATTAACCGATCGACGAGCCCCGCGAGATGCGAATCACTTCGATGCCCGCGCTCGCACCGATCCGGAGGAAACCCTATGCCCGTCGTCGACGTGCACACTCATATGCTGACGCGCGAGTATCTCGATTTGCTCGCGGCCCACGGCGCGCCGAAGTATCGCATCGGCCGCAACGATGCCGGCGAGCAGGTGATCAGCATGTGGAACATACCGTTCTTTACGCTGACGCCGCCGATGTGGGACTACGAGCAGCGGATCCGCGACATGGACCGCGCCGGTGTCGACGTCGCGATCGTCTCGCTCACGTGTCCGAACGCGTACTTCGGCGACGCCGAGGTCAGCCTTCGCGCGGCGCGCCTCGTCAACGACTCGATGGCAGAGCAGCAGCGGCTGCGTTCCGATCGCATCCGCTGGCTTGCGTCGTTGCCGTGGCAGCACGAGCACCTGGCGCTCGACGAGCTCGAGCGCGCGCTCGGAAACGGCGCCGTCGGCGTCATGGTCATCGCGAACATCGACGGCACGAGCCTGACGGATTCGCGCTTCGCGTCGATCTGGCGCGCGATCGACGAGCGCGCGCTGCCGGTGTTGCTCCATCCCGCGGCCCCGCAAGGCGTGCGCGAGATGGGACTCGGCGAGTACGGCCTCGTGCCGCCCGTCGGCTTCACGTACGACACGACGCTCGCCGTCGCGCGGATGATCCTTTCCGGCTTCTTCGACCGCTACCCTCGTCTCAAGCTGATCGCATCGCACGGCGGCGGCACGTTGCCGTACATCGCGGCGCGCCTCGACCGTTGTCACGAGAAGATTCCGGCCGCATCGGCCGCGATATCGGAGCGTCCGAGCGAGTATCTGAAGCGGATCTGGTACGACGCCGTGCTCTACTCGCCGAGCGCGCTCGCGTTGTGCATCGAGGTCGCGGGATCCGACGAGCGCGTGCTCTACGGCTCGGACTACCCGCACAACATCGGCGACATGGAGGGCTGTCTCGCGCGCGTCGACGCGTTGCCGGCGGCGTCGGCGCGACGGATCCGCGGCGAGAACGCCGTCAAGCTCTTCGGCCTGTAATCGGGGTCAGAGCCCTTTTACCGAGTCCACGCGCTCTGACCCCGATTCGTGTGCGACACCACTTTCACTGCACGTTCATCGTCGCGACCGTGCAGCCGACCGCGAAGATCGGGATCGGCGCGTAGAACAAAAGCTCGCCGGTCGCGCCCTCGGTCGCACCGGCGACAGCGATGAACGTGCGGATCTCGAAACCGCCCTGCCCCGCGTCGCGGAACGTCTCCGCGTCCGTGTACGACGTCATCGCTTCGCGGTCGTTCGCGAGGAAGCGCCGTAAGAACTCGCGGTCCCACTCCTCGTTGATCGTGCCGGAGTCGGGCGTCGCCGGCCAATGCGATATGCCGCCGGTCCCGATCAGCGCGATGCGCTCGGGCTGCGCATCGCACGCCTTACGCAGCACGCGGCCGAACTGATACGCGCGCGCGAGCGGCGTCAGCGGCGGCCCCTGGCAATTCACGTTGACCGGGATGACCGGCAAATCGTAGCGAGGCGTCAGGAAGTGGAGCGGCACCATGATGCCGTGATCGAACTTCCATTCCTCGGCGTACGCGAGGTCGATCTCGCCGAGCATCGCCTGAATCAGCCGGCGCGACAGGTCCTTGTTGCCCGGCACCTCCGTGCGCCGGATTGCGAGCCACTCCTCGTCCTCGATCGGCCCCTCGTACTGCTCGGCCATGCCCATGCAGTACGCAGGCATGTTGTTCATGAAGAAGTTCGCGAAATGCTCCGCGGCGACGACGATCAGCGCGTCCGGCTTCGCGGCCTCGAGGCGTTGCCTCATCTCGTCGAGCTTCGCGTAGAACGCGTCGCGGACCGCTGGATCCGCACGTCCTGCGCGCCCTGTGATCCCGGGCGCATGGCTGCAAACGCCGGCAAAAACGAGGCTCATAGGTTGCGGTCCCTGAGGAGCGTATACAGACCCTCGCGCACGGGGCCGTGCTTCTTCACGCCCTCCCTCATCGCGGCGATGTATTCGTCCCAGCTCTGGCCGAGCAGCGCCGAATAGTGCATCAATATTTGTCCGTTCACGCCCATCACATACAGGAGCCCGATGTCTCCTTCCTCGATCGCGCGGCGCTCCTCGTCGGTGAGCACGTACTCGTCGAGCAGCGCGTCGCGATCCTGCTCGAAGCGCCGGCGAACCGCAGGGTCGCGGTTCAGCTGGTACAGCAGCTTCTGCACATAGTAAAGGCTCATCGTCCGCTACTTTTTCCTTTCCCCGTCAGGCGCAGTCAGCGTCCGAGCGATGGGACCCGATGCGTCCCGAGCGCGACACAGACGTTCTTCGTCTCCATATAGAAGTCGAAGCTGTAGTCGCCGCCGTCACGCCCGATCCCGCTCGCCTTCATCCCGCCGAACGGCGTCGGCAGATGACGATTGTTCTCGGAGTTCACCCAGACCATCCCGGCCTCGAGCGCGCGCGAGACGCGGTGGGCGCGCCCGACGTCGTTCGTCCAGAGATAGGCCGCGAGCCCGTAGCGCACGTCGTTCGCGATCCGGATCGCTTCGTCCTCGTCGTCGAACGGGATCACCGTCAGCACCGGGCCGAAGATTTCCTCCTGCGCGACGCGCATCGACGTCGTCGCACCGGTGAAGACCGTCGGCTCGACGAAGCGCTCGCCGGCAACCGCGGCGCGGCCGCCCGCGACGATACGCACGCCTTCCTGCTCGGCGATCCGGAAGTAGCCGAGCACCTTGTCGACGTGCCGCGGATGAATCAGCGGCCCGATCTCGGTGTCGGGATCGAGCGGATGGCCGATCCGTATCCTGCGCGCCCGCTCGGCGACACGCTCGACGAGCTGGTCGTGCAGCGACCGATGCACGAGCAATCGGCTCGACGACGTGCACCGCTCGCCGTTCAAGCTGTAGATCATGAACACGACGGCTTCGAGTGCTCGATCGAGATCCGCGTCGTCGAACACGATGACCGGATTCTTGCCGCCGAGCTCGAAATGCACGCGCTTCAGCGTCGGTGCGCCTTGCGCCATGATCGCGCTGCCGGTCGCGGAGTCGCCGACGAACGCGATCGCGCGGATCGCCTCGTGCTCCGTCAGCGCCTTGCCCGCGGTCTCGCCGATGCCGTGCACGACGTTCAGCACGCCGGGCGGAAGCCCCGCGTCGTGCGCGATCTCCGCGAGGAGCGCCGCGGTCAGCGGGCTCCATTCGGCGGGCTTGTGCACGACCGTGCAGCCGGCCGCGAGCGCCGGCGCGATCTTCCACGTCGCCAGCATGAACGGCGTGTTCCACGGCGTGATCACGCCGACCGGACCGATCGGCTGACGCAGCGTGTAATTGATGTGTTCGCGCGCGGGCAGCGACAGGCCGTTCGCCGCCTCGGGCGCCTTGTCCGCGAAGAACCGGAAGTTCTCCGCGCCGCGCTTCGCGGCGGCCGCCATGAAGCGGATCGGCTGCCCGGTATCCGTCGACTCGATCAGCGCGATTTCGTCGGCGCGTGCCTCGATCGCGTCCGCGATCCGGTGCAGAAGCCTTCGGCGCTCGCCGCCCGGCATGTCGCGCCACGCCGGAAACGCACGGGCGGCCGCGGCCGCGGCAAGATCGATGTCCGCCGCGTCGCCCGCGGCGACGCGACCGAGCGTCCGCCAATCGAACGGCGCATAGGTCTCGAACGTCTCGCCGCTCACCGACGGACGCGACGCGCCGTCGATGAAGTGCCCGAGCGTGCCGTGCGCGAACCGCTCGAGGTGGCGCGCCGCTTTCTCCAGATTTTCGTTCAACCGTTCACTCATCGCCTTCTCTGCTGCAAATCGATGGCTAACCGGAGCACGGCGCAGAGCCGCCGCACTGCCAGCCGGCCGCGCCACCCCTATTTTCGATCGTCGGCGTCCGCATCCGCCGCGCCGCGGCGGGCTTCGACGTGGCGATGCAGGTTGTTCTTCTTGAAGTTCAACACGGGGTGGAACTCCTGGATGTTGAACGAGATCGCGAGCGGCGTCTGCTCGAACAACGGCTCGAGGTGCGCCGTCAGCGCGGCGAACAGCCGCTCCCCGGCGCGCTTCTGCACGTCGAGCGGCCGACCGTGACCGATCATCGCGGTCACGTGCACGAACGCGTTCGCCGGATCGCAGTCCGCGACGCGGTAATGCTCGGCGCGATACGCACGGATCCTCAAGCCCCCGATCGGAAACACGGAAGTCTCGAGCGCCACGCGGTGCAGCTCGTCCATCAGCGAGTCGAGATCGAGCCGCTCCTCGATGTTGGCGGAATATTCGATGACCAGGTGAGGCACGCTTTCGGCCCTCCGCGCTGCGGCACTCCGTCGCCGCCCGCGAGCGGCCGCCTCGTGGGCGAGCGCCCGGCGAGCCGGCGGGGTGAGTCCGGATGCTAGTGCCGATGCGCGAACGGCGTCAATTGCGGATACCGGAACGGGGCGGCCTGTGCCGGTCGCAGAGCCGGCTGCGAGCCGCGTGACGACGGTCCCGTCGCTGATCGGGTCGAGCGGATGCCGAGCAGGCTCGCCGCGAGCGTCTCGCCCCGGTCAGTGGTGCCGAAGATCTCTCGAACGCGACCCTTCTCCGGGAGAAGGCCGTCTCCGTCCACGTTTCGTGAATACGTGTGTCTACGCGTCGAGCTCGGGGTAACGCCGAAATATGCCCGATTCGTTGAAAGGTATCCGACGACCCGATGAGACATAGGCCTCGATCGCCGGCCGAGCGAACACCCGCTCGTGCAACGACACGAGCGCGGGGAATCTGCCGAGCACCGCCGCGCTGCGTTTCGGGAAAGCGTACATCAAGCCCGCGATGACCTGGGCGACCGACAGGTCGACGTAGGTCAGCGACGGACCGACGAGCCATCCGCTTCGGTGCGGGTTTCGCTCGAGGACGGTCGCGAAGTAGCCGAGGAACTTCGGCATCCTGTGCTCGAGAAAGTCCGCTGCGCGGCGCTTGGCTTCGGCCTTCTGCTCCTCGTAGTAGAGGCTTGCGGCGATCGGGTGGTGCGTATCGTGAATCTCGGCGACGAAGTCCGCGACCGTCAACTGAAGCTGGTGGGTCCAGAGCCTTCCGGCCTCGTCGCGCGGCGCGAGCCCGAGCCGCCCGCCGAGAAACAGCAGAATGTTCGACGTTTGACCGATCAGCCGACGGCCGGCTTTCAGGAACGGAGGCGCGAACGGCGGGCGCTCGACGTCGTCCCCTTCGAGGAAGCGCTCGAGGGCCGGCACACCGCCGCCGTCCTGCTCGGGAACGAGCGCGATATCGACGTAGTCCGCGCCCGCGCTCCTCGAGCGCGAGACGCACGAACTCGCCGCGACCTTGGATTCCGGGCCAGTAGTAGAGCTCATAAACCATCGCGGACCTCCACTCCGTGCATCACCTGATCGATCGCGAGGTTCGGCAAAACGCCGACCGGATCGTCGTACGTTGCGTGCGTCTCGATGCGTCGAGCTATCGGCACCAAGGATGGTAGCAGACGCGCGCGGCATCACCGGAAGCCGTGTCGTCGGCTGAAGCGCTCGGTCTTCTTGCTGTCGTGTTCATGATCGGCGCGCGGCCTGACGGCTGCCGGAGCACAAGGGGTTCCGCATCGCTCGGAGGCGCGCTGCGCTGTCCGTGAACGGCCCGGCATCCCCGCCGCTTGCACGATTGCCGGAACGGTCCTGCCGTCGTACGCTCGATCCGTCCTGGTTTCGGATCCAAGCAATGCTGCAACGAATACGCGGCTCTATTCCGCCTCTGATCACGCCGTTTCGCGACGGCGAGATCGACTACGACGCCTACGCCAGACTGATCGAGTTCCAGATCGCCCAAGGCTCGCACGGTATCCTCGTGAACGGCACGACGGCCGAGCCGTCGACGTTGACCGTCGACGAGCGCAACCGGCTCGTCTCGCTCGCGGTCGAGGTCGCCGGGGGCCGCATCCCGGTGGTCGCGGCCACCGGCTCGCAATCGCTGCGCGAGAGCGCGGAGCTGACTCAGCACGCGGTCGCCGCCGGCGCCGATGCGCTCTTGATCGTCACGCCGTACTACATCCGCCCGCCGCAGCGCGGGCTCGTGCGCTACTACCTCGAGCTCACGGCCGACATCGACACGCCTTGGATGGTCTATCACATCCCGGGTCGCACCGCGGTCAGCGTGACGCTCGATACGCTGCGCGAGCTTCGCGAGCGCTCGCCGAGCTTCGTCGGGATGAAGCACGCCGTGAACGACCTTGGCTTCGTCACGGAATGCCGCACCGCGCTCGGGACCGACTTCAAGGTCTTCGTCGGTCTCGAGGAGCTCAGTTTCCCGATGATGGCGGTGGGCGCATGCGGCCTGATGAACGCCGTCGGCAACCTGCGCCCGGCGGCACTCGCGGAGCTCTGCGACGCCGTCGATCGAGGGGATCTCGCCCGTGCGAGGGCGCTGCACGACGCGTTGCTCGAGATCAACAAGGCGGTCTTCTTCGACACGAACCCGATCCCGATCAAGTACATGATGAAGCGGCTCGGGCTGATCCCGCGGAACGAGCACCGCCTGCCGATGGCGCCTGCGACCGACGAGCTCGCGGCCAGGCTCGACGGCGTGCTCGAGCGCGCGGGTCTCCTCGATGCCCGGAGCAGCTGATGCGTCTCGTGAGCTTCACTCGGAACGGCACGGCAGGCTTCGGCATCGCCGTTGCCGACGGCATCGTCGATCTCGGCGCGCGCCTCGGCCCCCGCGCGCACTCGCTGAAGGCCCTGCTCGAGCGAAATCTCGTCGACGAGGCCGCGCAGCATGCGGGTGCAGCGGCGGACTTCGCGCTCGACGACGTCCGCTTGCTGCCGACGGTGCCCGACCCCGGCAAGATCATTTGTATCGGCATCAACTACCGGAACCGCGACCGCGAGTACGGCGACGCCGCGGAAGAGCCGAAGTACCCGAGCGTCTTCTTCCGCACGCCGGAGAGCCTCGTCGCGCACGGCGAGCCGATCTTGAAGCCGCTCGAGTCCGATCAGCTCGACTACGAAGGCGAGATCGTGCTCGTGATCGGCAAAGCCGGCCGACGCATCCCGGAAGAACGTGCGCTCGAGCACGTCGCCGGTCTCACGTTGATGAACGAAGGCTCGGTCCGCGACTGGCTGCGTCACGCGAAGTTCAACGTCACGCCGGGCAAGAACTTCGCGCGCTCCGGGAGCCTCGGACCTTGGCTCGTGACTGCGGACGAGATCGAGCGCTACGACGCGCTGCATCTGACGACACGCGTGAACGGCGAGGTGCGTCAGGACGATTCGACGGCAAACCTGATGTTCCCGTTCACGCGCCTGATCGCGTATGTCTCGACGTTCATGCCGCTCAAACCAGGGGATCTGATCGCCACCGGCACGCCCACCGGCGCCGGCGCACGTTTCGACCCGCCGAAGTTCCTGAAGCACGGCGACGTCGTCGAGGTGCACGTGCCGGAG